>ERZ1026868.1101-NODE-1101-length-14603-cov-6.561658_pt1 | contig 14603 bp, 12 predicted proteins | sample MGYA00380164_ERZ1026868 | MGnify/ENA primary metagenome ERZ1026868 (study PRJEB33269, sample SAMEA4719800) | human gut metagenome | biome: human-associated habitat; feature: organic feature; material: feces | place: Cameroon | collected 2013-10 ... | reverse complement strand
CACAAAAAAGGGCTGCCGGCCTGGACTTTTCAGCCTAGGTTTTTAAACAGCCCCTCTTTTTATTTGTCGTTAACAAGCTGATATAGGGAGACACCATCACTCGTAAGAATAAACAAATGCTTCTTGCTGTAGTTCCTTCCGAGGTATTTGCCCTTGAGTTTGATTTGTTTCTTCCTCCTGAAGGAATTCAGGGAGAAGAAATATAAGCAGGACTCCCTTTCCGGTTCTTTCCTTGTTATATAAAAGACTTGGTTTGTTGTATAAGCAACTAACCTATCTAGGTAATGTTCATTCCTTTTCCTATGGGACGAAGGATTCCCGCATAAAGATTCGATTTCCTTATTCTGGAGGATTTCAAGGTTTTGATCTCGCGTAGGTTTTTTCCTTTCTCTCGGAAGAAGGAAATCGCATTTCCGGATAACTTTTCCATTTAAGGAAGAAATCTGGAATCCAGCCATAGTATCGGAAATAAGGTTGCTTCCTTTATCCCTAAAGAAGATTTTATGGAAAGGAGAGGTCTTTGTCTTACGGACAACCTTACCATCTTGGAAGTAAAAGATTTGTCCGCTTCTTAGAAGAAGCGTCAAACAGCAATAGACCGGAGAAAAGAAAAGAGAATCGAACCGATAGTTTTCTTTTTCAAAGAAAAGAGTCTTGGTTTTGTCCTTCCTATCATAAGAGACAAGAACAGAATGTAGCCCGTTCTCATCCTCGAGATCATAAAGCAGATAGAGTGTTTTTCCATCATGAGAGAAGCAAGCATCCTTAAGAACTCCATCTACCTTAATCTTGTCTATAACAGAAAGAGAAGGAAGCGAATAAAGGTTTAAGGAAAAATGAAAAAGAGAAGGAAAAAACAGAAATGAATTATTATCAGGAGAGACCACAAATCTTTCACCATAGAGAGGCTCATTCACACTGATGATATCCCCGAAAGAATCATCTTTCAGGGTAATTCTGTCCCCCTCTTTGAAAAGATACCCATAGTTAACATAAGCACAGGCGGTAATCTTCTTAAAATATTTTTTTAATACTAGTTTCGTCATATTAATTAACGATAATCCGTTTTCATTCCATTTACAAGAAATTCTGCTAAAATATCGCTGAGGTTAATATCTATGGAATCTTTATTAAATAAAGTCATTTATCAGGTTTTTATCCGGAATTATACAAACGAAGGAACCCTAAAGGCTTTTCTTCCCCATATCAAGGAAATCAAGGAACGAACCGGGGCAGACATTCTTTACTCTACGCCAGTCAATCCCATTGGACAATATAGGAAAAAAGGCAAGCTCGGGTGCCCTTATTCTATCAAGGACTATGAGACAATCAATCCTCAGCTTGGCTCTGTTGAGGACTTTAAAGAGGTCGTAAAGGAAACCCATAAGAATGGAAGGAAGTTCAGGCTGGACAGGGTTTTTAACCACACCTCCCGTGATTCAAAACTTCTGAAAGAACATCCTGATTACTTTTTCCATGATAAAGACGGAAATATCAACACCAAAGTCCCAGAATGGTCGGATGTCTATGACCTTGATCATACCAATCCAAAGGTCGAAGAATACCTTGTCGGAATTCTGCAAAAATTCGTATCTTATGGAGTAGACGGATTCCGTTTCGATGTCGGCACTAGGATTCCTGCCAGTTTCTATGCTTTAGCAAGAAAGACATTAGGCGACGATATCATTTTCCTATCCGAGTCTGTAGACCAGGAAAGGATCAATGCGTTCCGTCAGAAAGGATTTACTGCAAGGTCCAATGGTGAGCTCGCAAGCGGAGGAAGGAACCTTTTCTATCACTACAATTCTCATCGGTATCTGCTGAATTATTTGGAAGACTTTGACCCTGCTGAACTTCAGATTTATAAATGCAGGGTGAATCTTGAATCAGCATCGATTCCAGCGAATACTAGCATTGTCCGGGCTATCGAGAACCATGACCGGAAGCGGATTGCCTCCTATACGGATAGCAAGCTGATTGCACTGAATGTTTTAGCCTATTCCTTCTTTACGAAAGGACCTAGTTTTGTTTATAGGGATGAAGAAAACGGTCAGAAACATACTCCCTCTCTCTTTGACAAAGATACTGTCGAATGGGCAAATGACAAGGAAACTTATGAACTTTATAAGAAGCTAGTAGACTTAAAACATCGAGAAAAAAACAAAGAACTCCTCCAGACAATTCTGGATCAGGACCGAACTACTTCTATCAAAGCAACCAATGGCTATAAAGAGGGAAAAGAGGAAATCGGACTCTTCTCCTTGAATCCTGCCGGTGTTTCCGTTTCTGTCGAGCAGGGAAAATACAAAGATCTAATCTCAAATAAGGAAATTGTTTCGGGAGGAAAGGTCTTCGTCAGAGATCCTAGGATTCTTGTGAAAGAGAACTAACTCTTTTAAAGAATTCCTTTTGATTCTTATTTCCTAGAAGGCTGACTGCTTCCTCGTAAAACGAGTCCTTCCTCTGGATTCGTTGAGACAGGGAAACAAGAAGGCCTTCTTTTTCGTTGTCGTAACGGAAAGAATAAAAATAAGAGACCTCATCTCCTTCCGTAGTCCGTTGAACCGGAAGAATAAGTTTCCTTTCTAAGCTTTTAAAATCAAAATCATAGCCAAGAATCCGGACATCTTCTTTTAATCCTAGAAAAGAATGAAGATAAATCCTTCCTGTATTGTCCGGATAGAATTCAATAACATGCTTTTTGTGTTCTCTGGAAACATACTTACCAATCAGATTCTCTTTTTTCCTGACAGGCAAAACAGTAAGGAGATAAGTGAATTCAAAGCCATACTCTTTCGAAGAAACCGTTAAAACGGATTTGGTGTTGGCGGGCACGCCTTCCAAATCCAGAATCCTATGATTACCATCGAAGGAAACTGGAATTTGGGGATCAGAAACAATGGAAAGATCTTTAAGTTGTGCTTCTGGTTTAGAAAGAAAAGACAGGACATGCTTATGTCCTGTCCTTAGATTTAGGTTTCGAAAAGAAATATTCTCGCCATATTCGCTATTATCCAGATAGAAGACTGGTTCAGTCATTCTGAATCTTTTCGTCCTTGCTCGTTGATCGGACGATGGAATAAACGTAAGGATAAGAAGAGAAAGACTCACAGAAGTCAGCAATCGTTGCTTTATCGGTATGATAAGAGAAGTAGACTGTAACTGAGACTTCATCTCGTCCATTGTCCTCGATTCCCTTATGGGTCACAATGTTCTTTATAATCAAAGAATATTTATCCGCCTGAGAACGAATTTCGTGAAGAATCGGAATATTTGGAGCCACTTTCCTTTCTACATGAGGAGAATGGTTATCCAAGCTTTTCTCGACTTTAGTTAAAGTAACAAGCAAGGTCCAGGCAAGAATGGTGACTAGGGCTGTTTCAACAACGAAACCGCAGCCACAGCCCATACCAATAGATGCAGAAAACCAAATTGTAGCTGCAGTAGTCAAGCCACGGATGGAAAGGCCGTTCTTAACAATTGTTCCAGCACCCATAAAGCCAAAGCCAGCAAGAATAGAAGCAGCAATACGGGAAGCATCATAATAAGGAGCCTGAAGCCGCTTTCCATCGATTCCGCCCTCCATGCTCTTAAGAAAAAAACCAGAGGTCTTAGCCAAAGCAACACGAATAGCATAGATGGATATCGTCCTGACCATGGCACTTGCAATCCCAATCACTACGTGTGTACGCAAGCCAGCCGCTTGACCTGCCCTCTCTCGCTCAAAGCCAATCAAGCCAGTTAAAACAGCGGCAATCACAGTCGTAATAACAGTGAAGAGAACCAAACCCCATCCATTCCATTTGCCGACCAATCCAATAAGATATTCATCGAAAGATGACATATAACACCTCCAAACAAAGGTTATTTTCTATAGAATCTCAATGATTATAGATAATTGAAAGCGCTTTTACAAGTCTATTAAATGGTTTTGGTTTTACTAGCAAAATTAGCAGATAAAGAAAAGGGGCGGTGTCTCACCGCTCCTTCTGTCATGGAATTATGCAGTCTACAAGCGATTAGTCCGCATTGTAGATCGGAGCATAGAACGTATAACGTCCGACAATAGCAAGAACGGCAAGTGCAAGAACAATCGTCCTACCAATAAGCCTGTAGATGTAGAATGACTTATAGGACATCTTTACCTTAAAGTAGCCGACAAATTCTTCCTCTTTCTTGGTGCTGTAAACAAGCCTGTAAACAGAATACATAATGAGGAAGACAGCGATTAAAAGGCTGATCGCACTAAGCCAGAAGTATCCACTCCAGAAGTTATATCCTTTGATAGAAGTTCCACATGGCGGAATCAAAGAGAAAACATCTAAAGCTAAGCATAAAATAAGGATAAAGGTGAACCTAGTCTCAAGGGAGAGATGAACGGAAGCTTTTTCTTCTTTATTTTCCTTCACGCCATTTGGAACGAGCGGGAGGACAATAGGAAGCTTCTGGGTTTCAAATAACGGCTTACTGATGGCGACTAATAACAAAGCACAGATAAGAATCGAAGGAACCCTATAACCAAGGTTATATCCCAAGGAATAAATGAAACCACCGACATTGATATTCGGATTGATGGCACCAGTTTCGACGGTATCCCAGCTGATAAATAATCCCGAGAAGAAAGACGAAATGAAACGGCAGGCACCAGCTAAGGACCTTGCTGCAACCAAGGACCAGGTCTTCTTTTCAAAGAATGCTTTGCGGAAAACAGAAGCAACACCCATCAAAGCGAAGCCGATAAAGTAATCAAGGATCAGAGAGAGCCAATGATAAGCGACCGCTCCATCAATAAGCCTATCAAAGACACCATAGGCTAAACCGATGGCGACGCCCCAAACCGGTCCGCAATAGAGTGCGTTCAGAACGAGTGGAGTCCTAACTAACGAGATACTTCCGCCATTCGGGAAATTAAGAACCGGAACGAATTTGAATACGTATTTGATAATAACTGCTAGTGCCAACCTCCTAGCCGAGATAACAATCGTGCTGACTGCTTTTTTTGATTTTGTACGTGCGCCAGCTGTTGGCCTACTCCTGTTTTCGGACATGCTGTCCATCCTTTCCGGGCAAAAATAAAGTGCCCCAACTTGTTAGTCAGGGCACTATAGGTTCCATTTCTATCTGAATTGCAGATTTCAGATGGATAACTCCCTACACTGGTCTTGACCAACAGGTTCTAAGCGTTAGGCATACGCCCTCTCAACCGCCTTACGGCAGTACCGCTGTTACGGGAACTAGTATAGTCATCGACCAATGAAAAGTAAAGGGAGAGTTATTTCAGGCTGTCTGTCAGTGTGTTCTTCTTTTTAGTCCTATCTTTCTGCCAATTCGTATCAAGTTTGGCAAGAGCTTTCCTAGCACTCTCGACGGCTTTGCCTTTTTCTTTTGCAGATTCGTTTTCTTTTAAAATAACAGAAAGTTCGGATAGACAGGAGCAGATTGCCAATACAATCTTGGTTGTTTTCTTATCTCCGTGTCGGATAGATTCTTGCAAAGCCTGGTTATAAAGCCTTACCCAGGCATCCAGGTAAGAGTTGTTCCTGCGTCCTTTCCTATAGATGTCCTTCGCTTTTTCGATATAGCGCCTGTCAAAATAGAAATCCGGTGTCCTACGGAAGCGGAGCCTGCTTTCTATGGCTTCCATAGAAACTTCACAGTCCAATCCCTTTCGGATTCTTTCAGGACTGACTCTAGAAGAAGCGCCATCCATCATTTCGATTTGATATCCGTTTTTGGAAAGCTTTCCGATTTTCTTATTAAATCCTGTATAGCTAAGATGGCGAGCTTTTAAGACAAGATCTTCTTCATCATTACTATTATTATAAAAAGTAGCTATCTTTCGTTGAGGAAAAACTCTTAGGACATCATAGACTTTCCTAGATCCTTTCCTGTCAATGCGATAATATAGCTTAGATTTTGAATTGTAGTTTTTCATTTCTCTAACAATATAAACGTTTTGGTTCTCTTTTTCCACAGCGTCTCTTAGGAAAGGTAGGGAAGGTTATGCCATCATGCCTGGTCCTTAGTGCTAACCCAAGGGCCATTCTGTTTGTCCTTTACTTTTGTAACTCAGGAAACAAACAAAAAATCACCCCATTTTCGAGGTGATCATTTTGCTATTTACCTTCCAACTCTTGAGGAATTTTGTTCCGCTTATCAAGTTTGATGGTAACACCGAACCCTTAACGGTGAATATACAGGGTTCGGATATAAATCAGATGGCGGAGCGACAGAGATTTGAACTCTGGCGGGATATTGTCCCCTACTGGTTTTCGAAACCGGCCCCTTCAGCCCCTTGGGTATCGCTCCAAATCGCCTAACTATTATATCAATAGATACGGAAAAGAAGAAAGGTTTTCTTTTCTTATCTATAAAAAAAGGCTAAAATGTTGCCATGAATTTCAAAAAGCTAAACCCGTTTGACAAGAGCGACGAAAAGAAGGAGCCGGTTGCTCCTTCCCCTTATTTGAGAAAGCCCGTCCGTAGCCATGCTCAGGAGGTTTTCTCCACCATTAGCATCATCCTGTTTCTGTCTTTTTCCAGGATTGGACTCTATCATCTAGGATTGTTTGAGTCTTCTGGAAATGATTTAAGATCGTTTACCTATTCTGCTGATAAAACCCTTGAATTCTCACTTTCCTTCTTAAAGTTCTCGATTTTTGCCGGTTTCATCTGCTGTGGACTCCTGTTTCTCCTCTTTTATCTGATCCGTCCTAGCGGATTAAGACCGAAAATAGGAGAAAAAGGAAAGTGGCTCATCGCAAGGATAATTCTTGATCTCTTCGGTGTTCTTGCCTTTGTCGTATTGGATATCTTCCTCGATGGATTCAAAGTCAGCCGAGATGTAACAGTTCTTCTCACTTCTCTCTGTGTAAACACCTATCTGTTCTTTATTTATAAGCTCTATAGGGAACAGAGAACCTATTCGAATCTGCTTTTCTGGGAAATCTTCCGCTTTGCCTTAGTCGGTCTTGTTGCCTCTGTCTTTGACTTCTTAACGACAAGGCTCTTGCAATTCGGAGCCTTTAAAGGAAATACGGCTGGCTATGTAACCGGTTTATCGACAGCCGGTGGATTCATCATCGGTGTCATTATCAATTACTTAAGGTCTACCTATAGGGTCTACAAAGCAACCAAATCGAACTTCTCGAAATCCATTGTTGGAAAAGTCTATTTCCTCGGTCTTGCTGTAATTGGCCTATTCATCGGAATTGGTTTACAGTACTTCTTCTATGATTTCTTAAACCTCAGCAAAGGAATTACTATCTTTTCCTATCCTGTCTGCTTCGTTCTCCGTACCTTAATTGTCATGGTATTCAACTACGTCACCCGGAAAATCTTCATCTATCGATAAAATTCCTATTTTTCTTCTTGAAAATCAGCGCATCAACCTCTATAATTATTTTCGCGCTGATATGCAGGCGTAGTTCAGTGGTAGAACTTCAGCCTTCCAAGCTGATCATGCGGGTTCGATTCCCGTCGCCTGCTCCATTCAAAAATCAAGTCCGGTACTCACTGGACTTTTTTTGTTCTTTTAAAAACCCTCTTCCTGATCAGAAGAGGGTCGTTTTCATTTTAGGTTTTCTTTATCCTCTGGACGCTTCACATAATCAATAATGGTTGTCGGCCGATTTCGCGTATTCAAGAGGATATTGTGCTCATATAGCCTTGCTACTGCTAAGAAATCAATCAGGATGGACCTAGCCAAGAAAATAGAAAAGACTAAGAAGAGAGGCGTAATCCAACCTCCAAATAGAACATGACAGTTCTGAAGAATAAAGAGAATCAAGAACGTGATAAAACCAAGGAGATTAAGGCCAGTGAGAAAAGAGCCGAATAAGGTAGGAAGGAACAAGGGACGGCTTGTTCCAGAAGAAAGCTGATTAAATGCATGGTTGAAAAGGGCATGAACGTTGTATTTCGTTTCACCAGCCGAACGTTTTCCACGGACAAAGTCGATTTTAACAGACTTAAGACCGATATAGGCATATTCGACCCTTAAATGCCGATCCGATTCAGGGAGTGAGAGAATGGTATCAACGGCTCTTCTCGATAAGCCACGGAAAAGATTGACGTTTTTCGGGAAGGCTTCACGTCCTTCGACTTTGTTAATGAAATTGTAGAACCTGGCTGCCGTGGTACGTTTGAGGAAGGAATCTTTCTTTCGATCAGCACGATGTGGGTTCACGACGTCATATCCTTCCGTGAATTTCTTGCAGATTTCAGGAAGAATGGCAGGGTTATCCTGCAAATCGCAGTCCCTGCAAATAACATAGTCACCTTTTGCACTCTTAAGTCCTGCGAATAAGGCGGGCTCTTGTCCGAAGTTCCGGGACTCATTAACGATTGTGATATCTTCTCGCTTGCTATAGGCTTCCTCTAAAACCTCTAAGGTCTTATCTTTCGAACCATCATTTACAAAGAGATACTGAAACTTGTATCCTTCAATGGAGGATAGAATCGGATCTAGTGTGCTAAGAAAAATCGGAATTGTTTTTTCCTCGTTATAACAAGGCGTGACAATGGTTACTAATTTCATAAATTTCTTTCCTTTCTAGAATGTATCTATTTTAACAAATCCTACTTCACCTGCCCAGTTCTGTTTTCCTCCATTGGAGTAAGGCTCCTCTCCTTGGCTTCTTCCTTTAAGGTCTTTCCTTTCGGAAGCTTCCTGATTCGCCTGAAGAGGAAACCTAAAACAAAAAGATTTAGGAACGCAGCAATCAGAACAGAACTTTCTCCCATATTCGGAATAAAGAATTCATTAAAACGAGACCTATAGTGATAATAGGCGATGTTTCCGCTGACCTGGGTCAGAAGGAGAAGGAAATAATCTTTCTTATTTGCTAGTACATAAGCCAGAACAAGGATATCCAAGGAATAGAAGTAACGTTCATGCCTATGCGGAAGGAAGAAAGGAACAACATTCACCAAAAAGGCAGAAACAAGAATGAAGTTCTTTTTATTATCTAAATCCGGATTATGATAAAGAACGATCAAGACACAAATAGCAATCAGACCTAACCCAATAAAAGTGGAAGCTTTATTAAGGATTGTCAGATCCTCTCCTGTGAAGGAATAGAGGAAATGCCACCTATTGGCACAGCCAAGGCTAAGCTGTGGATAAGTTCCTACCTGAGCACCCCTGAATCCGAAGACATCTTTCAGAGAAGCACCACAGAACAAAGCAGGAAGACAGGTAATAAAGAATCCGAGGAGGGCAAATGCGACTTTCCAAAGGGAAGTTTTCCGTTTCAGCCAGAAATAGACGAAGAGAGGAAGAATAAAAATCCTATGAATCTTAACGGAGATTCCAAAGCCAATCAGGAACCAACTCCATCCGTCTTTTTTCTTCCTAAGGAAATAGAGAGCCCAGATAATCGCAGTAGTCCAGAAGTTATCGCATTGTCCCCAAAGTGCTGAATTCCTAAGCTGGACTGGAAGCAGGAACGTAATCCATGCTCCAAGAAAAGGCAGATGTTTTTCATCCGTCAGTTCTTTCAGAAGGAAGAAAACACCAAGGCAAAGCAGAATGTCAAACACATAGTTGGCACTCTTCAATCCAATCCTCCAGGACTTTTCAAAAGTATATCCGGAAACTTTTACAGTCGGCGAGGATGGCAGTAACGAAATCAATCCCAGGAAAAAGAGGTAGAAAGTAGAATAATTCGCTCCGCTGACTTTATAGAAATTCCGGAATCCTAAAGACTTTATTTCTCTTGTCCAAGGGAATAGGAAGTTCCTGACATCCCCATAAGGCATCAAAACAACCCGATATCGAATAAAGAGGCCTAAGGCCAGGATAATTACCGATACAATCCATTCCCAATAACGGAAAAGAAAGATATGAACTTTCCTTCCCCTTCTTTTCCAAAAGCCGGATACTTTGTTGATTCCAGCATTGAATTTCGTCTTCCTACTTTCTTTGTCCATATTTTTTCTTCCTCCGCTCAAAAACACTTTCTGGGTTTTCCCCTTTTACATACCTGAATCTCGGGCTAAAGAAGAGAATAGCACCGAGAGAGACTAAGGCAAGAACAGAGAATATCTTACCAACTACAAAGCCAGTGTCCGTGTAACGAATCTCAATAGTATGTTTTCCATCCTCAAGACTCGTTAGATCAACTCCGGAAAAGATATTCCATCGTTGAAGAAGATCACACTTCTTGCCATCGACTTTAATAGAAACGCCACGCTCATAAGGAAGCGTGAAAAGAAAATCTTTGCTCCCGTATTTATAGAAAGTTCCTTTATATCCGTAGAAATTATCCCCCTTGATTTCCTTAAGTTCCGTTTTGGAAGAACGAAGTTCATCCAGATATTCCAAAAGAAGAACATCATCTTCATAATAGACTCCTGGACGGATTTTGACATGGTTCCTGTCTTCTTTTAAGACAACCGTAAGAGTGTGCTTATGAGTATGATTATCCTTAAAGCCACGGATTCCTTTATGCCAGTAGGTATTGATTTCCCTGTATTTGCCGTCTAAATACCACTTAAGGTTTCCGTTTTCCTGTTTTTCACCCCTATAAAGGTTCTTATCATAAGCAGCTTCCGGAACATGGAAAGAGAAAGTGATACTATCGCCTTTTTTGCCATTTAGATAGAAATACCCGTCTTTATTTTGCTCAGACAAAGTCGCTTTACCGTACGCTTTAGAAAACGGAATTTCCTTATAGATATCAGAATCTTTTCTTTCGGCAACAGAAGGAACAAACTCTTTGAATATTTCATTCTGGTACTCAAACTGATCAAACCAGTAGATACTGGAATCTGCGTTATAAGAGCCTTCTCCGATGTAATAAGAAGACTGATGTCCGATCGTATAGCCCAAAGGAAGAGCTTTGGTATTCTGATAGAACGAAATATTCTTATTGCTCCCCTTAAGAGAAAGCTGTTTCCTTATTTTATTATTCGTATTGGAAGGATATAGAGGAAGATTGGTATTGCTGCTATCTGGTTCATCTATGAAGTACTTCAAGCCTAACAGAGAAGTCCTTCCTAGAGTAGAACCACCATCTAGCCTTTCCGAGTAGTAGTTATATTGGAAACCGAGTTTGATCCTGTAATCTTCTACGGATTTCTTTTCGCTAGACGAGTAATGAGAAAGTCCAGCATAAGAATAGAACCTTGGATTATTATCAATTGCATTATAGTTTCCAGGGCGATTGAAGGTCCTTTCCCTGCGATAAGGATCATCTTCTTTCGCATAGTTCTTAATAGCATCGACATCTTTCTGGTAAGCAATGTCCTCTTCGTAAGTTTCCTGAAGTTGATACTCGCCGCTATTCACATTGGTTTTCACTGCGCTATCCGCTCCACGATAAGAAGATAGTCCGGCCAACGGAGCCAAGGAAAGAGACAAGACCGGAATAGCCATTTTCATCCTCTTTGGCTTATATTTCCGGATCAGTTCAACACCAAAACAAAGTGCCAAAACAACACAATAAATAACAAGACTAGGAATAGACAAAGTGGTTCCGTTTTTCCTTGGATCCTGGCCACCAGCTAAGATCAATACAACAATAGAAAGCGGAATCAATGGCTCAATAAAGCCATAAAGATGAGTTTTTTCTTCGGAAGAAAACTGATAAGCCGCAAAATAGCAGACCAGAAATCCGAAAAGGAACGAGTAACGGCAAGGGAACCAAGTGGGTTCACGACCGCCATGGAGAAGTGCATTCGTCGTCCGGGTCCTTGAACCAAGAGCATAGACAAGGAAAAGAATCAAATAGGCAAGACGCTTTTTCAAAGAATATCCAGTATCAAAGAAATAAAGTTGTGCTAGAACAAGAGGAACCCTTCCAACAAACCTGCTCCTATAACCATAATTTGCTTTTATGCTGCTAGCATTGGAATATCCGTTTTCCCTAAATCCTTCAAGGAAAGCAAAAGGATTCAGGAAAGAAAGACTCGGCCTATTCCTATTCGCTTTCGTTCCGGAAAAATGAAGGAAAGCAGGAATCCACAAGATACCAGCCAATAATCCGCCGATGATAGAGAGAATTCCAAAGCGGTAGAGAAACGGAATCTTATCCTTCTTGCTCTCTTTTGGCCTTGAAAAGAAATCAGCAAGGAAAAGCAGGAGGAGGAAAAGACAGACCATGGCACCAAGATACCACCCAGCCATCCTGGTCCTAAATACGGCAAGAGGATAAAGATAAAGATGTTTACCCTCTTTTACAAATTCATAACCAAGAATAACAAGCGGAAGCCACCTTAGAGCATCAAGCCACCTGAAGTTGGAAGAATAAACAAAGAAGTAGCTCCTCCTGCCATATCCAATGGATAGCCCGATATATGCCAAGTGGTTTTTCTGAAATTTAAAACGGCAAAGAAGATAGAAGAAGGCAGAAGCGAATCCCATTTTGAAGCAATCCGTCCTAAGCATGAAAAAGGGAATATCCTTTTCGGCAATAAAAGGAAGCAAAAGATTAAACGGAGAAGCTAGATAGTAGGTAAAAATCGAAAGAAAATCACCTCCAAAGGTCTTAGAGGTCGTATAAATCAGAGAGCCGTGTTCAATCAGTAGTTTCCGATAGTAGCGAAGATACGAAATATATTGGCTTTGAAAATCAATGGAAATAATCGTGATTCCATTGGAGTCAAAAGGGTAAAAGCCATTCTGTTTCAAAACTAGGACACCAAGTAAGACAGGAAGTGAAAACGATAACAAAAGGAATAAGGAGAACCTTGTCCACTTAATCCACTTCTTTTCCGTCCAAGAGGAAGAAACTAAACATTTATTTTCCATGTTTAAATTTTAGCATAGCAACAATAAAGAAGATATTAATAATTAAGAGTAAAAAAATAGACTTTAAAGAAAATGAATGAAAACAAAAGATTTGTGTGATAGAATACTTCCCGGAGGTATCGCAAATGCCTTTTATCCACGTCAGGACCAATGTTTCAGTCGAGGATTCTATCAAATCGAAAAGGGAACGTGATTTCGGAAAAGCGATTTCATTTCTTCCTGGAAAGAGTCAGGACTGGCTTAGGACCCGAATCGAGGATAACTGCCGAAGGACTTTCAGCGGAAGCAATGAGCCTCTTAGGAGGATCAAAGTTTCTGTCTATGGGAAAGCATCGGCGAAAGACTATGATTGCTTTACCGGCAAGCTGACAGATTTGGTCGCATCTTATCTCCCAAGGAGAAAAGATCGCATCTACGTGAGTTACTTTGAAACTCCGTACTGGGGCTACAACGGATCTAATTTTTAAAAATTTCTGTTGTGAATGCCACTTCCGTGTGATAAACTATCTTTCGCTGGATCCATAGCGAAGTTGGTAACGCACGGGATTGCAAATCCCTAACCGTCGGTTCAAATCCGGCTGGATCCTCCAAAAAATGCCCTCGTAGCTCAGTTGGATTAGAGTATTTGACTACGAATCAAAGGGTCAAGAGTTCGAGTCTCTTCGAGGGCACCATTAAAAGAGAGAGCCCTAATGGCTCTTTTCTTTTATTCGAGAGTTAGCGCAGTTTGGTAGCGCACCTGCTTTGGGAGCAGGGGGTCATGAGTTCGAATCTCATACTCTCGACCAGAATGAAAAAGTCCCAGAAATGGGGCTTTTTTCTTTGTTTTAAACGCGATTTCCCATTGGTTTTTAAAATTTCCGGAAAATTTCGGATACAAAAAGCTCCAGCAATCAAACTGGAGCTTCCGAAAATCAAAATTTAAAGAGTAGAACCGTAATCGGAAACGATTACCTGACCGGTAATAGCTTTGGATTCATCGCTTGCCAGGAAGAGAAGAATGTTGGCTACATCAATCGGCATACAGGGTTGGACACGTAAGTCAGCATGTTTTGCCCTCTGTCCCATCCTATCCGGATCCAGGGATGCCGGATTGATATTCCTAGTCCTTGGGGTGACAATCGTAGAAGGACAGACAGAATTACAGCGAATCCCTTTACCGGCAAAACGGAGGGCCGTATGCTTAGTTAATCCGATAACAGCTGCTTTAGAAGAAACATAGGCTGCACCACCACAGCCACAATGACCGGCAACCGAGTCAAGGTTGATAATGCTTCCGTGACCATTCTTTTCCCTATTCTGAAGAACTTCACGTGTGCAGTAAATGGTTCCTTTGGTATTGACATTAAGTGCTCTGTCTACATCCTCGTCTAAGCAACGGTCGATTGGTTTAAGGCCAGCCTCAAGAACACCGGCGTTATTGACCAGGATATCAATTTTTCCATAGGTTTCTAAGACCTTCTCCACCCTGGACTTGACCTGGTTAACGTCACTGACATCGGTTGAGATAGCAAGAACTTCACCACCTTCGTTTTTGATTTTGTCTGCGACTTCTTTTAGTTGCGCTTCACGACGTGCAGTAATAACGACTTTGGCTCCCTCTTTTGCAAATAGTTCAGCAGTACAAGCTCCAACGCCGGAATTTCCGCCTGTGATAATACAGACCTTTCCATCTAAGCGACCCATTGTTATTCCTCCTGTCTTTTAGATTTCACTAAATTTTACAGTAATCTGAGAAAAAAGCAAGTGTATTATGAGCTGGTAAATGTTTTGGAGTGTTTAATAAGCAAGAAAACTTTGCTATTATATATAAGTTAATTTATTAGTAAAAATATATAAGAGGTAAATG
>ERZ1026868.1096-NODE-1096-length-14618-cov-10.492962_pt1 | contig 14618 bp, 9 predicted proteins | sample MGYA00380164_ERZ1026868 | MGnify/ENA primary metagenome ERZ1026868 (study PRJEB33269, sample SAMEA4719800) | human gut metagenome | biome: human-associated habitat; feature: organic feature; material: feces | place: Cameroon | collected 2013-10 ... | reverse complement strand
ACGAGATGTAGAGAGGTCTCGTGGGCTCGGAGATGTGTATAAGAGACAGGGTTAATAACGTGCATATTTAGCTATATAAATAGTATCAAATTTAGACGAAGAAATATCAGATATAAAAGAAAGAGGGTATGTCATGCGACAAAGTCGTAGGCATACCCTCTTGTTAGGTTATATTATGAGTAGGGTAATATCTTTACCCTTTTCTCATTATATATATAATGTGTGATTACTTCTTGGCAACCTTCTTGCCGTTTACGATGAAGATGCCCTTAGTAGCCTTGTTAACCTTTACACCATTCAAGTTGTAAACAGCGCCCTTAGCTATTTCTGCATCGATGTTCTGAATACCGCTTGCTACACCTACGTAGTAAGTCAAAGTAACTGCTGGTATAGGGTCTCCATTCGCGTCGCAGAAGTATCCCTCAGGAATCTCGATAGTGTAAACACCCTTTTCTGTAGCATTTACTGGAATTGTTGCCTTATGTGAAACCTCATCCCAGTCATCTGGGTTCTTGTATATTATTTCTGCATCAACACGTGCTACCTTTTCGCCATCTTTGTAGATTTCTATCATACCATTACCAGTACCAATAGAGCTTGTGTTGTAGTCGATAGTAACGTCTTTCAAAGCGTCAACCTCGCTACCGTCAGCAGGATCAGTAGTATACGTAATCTCTGTAGCTTCCTTACCAACTGTGAAATACAATGTTGTTGCAGCGTTGCAAGCACCTGACAAACAATCACTGTCATACCATGCCTTGTTACCGAATACCCCAGCAGGAATCTCTATGCGATATTCGCCTTCTGCAGTGATAGGCTCACCTGCAGCGTCAGTAAACTCGATATAAGCTTCTCTGCGGTTTACATCGCCCATAGTCAATGTTCCATTGAATACCTGACGGTCGCAATAAGCTTGGATAGGAGTTGTAGTTCCGTAGATATCCTTATCGCTCATAATAACGATTTCGCCAAGTGAAGTGATTGTCGACTCGTTCTCAGGATCTGTAGTGAATTGAAGTTCCTCAGGAGCAGCAACGACTGTATACTTAAACTCTACAGGCTGCTCGTTCTGTACTGCCTCGAAACCAGTACCAATGAAGTAAACGCTATCTTCGATGTGAACAGTATATGTTCCAGGTTCTGTGATAGCAGGAGAGAATTTGATGAACATACCATTCTCTACATCACCACAAGTAGCAGTAGCTACCTTCTCATTCTTTTCGTTCAACAAGTAAACGAACTTATCTGTGCGGTGAGCATAACCGATAGCAGATGTACCAGCGTTTGCACCTGGCTTCATAGAGCATACTATAGTAGAAATCTCGTTTACAGAAGAACCCTCAACAGGAGATGTTACGAAGTCGTAAGTGTCCACGTTTGCATAGATAGTGAAACGGTATGACTGCTCTGTCATATAGTTACCATACTTGCCGTTTGTTTCTGCATACTCCTTGTTCACAATCACGCGCTCTTTGATAGTGAGCTCATATTGATGCTTGTCTTTCAAATCCTCTCCAGGAATTATCATTATCTGTCTGCTGTTGTTTGCTACAGGCTCAACATAAGCTTTGATGATTCTGCCGCTCTTTGTATCCTTGTATGTAGCGCCAGCTTCTATGTTCTCATTAATAGTAACATCCTCATTGAATGTCAACTGGTGCTTGTAGTAGCTCTTTACGTATGAGCCATCCTTTACAGAAAGATTGCTTGGTGCAAGTGTTGCAACCAACTCCTGACCTGGATTCCATTTTGCTGTGATGTCGCTATGGTCAAGACCATCGTTAGCCACAACACCTGTAAGACTAAATCTTACGTTCTTACCATTCTTGATAGCGTCTGTGATAGGAATGACGTATTCTATAGCTTCGTCACCTTCTTCCGTACTTGTTATACCCTCAGTTACGACTGTTTGATACTTCTTGTCGTTCTCATCCTGATATGTGAACTTCACACCTTCGAATGTAATAGCGTTCTTGTCAGAGAAGTAAACCTTTACGTTGTTTTCGGTCAACTTCTCACCATCAGCAGGAGTAAAATCAAAAGCCAAATTGCTCTTATACTCCTCATATTTCATATTGAATGTGAACGAACCAGAGGCTCCAGCACCAGCAGAGAATACATTTGAGCCGTCTGCCATCTTAATGTTCATCAATCTGAGAGTGATAGTATCCCAATTGCTCTTCAATCCCATAGTCTCCTTTGTGCGGAGTTTGCCGGTGAAGTCGATATATAGTTTATTTCCTTCTGCGCGGAACATGCTTGGGTCAAGAGGCTCTACATATATATCGTCCATATCTGCAGAACCAATCATGAACGAGCCTTTAGCAGTCTGCTGCTCACCCTGCATTACGTCAGCATCGAATGTCAATACAACCATACCACGCTTATCGCCTTTTGGCCAATAAGAGAGGAATGGATCAGGGAGTTGCTTGCTTACCAAATTGTGAGGCATGCCAGGGGTGAGGAACTTCATTGTCAAATTGCCATCCTTACCATATTTGATGTTATCATCGGCAGCTGCACGGATGTTCTTAACAGTAACAGTCATCTCTTCGCCACCAGCAATCTTTCCTGCGTTGAGCCAAGAAATAATAGAGTCTTTCAAAAGTACATACAAACCACCTGCATTGGTACTTGTACGTGTCTCTACATTGCAATCTATGATGTTGCCAATCTTAATATTTGTGTCGTCAGCCTGGGCATTCATGTTGAATGAAAGATTCAACTGACCGCAACGGGTATCGGTGATGTCGAAAACCTTGCCTTCTTCGAAGTTTACGTCGGTAAGCTTAAGCTCGTTTACACCTGTTTCAAAAACTCCCTTGAAGTATTTTTTTACGCTTTTACTAAGTGTACCAGGTACATTAATATAATATGGTGTACCAGCTTTCAATGAAGCCTCAGTATAACCACTCCATACTGTGCCATCTTCGTCGGTAGTAGGTTTGTATTTCCATGCAGAAATCTTGTTTCCAGCTTTTGTTTCATCAGTCGAAACTGAGATGTTTGTTTCCTGAGCGTAGATTCTTAAAACTCCATCTTCTGTTGGAACAAACTTGAAATTTTGGTCTTCCATGAATTTGAAATCATACTTGACGCCTGTTTCAAACATCGTCCATTCTGCAGCTGATGCCAACATTGTTGACATCAAACATACAAGCACCAACCATGCCTTCTTGAAGGTACTGCTTGTGTTGCTCTGTAGATTTTTGTTCATAATAATAATTTTTTAATTAGTGATATAGATAACTTGATTTATACAAAAAGGAGTTAAGAAGTGAAATATATCTCACTCCTTGACTCCTTTATTTTATTTGTATCTTAGAGAATAACTTTCTTAGTAGCATTAGCCTTCTCGCCATTTACCTTTACTACGGCTGCACCCTTATATCCGCGAACAGATACTGAGATGTTGTTAGTGCCTGTAGATGTATTGATGAGCTGACCAGCCATGCTGTAAACTTCTACCTTAGCGTTACCATTTGTCTTTACGCTCACTACACCATTAGCAGTAGCGATATCGCAGTTGTTATCGTTGTTGTCAACTACAGCGTTCTCAATGCCGTTTGGCAATGTGCTGAGCTTCACAAGTACAGAGTTGATGAGGTTGTTGGTGTTGCCATCAAACAACATAAGTACAATCTTACCATTCTTGCATTCTGAAACCTGCTCAGGATAAGCCAAAGAAACAGGAACTGAGTAAGTCTCACCAGCTGTCAAGTTCTGTGGGAAGCCAACGCTTGAACCTGTGAATGATGTTCCCCAGTAGCAACGAGCCATATCTTCCTGTACAACTCTGTCAACAGAAGCATATCCATACTTACCGCCCTTACCCCAGTCGCCGAATATAGGTTCGGTTCTTGTGTATAGGTTATTAGACTGTGTAGCTACGATGCCGTCTTCCAAAGCCACAGCAAATACGTTGAGGTATTGGTTCTTGAGGTTGAGTGCTGGCTGAATCTCAAGGTTGAAGTTGAGCTTTCTTGTGTTATCATCAAGAGTGATAGCAGGTACGTTGATACCCATATCAGCAGGCTTGTCGAGTTCCATAGAAATTCTGTCTTGCCACAATGAGTTGTTAGAAGAGAATGCCCAGTCGCCTTCATCGTTCTGTCCCATAGGGCTTGTTATCAAATCCTCACGCTGTACGATACCTGAAGGAGCTGCAGACAACTTCAAGTAGTTGCTGTAAGCATAGAGACCTGTGCCGTAAGGGTCGCCCTGATATGTGTGGATAGAAATTGGAATAAACTGCTCGCCGAATATCTTCTTTGCATTCTCTATAGCAAGGATACCCAAAGGACAGTTAACACAGGTGGTACCTGTAAACTCTTCCAATACTACTCGCTTAACAGGTTCGAAGGTCAAGCTCTTGATGCTGTTCTTCACTACGTCGGTATAGTCGTCGAGCTTAACCTCGATGCTATAGTTTGTTGCCTCGCCAATAGTAAGAGCCAAAGGCTTAGCAAATTCGAATGCCAATCTCTTACCCTTCTTAAGAGTCAAACCAGTCTTCTCGAATGTATCGATAGTGGTGCCTTTATCATCCTTGAGAGTGAAGCGAGCTGATGAATATACATCGTCCTGTGAATTGATTCTGATAGAACCGGCAATCTTCACTTCCTTCTTGTTTACTACAGATGAGGCTGTAGAAAGCGACATCAAGTATTTCAAGTTTCGCTTTACAACTACGCTATCCAAGAATATCATGCTCTGGTCCTTGTTGTTGTTCCAGAAGCCGATATAAACCTTCTTGCCAGCATACTTGCCAAGGTCGAGAGTGTAGTGGGTGAACTCGCCTTCGATACCTTCTTCGGTATCACCGATGTTAAGTTCGTAATCCTTGATATCACCCTTAGCCTTCATCTCTGCGATATCGTCAGAGCTGAGGTCGTTGATGTTTCTCTCGCATTCCCAAACCACAACCTTCAAGATGTCGTTCTTGTTGTCAAGATACTTCTGAGCATCGAAGGTCAATGTGCAATATGCGTCAGGGATACTTAATTGTGGTATTACCAACCAGTCGTCGCTCTGACCTGCAGGGCTATACATAGAGGTAGATACTGCAAAATAGTTCTTGCTATCGTTAGATTCCTTTGCATTAAATATCCAAGGAGTGTTGTCCTTGTCGAAACCAATCTTCTTCATTGCAGCAGTAGGAGTGTTGTGGTCGCCCTCATAGCGCATGAAGTTCTTGTACGATTGGTCTGTGTTAGAGAAGTTGTCGCTGAAGAGAGTAGCGTCAGATGTAGAGATCTGGCGCTCGTAAGTACCAGTATAGTTCAATACAATCTGCTCGTTAGCACTCTTAGAAGAGCCAGAAACATCGGTCAAAGAACCTGCCTCCAATACCACCTTGTATTGTGAACCCTTATAGAGATACTGTGATGCTGCAGGCATCAAAGCAACCTGGTTTTCGTTTGAAAGTACCGACAAAGAGCATATAGTCTTCTCGTTCTCACCATCAAGCTGTACAAGCGAAGCCTTAGCGTTTTCGCTTACTGAGATGTTGGTGTCGAAAGTCAAGATTACAGGGTTGCTGGTGTTGTCGATACGAGCAATCTCTGCATTGTTCTCTGGGAATGCACTTTGCATCTTAACAGGCACATTCTCTCTACCAACATAGTTGATAGTGATGATGTCGTTCTGCTTGTCAGTATTCTTTGTCAAAGCAACAGTTCCTGCAGGAATCTCTACAGTATACTTCTCGCCTGCTTTCATTTCTGTGTTACGGAAGGTAACAATCAACACCTTAGGGTTGGTCTTGTCAACAGCAAAACCCATAGACTTTCTCTGTACTGCACCCTCTGCATTCTTCAATACTGCGCAATCCTTATTGCCGAGAACAGTAATCTCGTGAGTGAAGGTAACCTTTACTACTGCAACGTTGCTGAAGTTAGAACCAGCAGCAGGTGTAGCTGTATAGTTGTTGAGCAAGTTGATGGCGCGACAAGCCTCTGTCATAGTCTCAGGCATTGTCACCACGTAGCTTTCGCCCTGAGGAGAAACCATTGACGAAAGAGTCTTGGTGTCGGCAGAAGCTGACCATAAGGTACCTGTATTATCATAGCCAGTATAGTCGCTATACTCAATGCCGTAACGCTGCTTTAGAATAAGGTCGAATGGATACCATACGTTGTCTACACATACTCTCCAGTCACGAACAGGAGAAGAGGTGCCAGGAGCACTTCCGTAGAGGTTTCCTTCGTTGTCGATGCAGCAAATAAGCAAGTCGTTGTCTTCCTGAGAATTGAAATATTTATATTTACCAGTCTCGGTATTATAAACCATTGGGAAGATGTTGTCGTCTTTGTCACGGATGTCGCCTGCCACATATTTGCCATTCAAGCTAAATACAGGCTCACCCTCGAGCTCATAATTGCCAGTAGGACCTTCGTTTGCATTCTCACCAAACTTGAAGTAAGTTTCAGTCTGGCGGTCATAGATATATCCTATAGGACCATAGCTCTGGTTGCCATATATAACGATGTAGCGACCATCGGCAGTAATCTGGGTAAATGCTTCCTGTACGTGCTTCTTGCCAGTAGAACCTTCTGTGCTTGGCATTTCTGGCAAGTTCTTCAGTTCAACAATCTTAGGTTCGCTTCCTGTCATATCCCACATTACACCACGTGAAGAAGAAGAGAAAGCGTCGTCTGCATTTTCTTCAACTCTACCTACGGCATACTTGCCATCAGGAGTGATGCTCACAGCAATACCTGTTGTCATACCCTCTGGCAATGGAAGAAGGTTCCAGTCTCTTTCCTTCTTATTCCAATATGCAGGCTTACCTGTATATGTACCAGCTTCAGAGAATTGACCACCGGCAGCACCAACTACGGTATTACCATCGTCGGTAATGTCGCGGATTTCATATAGACCAACAGCATCGTCATCTTCTTCGCTTGAGTGACGCACTACGGTAGTCTCGCCAGTCTCTACATTAATGATGCGAGCCTTACCATTTTTCTGCTGTTCTGTGGTAGCACCATAAACTACAGCCCACTTACCATTATCAGAGGTTGTGAATGCAATAGCATAGTCAGCAAACTTCTGGTATAGGAATTTAGGCTTTCCTGTAGCTGTCTGAGCATTGGCAGAGATGCAGCACACCATAGCCACGAGCATCAGACAAAGTGTTGATAATATTTTTTTCATATATATCGTTGTGTGTTTACTTTACGACAACCTTCTTGTTGTTCTTTACATAGATACCCTTTGTAGGCTTTGCAACCTTGCGACCAGCCAAGTCGTAATAGTTGTTATCTACACTCTGATTTTCGATGTTGCTGATGCTTGAAGGCACACCATTAAGGAAGTTTACAGTTACACTTGGACCCTCTACGAGGTTGTATGCCTGCCATTCTGAATCAGAGATCTCTTCGTCAATTTCACCTTTGTAAGCAGTGAACTTAACTACGCACTTACCTTTGCTTTTTGGTTCCCAATGAGAATTGAGATCAATATTCTGGTTAGCTTTACATATATAGAAGCTTTTTGCCATTAGGTACTCGCCATCGTATACCAATGTTGGCTTATAGTATGTACCCAAATCTTTGTAAGGATTACATTGACCACCAAAGCAGCAAGAGAAGCTACCATTATCCAATTCTACAAGCTCGAATTTAATTACTACCTTTTGATCACTTCCTGTAACATTCTTTAAAGCCAAGCCAGAAGTGATGCCTGAAAAAGTTTCTTCTGTAGCGTCGATGGCTGCGCCATCTTTAACTACACCAGTCTCAACATTGTCTTCATTGATAGTTACAAACTGCAAATCAGTAGTTTTCTGGGCGAAAAGGGTAGTCGCACCCATCATCAAGCCCAAAGCTAATGTGTAAAATCTCTTCATGATAGTTTATATTTAATTGTTATTATTATATTTTTGTTTTACTCTTTTACTTTTTTACTTTTTTACTTTTCCAAAGGTATATTCCCTTAGGCAACTTCTCAAGGTCGTAGCCCATCATGATGCCATTCATATTATATATGGCAGCCTTAGAGCTTTCGGCATTAATCTCAGATATACCTGTGGTATTGTTGTTGCGGAACTTAAACGATATTGTGCCGTCGGCATTCTGAGTGATATCGGTAATCTCCTTGTTAAGCAACTTTGAACCATCGGTATTTGCATGGTTGAGAGTAGCTGCTGGAATTGTAGTGTTACCAAACGAGTTGTTGCCTTTGTATGGATAGAGGTCGCCCTCTACATCAGGAATAGTGCGAGCCTTTGAGTTGTCGGCAGCCATAATAGCATAGCGCTCACGGGTAGTGTTAACATCGTTAGCTTCCCATGCCTCTTGGCTATAGTCTACGTGGGTAATCATGAGTCCGCTGGCATATAGACCAGCTTCGTTGCCCTGCTTCTGGCGATTCTCCAACATGTAGAACTCATCCTTGTAGCCATCGTTGTATATAATATAGGTGTCGCCATCGTCAGCCAAAGGCTTCATATTTACGATGTCTGCATCCTTGTCCAGAACAATAGGCTCTTTCCATCCTGTAAGCATACGCTCTAATGCTGTATAGGCAGCAGGAGTGTAGCCACCATTAAGGTAGTTGCCATTGTTCATCAGATCCCATACGTAGGTGCCATATTTTAGTTCGGTTTGTCCAAACGATGTTCCTTTGTCGTAAGTGTCTGGCAATCCGAAGCAATGAGAGAACTCATGGCAAATTGTGCCGATTCCATCGATGACTTTGTTTTCACCAAGTTCGCAACTGCAAGCATAAGAATCGATGGTTACTCCATCCATTTCGAATGGTTGCTGGTCGGAACCTACAGAGTTGAGGCTTCCTTCCTGTGGCCATATAAGTCCGGTGTCTGCACCATTCACGTTCTGTCCTTGTCCGGCATAGAGAATGAATAGCTGGTCTACCTTTCCATCGCCATCCCAGTCGTAGTCTGCGAAGTTAACATCGCCATCAGCCTTTCTGCAAGCATCATAGATAAACTTACCAAGGTGAGCATCTTGCATACCGCCAGAGTCTTCGCCGTAGTAGTTATATGTGTTGGCCAATTTGTAAGGACCTACAACATCAAACTTGAACTTAAACTTTCCGCTACTCTGAGCAAGGAAATAGTCGTATACACTCTCTGTGAAACCAGTCTTAGGGTCAGAGAAACCCTCTTCGTTAGCTACGCGATTATAAAACTCTTGAGCATTCTCTGTCGAAAACTTTACCTCTGGAGTGTTTGTAGCTGTACGCTTAGGGAACTCCACCAATATTATCAAACCTTTCTTTTCGCCTGTGTATAGGTCGTTGGCTTTAGCTTTTGTTGCCTTTGCCATGCGTCGCATGTTTGCAGCATTGCGCTTTTGGTCGGCTTCTTTGTGTGCCGCCTCCTTGTCAATAGCTACATAGCAACCTTGAGCTGCGCTCCATGCGTAGCCCTTGCCGTTAGCTGCAAGCCAATAGTGGCATAGCTCGTCGCCTACTAATTCTGCTCTAATCTCTGTGCCATTAGCCAATTTCAACATTTTCCATTGTCCTGGCTTTGCAGGTATCGCCATCATAGAGGCTGAGCATATCATCAGAGTTGATAAAGTAAAAATGAGTCTTTTCATATATACATATGTGAATTTTTAGCCTATTGCATTCGACAATAGTCATTGAGATATCAAACCTTTAAATGCTTTTTAAATTCTTGCGTCGCGCATTAAAAAATGATGTTTCGAAACTTTTCTGCAAAAGTACAAAATATATGATGATTAGAATATATTTTTTAATAATTATTATAAATATGTTGTTCAAAATGGTATAAAAATGAGTAAATTATAAGTTTGAGTGCATAAATACAAAAAACAGCATGGTAGGTTTCTATATATAAAAACCACCATGCTGTTTCTCTATTTACATCGTTGCCGTAAGGAATGTGGCATTGCCAAAAATGTAGAGGATGTTTTCGCATGCAGGCACAAGGAGAGTTTCGCCTTGGCGCACCTTAATGCCGTTGATGTTAGCTTCGCCCCATAGGCATACTACCACTACAAAAGAGTCTACGTGGAAGTCTATTTGTGCAGCAACCTGCACTACCACACGGTTGACATTGAAGTATGGACAGTTGATAAGTTGGCTCGTAGGCTTTGTGCTGTCGTACGAAGTGCGGTATTCTGGCCATACTTGGTAGTCTATGGCTTCTTTAGCTTCTTCTATGTGTAGTTCGCGAGGATTGCCATGAGCATCCTTGCGTCCGAAGTCGTAAACACGATATGTTATATCAGAAGTCTGCTGAATTTCGGCAAGGAAATTGCCTGCGCCAATAGCATGCAGACGGCCAGCTGGCAGAAAGTAGAGGTCACCCTGATGAGCTTCATGAGTAGCAATGACATCTTGCATAGGTGAGTGACCATTTATAGGCTCTGCTGTAGCAAGCTTTTCGTATTCGTCGGGAGTGATGCTCTTAGAGAGTCCTGCATATATCTTTGCTCCAACATCGCTCTTTATGATATACCACATCTCTGTTTTTCCTGCACATCCGTGGCGCTCCATAGCAAGCTTGTCGTCTGGGTGTACTTGTACGGAGAGATCTTGGCGAGAGTCGATAAATTTTATGAGCAATGGAAACTTATTTCCATATTTCTTATAAACCTTTTCGCCCACAAGCTTACTCTTATATTTGTCGATAAGTTCAACGAGGTTGAGTCCAACGTCAACATCATCAACAAGTCCGCGCTCTATTGCTACACTCTCATGACCAGGCACACCACTAATCTCCCATGATTCACCGATGTTAGGTTGTGCGGTGAATATTCCTTTGAATGGTGCTATCTGATAGCCTCCCCAAATAGTGGTTTTCAGATATGGTTCAAACTTGTATGGTTTCATGTTGTTTAATGTTTAATGTTTAGTGTTTAATGTTTAGTGTTTAATGTTTTTATTGATTAATTTTTAGCTGAAAGCTCCAGCAAAAAGGCTAATGGCTTTAACTTCTAGCGACCGCCAGGGAACGCTAACTTCTTTTATACTCTAACTTCTGAACTTGCGAAAGTTCTATATACTATATATACGTATGTGTAGGTCGATTTACTTGTCTAATTTTTATATTGTATAGTCGTTATAGGCAAAATGAGGTGATAGTTGATATTCTGACTATCACCTTTTTTCCGCTTATGCCTTTGCCGTGTGGAAAATAATCTGTAACTTAGCGCACTATTTCAGAGTTGCCTATAAATAATATGAGTTTCTGATTTATGCAGGGGCGGGCTGAATTATCGCACAAACCGAATGCAATCAAGCTTGCTTGAATTGCTGAGGTGCAGCCGATAAAACACGGGCTGAAAGCCCAACAAGCGCATAGCCCAGGGCAAGCGAAGCGACACCCTGGGTATGAATACCAAACAACATACATATTAACGCCCTGAAAGGGCAAAAGCGTAATAAATATGGCACAGTCATTGAGCAAAATCTACATACATTTGATATTTCACATCAAAACCACGAGCTCTCCTATCCGTGAAAGCGATCTCGACCGCATTCATTCCTATATAGGACAACTGGTTAATGCCACAGGCTGCAAAGTAATACAGGTAGGTGGAATATGCGATCATATACATATTTTATTCCTATTGTCAAAAGACGTCGCTATATCACATGTGGTAGAGGAGGTAAAACGCAACAGTAGTAGATGGATGAAAACAATAGAACCATATTATAGCACATTCGCATGGCAGAATGGATATGGTGTTTTCTCCGTCAGCCAGTCCGTGATCGGAAAGACATTGGAATATGTAAGGAATCAAGGCATACATCACAAAAAGATGTCGTTTCAAGATGAGTACCAAAAGTTTTTAGAATCGTATGGAATAGAATACAACAAGGAATATGTATTTAAGGATTAATGCTTTTGCCCTTTCAGGGCGTTCCAATAATAATACGATAATACCCAGGGTGTCGCTTCGCTTACCCTGGGCTATGTGCTCATTGGGCTTTCAGCCCGCCCTTGACCCAGGGTGTCGCTTCGTTTGCCCTATGCTATGTACGATAATTCAGCCCTTTTGAAACTAAATCTGAAACTTTAGTAAATAAAGATTGGCTCTAAATAGTGGTATATATAAAAAGTAGAGATAATGGTTACACATCGTTTGTTGATCGTGGAAGACGATTTGGCTTTTGCTACTATGATGCAAACTTGGCTACGCAAGAAAGGTTTCGAGGTAGACAAGGTTAGCTCCGTTGGTGCTGCTGCCAAAAAGGTGGCGGAAGATGATGCAGACTTTAGTCTTGTGTTGTCAGATCTTCGTTTGCCTGATGGCGATGGCTTGCAACTGCTTGCGTGGTTGCGCAAGAAAGGAATGCAACTGCCGTTTATTGTGATGACAAACTATGCTGAAGTGCAAAATGCTGTACAGGCAATGAAGTCGGGAGCTTCTGATTATATTTCTAAGCCTATACAGCCAGACATATTATTACAGAAGATTAATGATGCATTGGCTGCACCTGTTGAGGCTAAGGTGGCTACTCCTATAGCAAAGTCAGAAACTCAGACTGCGGTAAAGCCTAATAAAGAAAATAAAGATGCTAAGCAGTCTGCTACACCTAAATATATAGAAGGTAAGAGTGAGGCTTCACGTCAGCTATATGAATATGTAGGACTGGTGGCTCCAACGCCAATGTCGGTATTGATATTGGGAGCCAGCGGCACAGGTAAAGAGTATGTGGCTCGTAGAATTCATGAACTTAGCAACAGAAGCGACAAACCATTCTATGCCATCGACTGCGGAGCTATACCTCGCGATGTTGCAGCCTCTGAATTCTTTGGATATAAAAAAGGTGCTTTTACTGGTGCTGATGCTGATAAGCAGGGTGCTTTTGAAATAGCTAATGGTGGCACACTATTCCTCGATGAGATGGGAAACCTAAGCTACGATGTGCAAGTACAGTTGCTCAGAGCTTTGCAAGAACATAGAATAAGACCATTGGGCTCTACTAAGGAGATTGAGGTAGACATACGATTGGTATGTGCCACAAACGAAAACCTTGCACAGAGAGTTGCTGAAGGAAAATTCCGTGAAGACCTATACCATCGTGTCAACGAGTTTACTATCTATATGCCATGTCTAAAGGAACGTGGCGCCGACCTCTTCCTTTTTGCCGACTTGTTTATAAAGCATGCCAACGAGGAACTTGGTCGCGAGGTGTTAGGCTTGGATGCTAAAGCCTCAGAACTTTTGGCACGCTACGACTGGCCTGGCAATCTGCGTGAGCTAAACAATGTGATAAAAAGGGCAGTGCTTATGACTCGTGGTAAATATATCACTCCTGCCGAACTTAGCATAGGTCAGCAGCTACAGCAACCAAAGCCCATGGCACTCCATGACGAGGAATCGGAGCTGCAACGTATAAAAGATGCGTTGGCTGCAACAGGAGGCAACAAAACGAAGACGGCACAGCTCTTGGCAATAGACCGTAAGACGCTATATAACAAGATGCAGAAATATGGCATACCACAATAAAGTGTGGAATAATTCCACAGTATTTCCCCACTTTCCACAACTTGTGGAAAGTGGGGTTTTTAGTTAACTCTCTCATAATCAATGATGTAACATGTTTACGTGTTTTTTGGCACGGCAGTTGTCCTTATTACCAGTGAATAAGACAACAAAATAATATTAACAATAAAAACATGATAATTATGAGAAAGTTTATGTTCGCAGCCGTTTCGGCAATGGTTTTAGTTTGTGTTAGCAACGTATTCGCTAATCAGTCAGCAATGCAGTTTGAGGCAAACAATGGCATTCAGTCTGATTCTGTAGTAACAGATTCTGCAAGCCAGCAAGTAGTAGATGCTCCAGTTGTTGCAGATTCAACAGCAGCTTCTGAGAATACATCTTCTGAAAATGTAGCTACAGAGACCCCTGCTGACACTGCCAGCGCAACCACAGAGAGTGTGGAAGCTCCTGCAGATAGCGCAGTTGCACAGTAATTGTAATTGGTAAGGTTTGGGGATAACAGAATGCTCCTTCGGTCGCTTTGTCAAACGACTGGAGGAGCTTTTTCTATTGGAGTGATTTTACATCCAGTAAAAGCATATTCTTTTTTCTGTTGTAGGGACAAGTGTCGAACAAAGTATGATAAAATATAAGTAACATTTTTGAGAATATTTAACCTTTTTCTGAAATTATTTTCCTACTTTTGCAAGCGTATTTACACATTATTATAATAATGTATGGAATCATTATTTCTACTTCAGTTTGCATGTTTCATCTTCATGCTCATCAATGCCTTCTTCGTGGCACTCTCTCATCTGCATGTAAGATGGGAGAACAAGCGGTATGAGCGTTCACGATGGATGATTGTTGGCGCCTTAATAGGGTTAGCGATACAATATGTGCTGCAGATGACTTTCGGGTTCCGTGCTATGCACGATGATTTAGGGGCGGTCATCAACATCCTCCTCTATACCCCCTGCTTCTCGCTCATCTCCATAGGAATCTACAACATAGAAACCACCCGTGCTAACCTCAGAAAGATGATACTGATGTGTAGTGGCATTTATGCTGCCATCATTGTGGTCTTTTGCGTGGGTATCAGTCTTCATCATAGCCTGTATATCAGAGAGGGGCTTTATCTGATGCTGACTCTGTTTTGCGTAAGTGTTTTCTATTGCATATACA
>ERZ1026868.1095-NODE-1095-length-14619-cov-4.328069_pt1 | contig 14619 bp, 21 predicted proteins | sample MGYA00380164_ERZ1026868 | MGnify/ENA primary metagenome ERZ1026868 (study PRJEB33269, sample SAMEA4719800) | human gut metagenome | biome: human-associated habitat; feature: organic feature; material: feces | place: Cameroon | collected 2013-10 ... | reverse complement strand
AAGAGGAACGCAGAACGCGCAGCCACCGCCTTATCGTCCGGGGCGCGGTCTTTGAGAGCATTGTGCCGGAAGCAAAGACCATGACCGACGAGGAAGCTGCCGCGCTTCTCCGGCTTGCCCTAACCAGTGAGCCAGCGCGGGAGTTTTTGAAAAAACGAGCCGAGGAAACGACAAGCTAAATAATCCCTTGGCAACAAGGGCGCACTTATAAGCAGCCTTGACCGTATAGGGCGGGATTGGGGCATGACAAAGCAGTACATCGACCTGCTGACCGAACATAAGGTCAAGCTACTGTGCCTGCGGGAACGGGTGAGCAGCGACAGCTCCGGCTTTTCACCATTCTCTACAAAAAAGCAGAGTGTCCATTACAGGACACTCAGATCCTATAAGGACACTCTGCATGGTCCGAGTGTCGAGATTCGAACTCGAGGCCTCTTGAACCCCATTCAAGCGCGATACCAAACTTCGCCACACCCGGATATTCAGTTCTGCTTCACACAGCCAGATAAGAATACCACATCTTCCACCAATTTGCAAGCCTTATTTTGAATTTTTTTCAAATTCGCAGGTTTTAATATGTACTTGGACAGGCTGGATCAACTGATCCCGGCCTGTTTTCATATTACAAAGCCCTATATGGGCAAAAAGAGAGGCTCTATATGAGCGAGAAGGTAAGCAAGCAGTACACATTCAAAGATGGAGAATGGATCGTTGTCGGCTGGGCTGAGGGCACGATGGAAGTGGAGCGCGAGGACGAGAACAAGCGGAAATACACGGAGATGCAGTCGTATTATCATCTTTTCGTGTTGTCCCCTGTCAGCTCCTATAAGTCCGACAGCTACAGAGCCACAGGACTTAAAGCAGCTAAGCTGTCCTGTGCATCCAACGCCGTATGGAAAGACCTGAAGCCCATGGAAGTGGTAAATCTCTATTTCAATGACAGGAAAAAGGTGTCGCTGGCTGCGTCTACCGGCGTTTCTGTCGAGCTGAACGAAGTTTCTTTCTAAGGCTGTTCCATGTCGCCCCATCTCTGCATCGCGCCGGGAGGTCGCTCCTCCCGGCGTGACCCCCCCGCTAACAGGGGGTCACTACCTACAAGATAGCCGGTTAGGGGGTCAGGTATGGAAGAGAAAGAGAACATTGTTCTTTATGACTGGCTGTCATTTACAAGCAAGAACCATACCCCGGAGCAGCTGATAGAAGCGTTAGGACTGACGCACTGCCCATGGCAGGATACGAAGGGCGCACACGGCTACCGTGACCGCAAATACTTCTCCTGCATCAGCGTCCATTATAATGGCCGCGAGGATATGGGTGTCTGGGTGGAGCTGTCCGGTCAGGGATGCCGGACGTTTGAATCTCTCTCCGCCAAGAGTTGGGACGATCTGTTCCAGTGGATCACCGTTCAGCAGCTGAAGATCACCCGTCTGGACGTGGCCTTTGACGATCACACCGGCGTACTGGATATAGATCAGATTGTGGAGGACACCCGCCGCAAGCATTACGTCAGCCGCAGTGACTACTGGGAGACGGTGCTCAGCTCCAAAGGCTCCACCGTACAGATCGGAAGCCCGCAAAGCAAGGTGCTCGTCCGCATCTACGACAAGGCCGCCGAGCGGCACTGTGAACCGGGCACCCACTGGGTGCGCGTGGAGATGCAGCTCCGGGATGACCGCGCTATACAATACAGCAAGATACCTCTCAGCATCGGGGAAGCGTTCAGCGGCGTGCTGCTGAATTACTTGCGCTACGTCATACCGGATGATACCGATTCCAACAAGTGGCGCTGGCCGATGACAGATTACTGGTTGGACATGCTGGAGGTTCTGACGCCGATCAAGATATACACGGCGCCCGGCATGGATTACAACATAGACCGCTGCCGGGAGTATGTGGTCAATCAGGCGGGCAACGCCATAGACGCCCTGCTTCAGATATACGGCATTCATGAGTTCCAGCGTCTGATCAAGGAGCGTCCCACGGTGGAGAATCCCAAGTATACCCGGCTGGTACAGCAGTACAAGGCCGACCGGCTTTCGGCGCTGGCGGGACAGTACATGACATGAACGAATTTCAGATATTCTATGCCGTGTGGCGGTGTCTCCGCCACACATGGTACAAGTACAGGAGGAAGGTCGTGCGATTCTGGGACAGGCTCAAGTGGTGCGTGATCGGCGGTGCCGGTTACGCTCTGGGACGGTATCTGTTCCAGCTGGTACAGACCTACACAGGAGGATAACATGGCAAAGAACAACATTCGCTCCGTCCGGTTCTCGGACGAGATGATCGAGATCATCAACCAGCAGGTAGGCGAGAACTTCACCCAGAAGTTTGAGCGCATGGTCTATAACTGCTATATGCTGCTGCCGGAGAAGGAGCGGCAGGCTGAACGGCTGGATATGCTCATCAGCGACAAGCAGAAAGCGTTAAACAAGCTGCAGGATCGCTACTACGCAGCCACGCAGTTCATCAGCTCGCTGGAAGCCCGGTTGCGCGACCTGAACCGGCTGTTTGACATGCAATCGTAACACATCAACAGCACGCTGCGGCGCTCATGAGCAAGCCGATCAGCTCCGCAGCGTGTTACATGGCGGGGTGTGAGTAAAGGTAGCTGGCCGGGTTTTCACCCCGGAGATGGAGGTTCGATTCCTCCCCCCGCAACCATTAAGTCTATGAAAGGAGGACACTGCCGAAGCTGCTTCCACTGCTGTGACTGTCGCCACTGTTCTGGGTAACACCACCACACTGGCCACGCTGGTCAAGGATGTCTGGGACATCATGACCGGCAATCCCGTGCTGCTGGTATTCATCTGCGCAGGTCTGGTTACGCTGGGCTTTTCCCTGTTCCGCAAGGCCAAGCGTGCTGCCCGCGGCTGATGCCGCACTCAAGGGGTATGGGGCTGACCCCATACCCCTTTTTCTCATGGAGGTATTACGATGACAGTGACTGCATTTCTAACCGGCGTCTGCCGCCTGATCTCCGGTACGTTCAGTGCCGTATTTTCAGAGCCGCTGCTGACGTTCTTTCTGACGGTCGTGCTTATGGCCGTGGTCGCGGGTCTGTTTTTATATATCTATCGCAGGTCAAAACGATTTTGAAGTGAGGTAACGATATGATCAAATTTCTGGTAACAGCGGCCATTGTGCTGGTCTGCCTGTTCATCCTTGTGCTGGTGTCCTGCCTGATGGTCTGGGTGGTCATGCGGCTGCTGCGCTGGCTATTTCCCCGGCGCTTCGGCAGCAAGGCCGCGCCGGTGAAGAAACCCGCCGCCAAGAAGAAGCCCAACTATAAGAAGCCCCGCCCGGAACCGGAGGAGGATGAGGAAGATGCGTAACACAGATAGATTTTCGCTGCCTGGCGTCCGATCGGGAAAAAGTGTTACAGAGAAAAGCAGCGCCCAGAAGGACGCTGCTATCAGGTAAGTTTGCTCCGGGTTTATCTGTGCTTGGTCAGCTTTCCGACAACGATCCCCGTCAGGATCATCACCGCGAAAAACGGCGTTGTCAGGACTTCGATAAGCCCGTGCAATAATTGGATCATGAGCGCACCTCCCTTCGTTCGTGGTGTTGGTAGCTCCCAGTGTCGGGGGGCGCTCTGATCCTTTCTAAAGTCTTTTGTTCCTCTTCTGCTCCTTTCTCTACGGATAATCCCCCGCCTGCGGCGAGGGATTAGGGGTTAGACCTTTACTTTGTCCAGTTCTTTGCAAAACATTTCCACGGCGGCTTTGATTCGCTTCAGCTGCTTGGCCTCGTCTTTACTGATTTTGCCATCGTCTTTTGTGGCTGCCAATTCACAGGACTGTCCGAAAGTCTTTGCCATGGCCTGCATGTTCAGTATCTGAGCGTATATGTAATGGTTCATGTGCGCTCTCCTTTCCCCTTTTTCTCTAATCTATCATTCTTCTGGGAGGTTGTCAACAAATGAAAAAAATTGTAGCTGTTTTGCTTGTGGCGATCTCCCTTTTATTTTCGATAAATTTTGCATTTGCCGATTCCGTACCGCTATCTTCTACTCAATGGGTGTTGCCTTCTAATGGGTTCGGCGGTGGCTCCCGCGCAAATCCTGTTGATACTGTTCTGCCTTACTCGGATATGGCGTCCCTTTTGAGTTCTGTAAACTCCGGATTGAAAAGCGGTGCATATTCCGGCTTTACTGGCAAGGCACGTATTTCTTATACGGGCTCTTTTTACTTCATTACATTGGTGATGGATGGTGATACATATTGGCTTTGTAATGGCAGCGGCGGTCGGTATCGCACGGAGCCAGAGAACATCACAACTGATTCAACTACCACAACTCCGTCTACCAACGCTCCTACCACGACCCCGTCTACGACCGAGGCAGGCAACGGTGCAAACGGCACCTATATCCCGACCCATTCTGCCGCAAGCAATGATACCGGCCTTTTGAGACAGATCGCTCAGTATACGCATGAAATATGGTTCTGGGCTGACCTGATCAATGATAACCTCCGGGATGTCCGCAGATACCTGTTTATGGTGTATTCCAATGTCGGGCGCTTTGTGGACGGTATGAATAATATCACAAAAGGCATATACAGACAGATCGACCTGCTTTCCGGTTATCTCCCCCGGCTGGATGATATCTATAACCGCCTGTTTCAAATTCAATCTGCTGCATGGGCTTCCGTGGATGTAGAAAACCGGCTACTGTACTCGCTGGAGGGTCTGGCGTCCAATATCTCCGGTGTCATTGTTGACGGTGCTGTCAAGGTGACTTCTTCGCCTGATCCTGCTGTGGCCGAAGCAATCACCGGCATACAGAACACCCTCACCTCCGTGATCTCCAACGGCAAGGTGCTGGTAGACAACTCGGACGTGGTGTCTGCCTTGTACACTGATTTTGCATCGGTTATGGGCATTCTTGAGTCCGTTGACACTGGTTCTCTTGACCCTACAGTCAAATTTCCTGCACTTACTGGCCTGATTGCTGTGAGTACTGGGACTTATGAACTTGTCCATCGTATCGGTTTTGGCATTGATGACGTGGTGTCTGCCATCCAGTCCATCCCGGCCTTTGACGATACGGATATCATCACGGCCATCCAGTCCATCCCGGCCTATGATGACAGCGCCCTCGTCTCCGCCGTCACCACCATCAGCGATCAAATCACGGAACAGTTCGGGGAATATGACAGCACCTATTCATTCCCCAACTTTTCAAGCTCTGGTCAGTCGGCTGCCAATAACAAAACCGTCTCCGGCGTGCTGCCCTCTGCGTTCACGTCCATCAATCCCGGCACGCGGCAGCTGCTGTATTCTCCGTCCGGGACGCTGATTTTGCCTAAACGGGTTCTTTATAACGGCGGCGGTGACTGCAAAAATGTCTATTGCACTCCCTATATCCATCAGACGTATGGTCTGGGATACCGACTGGAATTCCTTTTCCGGTTCTCGCGCATCCAGAACACGCCCCGGACTGAGACTGTGCAGTTTCCCCAAGTCAGCTTCACGGACTACAGCGGCGAGACCCTTACCCTGTACGGGCATTCCGGCACCGTTCGTGTTTCTCCTCATAGAGACACCGTCTCTTCGTATCTCTACTACTTCCCCCGCTGGGACGCTTCCGGCAACTGGCTGGGCTGGTCTGGTCAGAATGATACGTTCCAGTTTTCTTCCTCATCCTATGAGCCGTCCAAGCGTGTCTATCTCACGCCCCCGGAATCCGGCACCTATTACATCTACTGTAACAGTGATACCGCCATCCCTGTGGTCTACGCTTCCCGTTTCACCGGCTTCCTGCAATCCCAGACTGACCGTGTGGTCAATGCGGTAGGCTCCATCCCCGCGCCCACCGACTACACCTCCCAGTTGACGGCGGTGGTCGGGCGCATGGATGATATCCTTGCGCAGCTGCAAAGCACCTCCGGCTCCGCCACCTGTGAGCACACCTATTCCCAGCACATGGAACAAGAGGCCACCTGTATTTTGCCCGGCCTGATGATCTCCACCTGCTCCAAGTGCGGCGACAGCTCCTCGGAGATCGTAGACCCGCTGGGGCACGACTGGCAGTGTACAAGCCATGTGGATGCCGTCACCGACCCGGACACCGGCGAGGAGACTTCTTCGGCCTATGATATCTACACCTGCTCCCGCTGCGACGATACCTACGAGGATCACACAGGCACCGGCGCACCTGACGAGGATTACAGCAATACCACCATCTCCCAGCTGGTGGTCAAGGTGTTTTCCAAGCTGGGCACCTTCGCCGGGAAGCTGCTGGGCAGCGTGGTACATCTCTTTGACAAGGCTGTCAATGCTGTGGATGATCTGGCGTCCAAATTCAATGACTATGTAGAGCAGATAAAGGGCTTCGGCGAGAATTACCCCCTTTGGCTTTCCAGCTTCTGGGGTATCATCCCGGCTGAGCTGCAGGTCGCTCTGACCTTCGCCGTTATCTGTATGGCGCTGGGTGTTGTGGGCAAGAAGCTGTTCTTCTCGTAACACACTTCTTGCTGCAGCTCCGGCGCCAGGATCTGAAATTTGTGTTACAGGGGTGAGATACCATGTCTGTTTTACTTGAGCCGCTGCGGGCGCTGCTGAATATGATCACCAGCCTGATCAACGGCCTGATCGTCGGCGCTCTGCACTTCATCCTGAATCTGCTGGACGGTCTGGATGATATAGACAGCCTGCTGGATCATACGATCGATGCCATATCCAACTTCTTTACGGCGTTCCTGAATCTGGGCAGCAGCCTGTTTCCGTTCCTGCCCTCCGAGTGGACGGCCATCATTGAAGCGTCCCTGATCGTGCTGGTCATCGGCGTCATCATCAAAAGGAGGGTGTTCTGATGCAAAGCCTTGGGCAAGTCCTCACATCGTGTCTGGAACTCCTGCAAACGGAGTTCGCCATTGATGGACTGACATTCTCATGGTGGAAGATACTGCTCTGGACGATCGTGGCCGGTGCGGTGATCTGCCTTATCGTAAAATGGAGTGATGATAAATGAGATACATACAGATGCTTTCCGGCGTCCTGGCGCTGCTCCTGATCCTCACGGCGACCGCCTACGCTGCGCCGACAGCGGAGGACATTCCGGAGTGGGCGCTCAGACCGGCTCTTGAAGCGGACGAGGAGCCGGAGGATGACACCACGACCAGACCTCCTACCACCATCTATGATACGGACGGCTCCATCCTCTATACCGATGATCCGGCGCTGCTGAATGGGGGCGATATCTCTCCGACCACGCTGCCCTATACGGTGGATTCCGCCGAGCTGTTTCTCACGAAGCCCTTTGACACCTACACCGTCACCGAGGGCTTTCTGCTGCTGGGTCTTGTGCTCGGCTTTATCCTTCTTCTTTGGAAACTGGTAAAGGGGGTGTTCTGATGGCGTCTGTTGTAGCTGAGTTCTTCCAGATCACCGGGGTGGATATCACGCCGCCCACCACCATGGCCGAGCTGATCCCCTATCTGCTGACCGTGTTCGTGGCCATTGTTCTGGTGATCTCCGTATTCCGTATCGTGGCGGCGATTGCCGCCGCGCTGGTCAACTGGCGGAGGTTCTGATGGTTCTTCTGATACTTATCGGCCTTGCTCTGGTGCTGGCCTTCTGTCCCACCATCCGCTGCGCGTTTTTCCATCCGGTGAAGCTGGTGCGCTATGGCGTCACCGATCTGTACGCATACATCAAGTACCGCCGCTGGAACGAGTGCAAGACTGGCGAGCTGGTGGCCTACGTGGGACTGTTTGGCAAGGGCAAGACCCTGTCCGCCGTTCACAAGGTCGTGTCCATGTACGAACAGTATGACGGCCAGATGATCTGGGACAAAGATCGTGCTATGTGGGTAGAGCAGCGGGTCAAGGTGCTGTCCAATGTTGCACTGTCCATCCCCTATGAGGACTTCGTGTCCCTCCAACAGGTGGTCTACTGTGCCGAGAAGAACGGCCAGTATGATAAGGAGCATGACACCCTCACCGTCACGCTGGTGCTGGGTGATGAGTTCAGTGTCCAGATGAACAGCCGGAATTTCAAGAGCAACATTGATCCGCTGTTTCTCAATACCCTGCTGACCTGCCGCCATTACCACATTTCCATGTACTACACCGCTCAGCGCTTCGGCCATGTGGACGCGCTGCTCCGTCAGGTGACAAGCTGCGTGGTGGATTGTGATAAGCTGTGGCGCTTCTAGCGTCAGAACCTCTACGACGCATGGGAGATGGAGAACGCCACCAATACCCAGCTGCTCACACCGCTTACCCGCCGCTGCTGGTTCGTGACCAACAGGGACTATGCCGCCTATGACACGCTGGCCTGTGTGGGCAATCTGCAAAAGTCCTTCAAGGAGGGTGACATGCTGTCTGAGGAAGAGATACTGTCTCTGCGCCGGAATGAGCAGCAGGCCAACATGGACGGCGTGGTCAAGCCCTCCCGGAAGTGGCGGAGGAATCAGAAGAAGATGTACAAATAGCGTAACACACCAACGCGCTGCTGCAGCGTGGATCGTCCCAGGTTTTGACTACGGTATGTGTTACACGGGGACGCCCCGCGCCAAGGCTTCAGCCGCGCGGGGCGTCTGCCTATGCTGCCTGATTCGGAGACTTCCAATCCAATACCCGGCGAGGGTAACTGTTCATCCAGTCCTGTACCCGCCGCACGTCTGCCGACGTCACCTCGTCAAAGTTCGTCCCTTTAGGGAAGAAACGGCGGATCATGCGGTTGTGGTTCTCTACGCTGCCTTTCTCCCATGCGGAATAGCTGTGACAGTAGTAAATGGCAAAACGCGCCCCTTTTCGGCGACAGCTCTTGACCAGCTTGTCATACTCCATGAACTCCGAGCCGTTGTCGGTGGTGATCGACCGGAATTTCTGTCGGAATCCGGGCGTTTTGCGTTCCAACCGGTCTATGGCTCTGCGCACCGTCTCCGCTTTCCGATCTGGCAGCTTGATGATGATCTCCTGTCTGCTCATGCGCTCCGTCAGTGTCAACAGTACGCTTCGGCCACCTCTGGCGCTGACCACAAGATCCATCTCCCAGTGTCCGTACTCCTCCCGCCGTGTTATGCTCTCCGGTCTGATCTCGATACTGGGCAGCTTCCCATGTACCACCCGCCGCCGCTGCCCCTCGTCTTTCTTCGGTTTCTTCTTCCACTTCTCCCACAGGTGCCGGTTGCCCAGCTGGTAGAACACCTGCTTATCGATGTAGCTATACAGAGTGCTAACGCATATCCTCGTAGCGAAAGGGTACATCCGCGCCGCTGCCAGAGCTGCCGCAGGGGAATACCTGTCCACAATGATCTTGTGCTCAATATAGGCGGCAAAGGCGTGGTCGTTCCCGATCTTCAGCGGCCTGCCCTTAGCTGTCTGGTTGTAGTCGTGTTTCTGCTGTCCCCGTTCCGCCGAGTATCGTAGCTTGTCATAGTACCCGTAGTTGTGCAGATACTGTCCGCGCTTAATCTCGTTGTAGACCGTCTGGCGGCAGCAGCCCAGTTTCCGGGCTATGTAGCTCACCGGTCTTTTCTCATCCAGCAGCGTTTGCAGAATGATCCGTTCCTCTTTTGTCATGTAGTGTCCCATGAGAGCCTCCCTTATCTTTCAGGATAGTTCGTGGTCTTTTGATGATTGTAACACAAATTCGCCCACGTCGCCGGAGCTGCTGCAGCAATCTTGTGTTACGCCGCGCCCTGCGTCCCCATGATATGGAATTGCGTCAGCATGGCCTGCGAAGCTGGCCATGTTGGTCACCCAACGCAGGGAACCACCCGCCTGTCAAGACTGCCCGCAAGGGCACTCCGCATGAAAAAAGCAGCTCCCCCGTGAGAGCTGCTTTTTTCGTGGTCTTGATTGGCGCGGTGTTTCCATGCTACATCGCGCAGCGATACCGCTTGTAACACACTCCGCCGCCAGCTGCCTGGCGTCCGGAGATCTTCTTGTGTTACACCTCAAGATTGATATTTTTTGTCATTTGTCCATTTTCTTCTTGACATCTGCCCAAGAACGCGGCTCCCCGGAACGGGGAGCCGCGCTTTTTCACCGTATGCCCGCGATGAACACGGTGGGATCCTTGTCCCGCTGCGCCTTCGCCCAGGCCAGCATCTCGCACACGTCCACAGCGCCGGTGACCACCGCGCCGTTTTCCCACGTCTCCGCCGTGTGCGCCCGCAGGAAGTCGTCGGGCGCCGCCGTGCGCACATAGTAGGGGTGCGCTTCGCCGCCCACCAGCGCCGCAGGTGCGGCCTTGTCCGTATAGAAGCCACGCTTGCCGGAGAGCACCGTCAGGCAGTCCTGCACCACGTTGCTGGCGGTGGGGAACCGGCCGGCGCCCTGCCCGTAAAAGCTCTGGCGTCCCAGCTTCTCCGCCTCGTAGGTGATGAGGTTGAAGTTGGCGGGCACCGCCGCCTCCAGATCGTCCGCGCCCACCAGCGCCGGCTCCACATAGGCGCACACGCCGCCCTGGGCGCTCTCGGCTCTGGCCAGCAGCTTGCAGGCGAAGCCGTGGGACTTGAAGGCCGCGATATCCGCCGCCGTCACCGTCCGGATGCCGAAGGTGGGGATGGCCTTCTCCTCCAGCGCCGCGTCAAAGGCGATGTTGGCGGAGATGCACAGCTTGCGCCGGATGTCGTCGCCGTCGATGTCCGCCGAGGGGTCGGCCTCGGCGTAGCCCAGCGCCTGCGCCTCCTTCAGGATGGCCGGGAAGTCCACGTCCGCCTTGTGCATGGCGTCCATGATGAAGTTGGTGGTGCCGTTCATGATGCCGCCCACGGCGCACACCGTATCCAGCCGCTTCACCCGCTCCAGATTCACCAGCCACGGGATGCCGCCGCCCACGGCGGCGGTGCAGCGCAACGCCACGCCCTGCTTCGCCGCCAGCGCGGTCAGCTCCGTGTAATACGCCGCGATCAGCGCTTTGTTGGCTGTGACCACATGCTTGCCCCGCTCCATGGCGGCGGTGACGTACTCGTAGGCCGGGTGCAGCCCGCCCATGACCTCCACCACCGTGTCGATGGTGTCGTCGTCGAGGATGTCGTTCACGTCAAAGGTGACGGCGCTCTCCGGCAGCCCCGCCTTGGGACTGCGCAGCAGCACCCGCTTCACGCAGATATCGTCTCGCTCCGCGGCCAGCTCCCATACGCCGCCGCCTACCACGCCGAAGCCCAGCAGACCGATGTTCATAGCACTACCTCCTTGGAATATCCGGGGATGATTTTTGCCCATTGTACCCGCGAAATGTGCGGCTGTCAAGGCAAAAAACGCCCGTAACCGCAGGGTTACGGGCGTTTTTTATCCGATGAGCTTTTCTATCTCCGGCTGGGAGACAAAACCGATGGACTTGTCCGTCAGCTGGCCGTTTTTGAACACCAGCAGCATGGGGATGCTCTCCACGCCGTAGGCCGCAGCCAATCCCATGTTCTCGTCCACGTCCACCTTGGCCACGGTGATCTCCGGATGGTCGGCGGCCACCTGCTCCAGCACGGGCCCCAGCATCCGGCACGGACCGCACCAGTTGGCCCAGAAGTCCACCAGCACCGTGCCGCCGGACTCCAGTACCTTCTCGCGGAAGTCGCTCTCGTTTACATGGATCAATGCCATTTCCGGCACCTCCTTTTTACACTTTCTTTTCCAGGCATACCAGCTCCACGCCGGGGATGCCGTTGAACGTGCCCGCCACGATGCCGGCCTCGGTATAGCCCAGCCTGGCGTACAGGGCGCGGGCGGGCGTGTTGCGGGCGTTGGTGTCGATGCGCAGGTACGGGCGGCCTGTCGTCCGCGCCAGCTCCTCGTAGAAGCGGACGAATGCCGTGCCGCAGTCTCTGCCCTTTACGGCGGGATCCACCACCAGCGTGTGCAGCACCAGCACCTGCTCCGGCGGCGCGTCATGCTGCCAGCGGCACCGGCTGTACTGCTCCATCTGGCTCTGGTCGATCTTGGCGGCGGCCGTCACGCGGCCCTCGCGCTCCATGACGTACAGCGTCCCGGCGCGCAGGGCGTCCCGCGCCGTCTGCTCCGTGGGGTATACGCCCCGCGTCCAGCCGGTGGACAGCAGACCCTGCTCCTCCCTGTCCAGCAGCGCATCGTAGATGGCGGTCACGGCGGGGATGTCCGCCTCTGTCGCCTTGCGTACCATATCAGGATGCCCTCCTTATTTGGTATATATCCATACCGCCAGCGCGATCTGCGCCAGCAGGATGGCCGGTATGCCCCAGACAAAGTACCAGTGCTTCGTCTTGTGGTGAAACACCCGCATACCCAGCAGCGCGCCGATGCTTCCGCCCAGCAGCGGCAGCAGAAACAGCGTCTTTTCCGGCACCCGCCATTTGCCCTTCCTCGCCCGGCGCTTGTCCGCGCCGTAGACGATGAAGGTCAGCAGGTTGATGACCGCCAGATACACCAGCAGCACCGTCCAGCCGCCGGAAGCGGACGCGGCAGCGCCGTTCACTTCTTCAGCTTGGCCAGCTCACAGGCCGTGGCCGTGGCCAGCTTCGCGTTGTTGTACACCAGCTGGATGTTGGCAGCCAGACTGCTGCCGCCGGTGATGTCCTTGATCTTGGCCAGCAGGAACGGCGTGGTAGCCTTGCCGTGGATGCCCTGCTCCTTGGCCTCCTCCACCGCCTCGTTGATGGCCTTGTTGATCACGTCCGCGTCCATGGAGTACTGCTCGGGGATGGGGTTCGTCACCAGCATGCCGCCCCGCAGACCCAGCTCCTGCTTGACGTGGAAGGCCTGCGCCAGCTGCTCAGGCGTATCCAGCCGGTAGTCCACCTTGAAGCCGGACTTGCGGGTATAGAAGGCGGGCAGTTCCTCGGTCTGATAGCCGATGACGGGCACGCCGTGGGTCTCCAGATACTCCAGCGTCAGACCCAGATCCAGAATGGACTTGGCGCCTGCGCACACCACCATCACAGGGGTCTGCGCCAGCTCCTCCAGATCGGCGGAGATGTCCATGGTGGTCTCGGCGCCGCGGTGCACGCCGCCGATGCCGCCGGTGGCAAACACGGAGATGCCCGCCATGGCCGCGATCATCATGGTGGTGGTCACGGTGGTGGCGCCGTCGCGTCCCTCGGCAACCAGAATGGGCAGGTCGCGGCGGCTGGCCTTGGTGACGCCCGCGCCGGTCTTGCCCAGATAGTCGATCTCCTCCGGCGTCAGGCCGGCCTTCAGCCGTCCGCCGATGATGGCGATGGTGGCGGGCACCGCGCCGCCGTCGCGGATGATCTTCTCCACGTTCAGCGCCGTCTCCACGTTCTGGGGATAGGGCATGCCGTGGGAAATGATGGTGCTCTCCAGCGCCACAACGGGCTTACCGGCCTTCAGAGCCTCCTGCACCTCGGGGGCGACATCCAGATAACGGTTCATAATACGTTCCTCCTTATGATCTATGCAGATGTGTTATTTCGCAGTGTTCACGATGTATTCAATGCTCTCCCAGCTCATGCCGGGGTGGATCGTCTCCGACGCCGTACACGCCAGCGCGCCCGCGCCGGCGGCCATCCGCGCGCACTCGGCCAGCGGCCTTCCGTGGGCGATGCACGCGGCCAGCGCCGCGGCCATAGCGTCGCCGCCGCCGGTGGCATTGGCCACCTGTACCTTCGGGCAGGGCAGCCGCACGCTGTGTCCCTGCAGGTCGGCGGCGTACAGCCCGTCGCCGCTCAGGGAGATATACACCTGCTCCACGCCCCTGTCCAGCAGGGCGGCGGCGGCCTTTTCGATGTCCGCCTCGTCCCGGATGGGCACGCCGCTGAGCAGCTCGGCCTCCATGCGGTTGGGCTTCAGCGCCGTCAGCTTATCCAGCACCGGCAGCAGCTTGGGCGCCTTGATGGTGGACACCGGGTCGGCCAGGATGGGCGCAGTACAGTGCTGGCACAGCCATTGCAGCGACGCCTCCGGCAGGTTCGTCTCCACCACCACCAGACCGGCGTGGTTGATGAAATCCAGCCGCTGGCGCAGGAACTCCGGCGTGATGTGCTCGTAGATGCCCATGTCGTTCACCGCCAGCGCCATGTCGCCGTCGCAGCCGTCGATGAACAGGTACGTGCCCGTGCGCCCGCCGGGGATCACCGCGCTGTGGGTCAGGTCAAGGCCGATATCCGCCGCGTTTTCCCGCACGGACTGGGCGAAGCTGTCCTGCCCCAGCACCGTGACCATGGACACCTGCTCCCCCAGCAGGCACAGGTTGTGGGCGATGTTCCGCCCCACGCCGCCCAGCGACGTGGTCACCCGGCCGGGGTTGGAGTCCCGCGCCACCAGCGGCGCGGCGGACACCGCGCCGATGTCCATATTCACGCCGCCCACCACCACGATGTAGGGCGCCTCCCGCAGCAGGTAGCCACGCCCGGCGATGTATCCCTTTTTCATCAGGTTGGAGATGTGAACGGCGGCGCTGGAGCGGGTGATGCCCGCCTTGTCCGCCAGCTCCTGCTGGGAGATCAGGGGATTTTCCCGTATCCATTCCAGCAGCTGACGCTCCCGCTGTGTCATAGCACCGCCTCCTAAGCAAAATTCGTTTTTCTAATCGTATGCTTATTATATACACACATGCTGCCTTTGTCAACAAGAAAAACGCCCCGAAGGGCGTTTTTTGTTGTCCGGTACGGCGCTGCCGCGCCGGGAGACGGATCCCCACGCCAGTGACACGGTCACTGGCTCGGAATGACAG
>ERZ1026868.1093-NODE-1093-length-14632-cov-4.255402_pt1 | contig 14632 bp, 12 predicted proteins | sample MGYA00380164_ERZ1026868 | MGnify/ENA primary metagenome ERZ1026868 (study PRJEB33269, sample SAMEA4719800) | human gut metagenome | biome: human-associated habitat; feature: organic feature; material: feces | place: Cameroon | collected 2013-10 ... | reverse complement strand
GGGCATGCTGCGCATCGCGGTTACCAAGGCGGGCAGGAAGTGCGTGACCGGCAAGGACGATCCGGTCTTTGACGAAGTCCTCAAGGAGATCACCTGGGATGCGCGCAAGTCGGACATGCTCGACGGGACGACGATCAGCAGGTTCGGAAAGCTGAAATCGGCTCAGATCCTCATCACGGGGCGGGTCCGTACGGTTGGCGATGACCGCCATTCCTTCGTCGAGGCAGAACTCCACGCGACGGACATCGAGACGAAGCAGCATGTCTGGGGAAACCTGTTCGCCAAGCGCTACTACGCCCCCGGAGCCCATCCGGTGAAGGGGATTTCCGAAATCCCCGTAGAGGTCCGCAAGGTCCTGCAGGAGAAGCTGACGGCTCGGATTATCGCGTCCATTGGCGCGCAGCGGAAACTCAAGGGATTTCAGACGGTGGCGTTCCTCCCGGTTGCGGGGGATCTGGACGGATACGTGGCGAACATTGTCCGCGATGCGGTGGTGAAGACCGCGCTGACTCCGAAGAACCTCGACATCCGCACGCTGGGGGAGGCCCGGTTCGCGCTTCGGGACAGAAAACTTGTCGCCGACGGACTGCTCTATGGAGCGCTCCGCGACATCTCATTCAAACACTATGAGAAGGGACGTACGTCCGGTTCGACCATCCATGTCGAGATCCAGGCCTGCATTGAAAAGGCCGGAACGAACGAGCAGGTCTGGAGCGACACCATTCTCGTCTCCGAGAACATGGAAAAGAAGCTTGAAGGGGTGAAGGGGTTTCTTGCGGACTATCCCTTCATTCCGAAAGCGGCGCTGATTCTCCTTAGTTTGCTCGTTCTTCTGCTCATCGTCCTGAAGTTTCTGAAGGCCACCACCCGTGTGAGGTGACCGATGGCGGAAGGACGGAAGGTTTGTGCCATCTGCGGTCGCGTGCTTCCGACGAAGTACGCGGTCGCAGGGCGTTGCGAGATCGGGGGATGCGAACGCTTCTTTTGCATGCTCCATTGGCACAACGGCAATCACAGATGCCTCGAACATGGCTGGAAACCTGGCGGAATCCTTGTCTCCGGGGAAGCGGATGCGAAGAAGGGCGCTGTCGTAGAATCTGAATCGGACTACACGTTGGATACGAAAGAGATCAAGTCGGCCAAATCGCCGGAACAGGAGGAAAGGAAGATGGAAAAGACGGAGAGCGACGACGGAAAGGAACTGTGTGAGCGTGCGGCTCGGGAACTTCCGACAGCCAAGAAGGAGTCGATCATCCGTTCCATTGGCGGGTTTGCCATGAAGCTTGGCCAGGGGGCGGGGGCCCTTGCCAAGAAGATCAGCGGCTACAAGTCTCCCGACGAGGCCCTGAGGGAGATTGAGGCGCAGATCGAGTCCAACCGCGCCAAGCGCGAGCCGATCGCCCGGAGATACGTGGAACTGTACAGGCAGATCGTACACAAGAAAAAAGCCTACCAGACGGCACCGGCGGCGAGGAAGAAGATCCTTGAACTCGAATTGAAGGGCATGGTTGCCGAGTACCAGTCGCTTGAACGGCAGATGACGGCCTACCTCAACAACGAGACGGTCCTGACGAAGGTCAAGGGACGGATGTGCGAACTCGTGGCGATGAACCTCAACTCCATCCGCGAAGTCGACATCGACAAGCTGACCGACAAGGTGGAAGGGGCCGCCGAAGCGACGGAGGACATCGACGGTGCGATCGGCGACCTTGACAGGGCCGGCGCGCGCCGCGAACGCGATGATGGCGGCGCCTTCGAGGAAGCGCTTGCCGGATTCGGCGACGAATTGCCGGATGAATCCGCCCACGGCGACCCGCTTGCCGACTTTCCGCCGGATGTGAAGACTGAGGACCCTCTTGAAGCTTGATGAGAACAAGAAGAAGGAGACTGCGCGATGTCGTTTCTCAAGTATTTCATGTTTCCGTCCGCCCGGCGTCGTCTGGAACGCCGTGAACGCCGACATGCGTTCCGCGATGCGGAGAACGCCAAGCAGGACGTGATCGACCGTCAGCGTCGGCTCGACAAGGAGGCGAAGGAGAACTGGGAGAAGGCCAGGGCCGCGCTCAAAAACGGTGAGAAGGCGGCTGCCAACCGTGCCCTCACGGCGGCTCGTGCGGCCCAGGTCATGGCGATGAAGCTTGAACAGAAACGCTGGGTGTTCGAGCAGTACCTGATCAAGATGGAGGTCGCACAGTCCGACAACCAGTTCGCCGAGGCCCTTGGACAGATCAACAAGATCATCCACATCGATCCCGAGCGCGTCGAAGATGTGTTCGGCGCCGCGCAGGACGCGCTCGGCGAACAACTCAACGCCGACCGCTTCTGGAACAAGATGTACGAGAACGAGATGGCCGGGGCGAGCGGATCGCTTCAGGACCACATCCCCTCCATGGAGGAGATGGCCTCCGAACTCGAACAGCAGGTTGCGGCGGAGATCGGGGGAGCGGCGGCTCCGGCTTCGGCGGACAAGGTTCTCGACGACCGCATTTCCGCCGGACAGCAGCGGGTCAAGGATCTTCTTTCCGGAAAGTGAGCTTTCTCCGAGGAACGACATGAGCTTTCTTTCCGACAAGAAATCCGAACATGAGTCGTCCTGCGAGGCCGCGATCAAGGCAGGAGACGGGGCCGCCGCCCGCATGCATGCCGCGAAGGCGGCGGAGTTCTGCTTTGCCTTGGCGCGGCAGACGACGGGGCCTGTCTCCACAAGTTACGTAACGGCCGCCGAGGGATGGTTGGAGATTGCCGAGAGACTGCGTACGGCGAAACTCCCCTCCCAGGCGGCATCTGGAACAGGGACGGGGAAAAAGGGCGCCGGTGTCGCCGAAACCGGCGGAGGGGAAGCGTCTGGACCAAGTTTTGAGGTCGCGCAGATTCCGGACGTCACGTTTGACGACATTGTCGGAATGGAGGAGGCCAAGGCCGCGATTCGCGAAATGGTCATCTATCCGATGCGCGAACCGGAGAAGGCGAAGGCGATGAAGCTGAAGCCGGGTGGCGGCGTCATCCTCTACGGTCCTCCGGGAACGGGCAAGACGATGTTCGGCAAGGCCATCGCGCATGAGATCGAGGCGCCGTTCTTCTATGCGTCGGGCGCGCAGCTGCGTTCGAAGTGGCATGGCGAGAGCGAACAGAACCTCAGCCGTCTTCTGAAGACGGCACAGTCGAAGCCCGTGGCGGTGTTGTTCCTCGACGAAATCGACGGTCTGCTGCCGAAACGCACATCCGGTTCGTCGGTTGTCGACAACCGGATCGTGACGCAGTTCCTTGCCGATGTCGGCGGATTCAAGGACTGCGAGAACACGCTGTTGATTCTCGGCGCGACGAATGAGCCGTGGTCGATTGACGATGCGGTATTCCGTACCGGGCGCTTCGACGAGAAGATCTACATCGGGCTCCCGGACGAACGCGCGTGCGTCGGGCTGCTGTCCAAATCGTTTGAGGGGGTGCCGGTTGAAGACGACGTTGACGTGGGCGCGCTCGCCGTCCGGCTTGAAGGCTATACCGGAAGCGACATCGTCGGCATTGCGGCCAAGGCCCGCAAACTTGCGTTTTGCCGGTCGATCGAGGGGGCGTGCGAAGCGAAGGTCACACGTGCCGACCTGGAGAATGCCATGCGGGCCATTCCGTCCTCCGTCACCCCGGCGCTTGTCGCGAAATACGAGAAGTTCAGGGAACTCCGCCATCAGAAGTAGGGACAGCCATGGATCACGATCTCGATTTCGATACCACGCTGGTTTCCAGGCCCGTCGATCAAAAGCCGGTTGGCGAGGACGCGCCCCAGATCGAGCCGGCTGCGGAATCGAAGACGCCCTCCTTTGAAACGGGGGACTGTCTGCTTGGACGGTACATTGTCCTGGACAAGCTGGGGCAGGGGATGATGGGGGTGGTGTACCATTGCCGGGACAAGATCGGCGGTGTTGACGTGGCGGTGAAGGGGCTGCCGCCAGGTGTCTCGCACGATCCGGCGGAGATGGTGGCCATCCAACGCAACTTCAGGTTGGTGGCCGGTCTCCGCCATGAAAACATCGCCTGTCTGCGCACGTTGGAGAGGGACGAGAAGTCGGGCGAATACTTCCTGGTGATGGACTTTGCCAAGGGCATGCCGCTCGGGCGCTGGATGCGCAAATATGCGCGCGCGGAGCATCGGCAGAAACGGCTTGCCGTTCTCGAAGGAATTGCCTCCGCCCTTGACCATGCACATGGGCATGACATCATCCACCGGGACATCAAGCCGGACAACATCATGGTGGACGATGCGTGCCATGTCTCCGTGCTGGACTTCGGCATCGCATCCGAGACGTATGGCGACGCCTCGGAGAAGAACATGAGCGGGACGCCGCGGTTCAAGGCGCCCGAACAGTGGATGGGGGATTCGCTGACGCCGGCGGCGGACCAGTATGCCCTGGGCGGCATCGCCTTCAGCATGATTGCCGGCGAGCCGCCCTTCGATGCGGCCACAAAGGACGAACTCCGTTCAAAGGTCCTGAACAAGCCCGTTCCGAGGATTTCGGGAATCGGAGAGGCCGAGAACGCCGTCCTGCAGAAAGTTCTGGCGAAGAAGCCCGAGGATCGATACTCCAGCTGCCGTGCGTTTGTTGACGCATTGAGAAGAAGCTGCGAGGAGGAACACCCGGAATCACCTGTCGTTTCCGTTCCCGCGAAGCCAACGGCGGAAGACGGTTCGCAGAAAAAGGGCGGGGGATGGGTTAAGTACCTTGTGCTTTTTGGCTTGGTGGCCGCCGTCGTGGTCTTCCTGCAAAACAATGTTCGCATGGGCGAGCCCAAACGTGTCGAAAGCGTCCCAAAGGTCATCGAGGCGCTGGCTCCTGTCGATTCACCCAAATCGATAGCGGAAAAGATTGTCGAAAATGTCGTTACACAGGAAGAGGTCCGCCCCGCAGTTCAGGAACGGGCGAAGGAGCCGTCGGCACTTCCTGAAGTTCCGCCGGTTCCGCGTGCGACCGAAGCCCAATCCGCACCCATTCAGATGGATGCCAATGTGTCTTCGGTCGTTGTAACACCTCCGTCCCCTCCGATGACTCAGAAAGCGGAAAAGACTGCCGAGAATGTCGTTGCACAGGAAGCGGTCCGCCCCACAGTCCAGGAACGAGCGAAGGAACCGTCGATGCTTCCAGAAGTTCCACCGGTTCCGCGTACGACAGATGCCCAATCCGTCCCCATTCAGGTGGATGCCAATGTGCCTTCGGTCGTTGTAGCACCTCCGCCTCCTCTTGTGGCTCCAAATGCGGAAGTTGAGGGTGAAGAGGTCAAGAAGCAGCGGGATATGCTTAAGATCGCACAACTGAAAGCGGAACGGGAGGCTGTTGAACGTAAGGCCGAGGAAGCGCGTAAGTTCAAGGCGGCGGAAGAGGCGCGGAAGCGGGAGGAGGAAGAAGCGAAACGGAAACGGGAACGTGCGCAACTTCCCACGACGTATGAAATCACGATTCGCGTGAACCAGGGACGGAAGGCCACGCCGGAGAATGCCGAGAAGCTTTGCCAGGCGCTTACCGCGCGTTTGCCGGAGATGTGCATGCTGGACACGGACAGCGTCATCGCGTATAAGGACAAGTACACGAACGAGAAGGGCTTCAAACTGCGGATCACGTCGTCGAAAAAGGATACAGAGCGCTCGATTAGAAATGTCGTCTCCAAGGTGGCGGCCCCTCTTGTCGGCCTCCATCGGATTACATGTGTCAAGTCTGCCGGGCAATCGTCTGGCGATCCAAGGTAACGTAAGGGAAAGAACCGGAAAATGAAAAAACACATCGTGGTTGCCGTGTTGGCGGCATTGGGATTGTTTCAGGGGTGCATGACGTGGAACATGTTGAATTCCAAGGAGGAGATTCAGGTGAAATGGGAGAGATTCAAGTCGCTCACGCCATTCCCGTATGTTCCGGTGGGACTGGTGACGATCGACATCGCGGGCAAGGCGGCGTGTGATTTGTCGCAGCAGGTCTGCAATGAGGTGGTCATCCCCTATGTGGAACTGGACAAGGAGGGCCTAATCTGTGTCTATACGCAGTTTGCGGAAGAAGTCGAGGACGTAATGAAGGAGAACGGACAACAGGGCAAGGAGGCGGCTGTTCATCATGTGCTGTCGCTTTGGACGGAAAAGTACGGTGTAGAGGAGGTGAACCGATTGGTGCGCGCCCTCCCGATCATCCAGAATCTACAGACCGGGAATCAATTCTCCAAAGCCAGGGCCCGTCTGTTGCCGCAGTTGATGTTGTGTATTGCTACGCTTCGTGAGGGCATTGACCAGATTAAGGCCGAGGCCACGAACCCTATTGGAATCGCCAAGATGGTTTTTGCGGCCACGCAGCTTCTCCATCGTTTGGAACAGCTCTCCTGGGCTCTGCATTTCCTCGATGTCCTAGAAGAGGATCAGGCGGTCGAGACCCAGGCCATTGCCGCGTATGTCGCGTCATTCCAGTCCAAGACGGTTTAGGGAGGAGCCGAGATGAAGAAGAGGAACCGAATGGGAGTCATCTGCGGATTGACCGTGCTGGTCGTCGGGTTGGTTGGGTGTTCCACGCCCGAAGTCCGGCAAGAGGTTGTCCCGGCGGCCTATGACTGGTCTCTGCCCCAGGGGATTTCCCCCGATTCGATTAAGGGCAGGATCGCGGTCCGGATTGCGCATCCGGTCAAGACCGACGGATCGGCCTTGGCGTCGGGCCTTGCGGGACAGTTCCTGGCGATCGCCAAGTCGAAGTTCATCCAGTCCAAGCGGTTTGTCGTCCATCTGGGTGCGGTCGAGCAGACCGATACCGATGTGGTGGTGACGCCGTTCATCGACTACATTTACCAGACGCAGCGGATTGACGACCGCAATTGGCTTCACATCATTGCCCAGATGAGCCTCGACGTGAAGTTCGCGACACGGGAAGACGGTTCCGCGCAGGAGGCGGTCACGCTCAAGGGCGTTGGCCGGGCTTCGGTGCCGAGCGTGTTCGGGAAACCGGTTCGCGCCGTCGATGAGGCGGGCTTGATGAACAAGGCATTCGATGAGGTCTACCGTCTGCTGATGGAGACCCTTGAACGGCGCTTCCCCGTCTCGATTCCGGCGATCGCGAAGGTTTTCGGAACGTCCGTCAAGGTCCTTTCGGAGGGGGGGACGAACATCGGGCTTGCGAAGGGGCGCGACCACCAGCTCTACATGGTTGACGCCGACGGTGCGCCGATTGTCCTTGCGCGGCTTGTCCTGGGCAATCTCGGCCTTGACCGCGCCACATTCAAGGTGATGGAGTGGAATCCGGACGAAGAGGCCGCCCACTATGCCCAGGAACTGCTCCAGAAGAAGGAACTGGCGCTCTACGTCGCGCAAAGATAGAGAGCCGGAGTGGTTCAGAAAACGATAGGTTCCGAGGCGACAATGCCCGGCGAGCAAGTCTTGCTCGCGGGGCGCTACCGGGTTGTCCGGCAGCTTGGGCGCGGCGGGATGGGGTCGGTGTGGCTGGCGGAGGACACGGCGCTGGACAACCACCCGGTGGCGGTGAAGATGCTCCCGGCGGTCCTCGTGGCGGACCGCCGGGCGTTCCGGCAGCTCAAGGACGAGGCGCTGGTGTCGATGCGGCTCGTCCACCCCAGCGTCGTGCAGGTGCGGTCGTTCGAGGAGAACGGCGGGAACCCGTTCCTGGTGTCGGACTACGTGGACGGTCGGACGCTCGACGACGTGCTGGCCGAGCGGGGCCGCCTCCCGGAGGAGGAGGCGCTGCGCCTCCTCGCGCCCGTCGCCGCCGCGCTCGACTGGGCGCACCGCGCGGGCGTCGTCCACCGCGACGTGAAGCCCGCGAACGTGATGGTGCGGCGCGACGGGACGCCCTTCGTGCTCGACTTCGGCATCGCGCGCGAGGTCCAGGAGACGCTGACGCGCGTGACGGGGCGCCTCTCGTCCGGGACGCTCCTCTACATGAGCCCGGAGCAGCTGCGCGGGGCGGAGGCGCGCCCGGCGCAGGACGTGTACTCCTTCGCGGCGACGGCGTACGAGTGCCTTTCGGGGTCGCCGCCGTTCACGCGGGGCCAGGTGGAGTTCCAGATCCTGAACGAGCCCCCTCCTCCCCTCGTCCCGGCGACGCCGCTTTCGCGCGCGGTCCTGCGTGGCCTCGCGAAGCGCCCGGAGGACCGTCCCGCGACCTGCGCGGGCGTCCTGTCGCCCGCCCCGTCGTCCGCGTCCGATTGCCCGCAGGAACCCGACAGCCTGTCCGACTCGCCCCCGTCGAAACGATTGTTCTGGCCCAAGCTGACCTTGCGGAATCCGCTTATCGCCTGGCTGTTGGTGTTACCTTTGCTGGCGATGTGTTGTGTAGGGTTGGGGCTCTTTGCTACCATTTGGAGGACGAGCCAGCCGTGGACCACCCCATTGCCGTCCGACGTCCCGCCCGCCGCCGCGTCAAAACTGAACGCGCTCGACAAGGCGGTCCGCGCGAAGACGGACGCGGAAATGGCAGTCGCCTATCTCAAGGGCATTTCGCGCGATGCGGAATCCCAGTTTCTTTTCGCACGTATCGATGTGGAGAAAAAACGGGCGGACGACGATTTCCGGAAGGACGCCTTTGAACGGGCCATCGAGGGCTACAAGTCCGTTGAGCGGATTTGCAAGGAAATCCTTGAACGTGATCGTGTGCGGGCGGAGACACAACGAAAGGCGAAGGAGACCGAGAATGTGCGTCTTGCCGAAGAGGCGAAACGAAAGGCGGAGGAAACGGAGAAGGTGCGCCTTGCCAGGGAGGAGGCACGGCGGAAAGCGGCCGAGACGGAGAGGGCGCGCCTTGCCGCCGAGGCGAAACGAAAGACCGAGAAGGCGGAGAAGACGCGCCTCCTCGCCCAGGAGGAAGCACGGCGGAATGCGGCGGAGGCAGAGAGGGCACGCCGTGCCGCAGAGGCGCAGCGGAAGACGGAGGTGCAGCGTTCTGCGCCAAGGCAAATTGACACGGAGGTCCCGTTTGTAAAGGCGAAGACCGTCCTGCTGCCCAATGGCGTCCCGCTTGAAATGGTATGGTGCGGGCCTAGCGTGTTTGAGGTACGGCCCGGTGTCCTGCGGGAACACAAACAGGGATTCTGGATCGCCAAATACGAACTGACCCAGCGGCAGTGGAAATCGGTGATGCATGGCAATCCTTCGAACTTCAAGAACGATACGCTGCCGGTGGAGAACCTGTCGTGGAACGACTGTGCCCGCTTCATCATGGAATTGAATTCCCGTTCTTCCATGACCTTCCGGCTGCCGACCGGGGCCGAGTGGGAGTATGCGGCGCGTGGCGGCCCCAAGGGGGAGGTGCCGATGCCCCTGGACGACTTTGCCTGGTGGTGGAAGAATTCCGATGGGCATACGCATGTGGGCGGAGGCAGGAAGGCGAACGCGCTGGGGCTGCATGACGTCCTGGGGAATGTCTGGGAATGGTGTTCGAGCCTCGGGGAGGCGGAGAATGCCGGCAAGCGGGAAATCCGCGGTGGGTGCTTCGAGAACGGCAGACTGGGCCACCGTTCGCTCAATGTGAAGGAACCGACCTTTGTCAACCCCGACGAGCGTGTTGTCGGAGGCGGCATGAGGCTTGTTTGCGATCGTTTATAGCCGTAAGGAGAGAAAGTATGGTGATTAAGAAGGTAAGTCGTTTGGGGGCTGTCGTGGCGTTGGTGTTCACCTGTCTCCTGTCAGGATGCCGGATTTGGCGGGGGCAGAGCCATCTTCAGGGCATTGATGCGGCGGGTACGCCCCAGACGCAGAACAAGTATTGGATCAGGCTCCTGCCAGGAGGGCACTTTGGAAAAGATTCGGATTGGGGGAAGTGTCTTGCCCTCTATCAGCGGCGGATGTCGTCGGTGTTTTCCGAGCGTGGACAACCCGTCTTTATTGAAATCGACGGAAAACTGCCCTCTTCGAACGGTGCGGGATGGTGTCTATTCAATGCCCTGTTGTGTGGGTGTTCATGTGTAGTCATTCCGTATGAAAGGGATAGTCGAACCGAGTATCGAATCGCGGTCAGTCTGAATGAAAAGATGCGGAAGGCAACGGAGTTCATGGTTGTTTATCAGAATAGGCAATGGGAGGGTCTCTTGGCGCCATTCGGACCAATGCCGACCATCGAGGACCAACGATTTGTCCATTCCGCGATGAGCACGTGTTTTGAAAATGGTGTTGTACTCCTTCGAAAAGACTATGTGGACTTGGAAAATGCAGGTATGCTCGAACACTTCTGTGGTGCCGCCGATGCAATTGTACAGGGGGTCGCCTGTTACCTGCAGCAAGTCGAGGCCGAGCAGCGCAAGGCGACGCAGAGTCGGAGAATTGGAGATTGAAGATGAAGGGCGGACTTGGTGGATGCATGGCTTTGCTGTTGTGTACCGTAGGGTGTATGAACAGCCGTATTACCATTCGTTATGACGGTCTGGTGCCGGATTGGCAGATGGCCACGACACAGCGGAAGTATCACATCAGTTCGATATCAAGTGGAAGCCGTCAGTGGGAACAAACGTTGGGTCCAGAAAGTGCTATCTCGACCTCCAATGTCTATACACGCGCGCAGATCCGGAAACTTGAACGCTCGTGTCCGGCCGTATTTGACGAAGAAGGTCTTCCCATCGATGTCCGCATTGAGGTCTCGTATCCGAACTGGGGGCAACATCCCCTCTGGATACTGCCATATTCCCTGCTCTGCGGGGGTACGTTTGGGGTCGTTCCCTTTAAACAGAGTTCCCTGGATGATGCAAGATTCCGTGTATCGGTGAGCGATTCATCTGTACCTCTGGAGTTCACGCGACGCCGCAGGTCAGAAACATGGATGTCCTCCATTGGCCTTGGTCATCTTCTGCCGTTTTCGCCGCTTGAGAACGCCGATCTTGTCATGGACATGAGTTTCTTTGCGCAAATGGATGATGACGACATGCGTGAATTTCAGGAGAAAACGAAACAACTGGAGGTCCGGGCCATTGCGGCCTCCCTTGCCGAAGCCGAACGCCGGGATGCGTTACGGCCAGCGAAGAAGTGCACGGGCAGACAAATTGGAGATTAAAAGCGATGAACATGTGGATGAAGATGATGAAGTGGAGTCGCGTTGTCCTGTTACTGGGCGTCATGGGGTGTGTGAATAGCCGAATTTCCGTTCGCTATGACGGTCTGGCGCCGGATTGGCGCAGGGCCACAACGCAACGGAAGTACCATATCACTTCCATACAATCGTGTAATCCAGAACTGGAACGTCTGTATCAGGCGGCGGGAGGCCCCAATGCGTCGCTCCCGACATCGTTTACGTTCCCGAACACAATCATTCGGCAAATCGAGCGGTGTTGTCCTGAAACGTTTGACGAGGACGGTCTCCCTGTCGATGTCCGCATTGTGGTTTCAGGGGAAAAGACGGACAGCGCGCTGCTGAAGTTGCCATTGGGTCTTTTGTTCGTCTGCACGTTGGGGATCTCCCCGTTCAAGTCAATGGATTCGGTCGATGTGCTGAACTACCAGGTGACGGTGAGCGATTCGACAAGCCCCGTCCTGTTTTCACAGAAACAGCGAATTGAAACGTGGGGATCGTCCATTGGCCTTAGTCACGTGATGCCGTTTTCTTCGCTCGAACAGGCGGATCTTGACGTGGAACTGGATGAGCGTTCCGAAACGGAACAGAGGAAGCTACAGGCCCGGGCCATCGCGGCCGCCCTTGCCGAGGCCGAACGGCGGAATGCCGTATCTCCCGCGAAGAGGCGGAATGGAACGCATGTTGGAGATTGATCGAAAGGATGTACGAGGAAGACGTGTTCCGGGCAACTAGTCGTAGAAAGTGTTGTTAGTTGCCCGTTTTGAAGACTGTCAAATTGGGCAACTAATAAAGAAAACTACGATTAGTTGCCCGCTCTGACCAACGGGATAAGGCGTGGCATGAACATCAACACGATCGGCGGCGAACGGACAATCGGCGGCGGGCAGATGGGCACGCTGCTCGCAGGGCGCTACCGGGTTGTCCGGCAGCTGGGGCGCGGCGGGATGGGGTCGGTGTGGCTGGCGGAGGACACGGCGCTGGACAACCACCCGGTGGCGGTGAAGATGCTCCCGGCGGTCCTCGTGGCGGACCGCCGGGCGTTCCGGCAGCTCAAGGACGAGGCGCTGGTGTCGATGCGGCTCGTCCACCCCAGCGTCGTGCAGGTGCGGTCGTTCGAGGAGAACGGCGGGAACCCGTTCCTGGTGTCGGACTACGTGGACGGTCGGACGCTCGACGACGTGCTGGCCGAGCGGGGCCGCCTCCCGGAGGAGGAGGCGCTGCGCCTCCTCGCGCCCGTCGCCGCCGCGCTCGACTGGGCGCACCGCGCGGGCGTCGTCCACCGCGACGTGAAGCCCGCGAACGTGATGGTGCGGCGCGACGGGACGCCCTTCGTGCTCGACTTCGGCATCGCGCGCGAGGTCCAGGAGACGCTGACGCGCGTGACGGGGCGCCTCTCGTCCGGGACGCTCCTCTACATGAGCCCGGAGCAGCTGCGCGGGGCGGAGGCGCGCCCGGCGCAGGACGTGTACTCCTTCGCGGCGACGGCGTACGAGTGCCTTTCGGGGTCGCCGCCGTTCACGCGGGGCCAGGTGGAGTTCCAGATCCTGAACGAGCCCCCTCCTCCCCTCGTCCCGGCGACGCCGCTTTCGCGCGCGGTCCTGCGTGGCCTCGCGAAGCGCCCGGAGGACCGTCCCGCGACCTGCGCGGGCGTCCTGTCGCCCGCCCCGCCGCCCGTCTGCCCGCAGCCGTCGAAAAAGAGATACCCGTTCAAGGGATTGTTGTTACGGATTATGCTGCTTGTGTTTGTCTTGTCCTGTTCCCTTCTGGCGTCCATCTGCCTTCTGGCGGGAAACGCTGTGGGATGTGTTCCGTTTGTCATTTTACTCACATGCTTTCTTTGGTGGGGAAGTCGCTGATGTGGAGGCGATGGGCCTGTGGTATAATCTTCGGCACATGGAAATGTCGATATGAAGGGATTCGGTCATGTTGATTGACGAAATCAAGGCAGGAGAGTCTGAGTCGCTTGAGTTCAAGCGCGACGTACCGGCGAATGCCCTGAAGATTCTCAAGACCGCCTGTGCGTTCGCGAACGGGAATGGCGGTTGCATCGTCGTGGGTGTCGATGACGATGCGACAATTGTCGGCGTTGACGAGCTGGGCGCCTTTCGGCTTGCCGACCAGATTGTCGACCGTATTTCAAATGCCTGTGAGCCGCAGATTCCCGTCAGCTCGGAAGTGGCGACGGTTGAGGGGAAGACGGTCGTTCTGCTACGGGTGCAGATGGGACTGCACGGGCCGTATTACGTGAAGAGCCTGTCGAAGGAGCAGGGCACGTTTGTTCGCGTTGGGGCGACCTCCCGGGTCGCCGATGAGGACACGGTCAAGGAACTTGAACTTGTTGGGCGTGGGCGTTGCTTCGATTCGATGGTGTGCCGGGGCTTGTCCGTCGCCAAGACCGAGATTGACCGATTGTGCTCGCGCATGTACCGGTTGGCACGGGCAAATTGCGATTCGGAGGCGGAGAAACGCAAGGTCAAGAAGGTTACGCCTGTGCAGCTGGAGGATTGGGGCGTGCTGGTACGTTCGGGGAACAGGCTTCTGCCGTCCCATGCGTTCGCCTTGTTGGTCGGGGCAAGGTCATTCCATGCGGAAGTCCGGTGTGGTTTCTTCAGGGGGACGACACGTGCGAACTTTATTGACCAGAAGGACTTTCAGGGTTCCGTCCTCGATCAGCTTGACCAGGCCTATGGGTTTGTCCTGTCCAAGCTCAACTGCTCTTTGCAGATCGTTGGGACGCAAAGCAGGAATGTCTACGAGATCCCGCCGGATGCAATCCGCGAACTGCTCGTCAATGCCGTCGTGCATCGGCTTTATGTCAATCCGCGTGCGACGGACATCATGGTTGCCGTGTATGACGACCGTGTTGAGGTCACATCTCCCGGCGGGCTACCCCATGGCCTCACCCTGAAGATGATGATGACCGGGCATTCACGGTCGCGTAACAAGGCGTTGGCGCTGGCCTTTCGGTATATGCGTTTCATAGAAAGCTGGGGGAGCGGAATCCCGCGCATTCAGGCGAAGCTTCTTGAACGCGGCCTGAAACCCCTTGCGGTTGAGAACAATGGACTGGACATGCGCTTTACCATTTGGAGGCCCATTGGCGGTACGGCGGGCGTTCGGAATGGTACAGTACTGGACTATGATAGTACAGTGCTGTGCCATGATGGTACAGTGTTGCCCTGTGCGAACACGGTGCAGAAGAATGAATGCATTGCGGGGTGGACGTTGGGGGAGCTGCCTCCCATGTTGCAGAGGCTGGTTCGCGCATTGCGGCATGATACGCTTGGAAGCCGGGACCTGTGCATGCGCCTGCACCAGAAGAGCCGTGGTGCCCTGATGCAGACCTACCTCCGTCCGGCGATGAAGATGGGGCTTGTCGAGGTGTCGGGCGGCAAGACGCATTCGTCGAAACGGACGTACCGGATAGCCCCCAAGCCCAAGGCATGACAGACCGGTGAACATCAACACGATCAGCGGCGAACGGACAATCGGCGGCGGGCAGACGGGCACGCTGCTCGCGGGGCGCTATCGGGTTGTCCGGCAGCTTGGGCGCGGCGGGATGGGGTCGGTGTGGCTGGCGGAGGACACGGCGCTGGACAACC
>ERZ1026868.1092-NODE-1092-length-14635-cov-4.135322_pt1 | contig 14635 bp, 10 predicted proteins | sample MGYA00380164_ERZ1026868 | MGnify/ENA primary metagenome ERZ1026868 (study PRJEB33269, sample SAMEA4719800) | human gut metagenome | biome: human-associated habitat; feature: organic feature; material: feces | place: Cameroon | collected 2013-10 ... | reverse complement strand
GATGACGCTACCGCAAACAAAGCAGACACCACGCCAGATGCCAGTGAGAGCCAGGCATCGGGCTCCAGCAGCGCCGCAGAGCACGCAACAACCAGCAATTCAAAGGCAAACACGGGCGAATCGGCAGACACCAGTAGCGCAAATAAAGCACCAAGCCAATCCGCGAACGGTGCCGAGTCCGCAAACCAGGCATCCAACACCAAGGCAGATACCGTTTCAGCAACAATGAAGATCTCGGTTTACGGCACCACTTTGGTTTCGCACACCTTCAGCATCGAAAAGGGTAAGACCGTTGAGGACATGCTGAACTTAGCCGTCGAACAGGGCTACATCAACAGCTATTCTCACGGCACCCCCTACCCTGGCTACACGGCATACTACGTGAACAGCATCACCGTAAACGGAGTCGCATACACCCAACCCGCTAACTACTCGGAATACTGGTCGAGCACCATTAACGGCGCTTGGGAAAGCGACGGCATCAACGGCAACAAAATTGAAACTGATGGCTTTTCCTATGAGCTGAGCTACGTCTCAAACGACTCCAATGCCAAATACGACAACGGCACGGGCAACTATCCAACCAGCCCTAACGCCCCCCATCCCGATAAGGCAACGGGCAGCGATACCACTTCGTACGTAAAGAATGAAGGCAACACCAGCGCGGCAACCTCCGCTCCCACCGCCCCCAACAACGCGGCACTTTCCTGGAAGAAAACTTACGGCAACGGCAATTACTCAGAAATCCTTACGCTGGGCGATTCGATCTACTTCGCCTCATCGCCCCTCAATGCCGACTGGACCGCACAGCCAGCCGTACTTCACCGCCTGAATGCAAAGGGCGAAGAAACGGGGTCGCTCCAATTGTTCGGCGCCATCGACTCTACCTGCCGCATGGTATACACCGATGGCGTTATCATCATTCCCCTCTCCAACGGCCGACTGCAGGGCGTTTCCGCAAGCGAGATGAAAACCCTCTGGGTATCAGGCGCTATCGCGTCGGGCGCTCAGAACGTTTCCACCGTAACCGCCTCTGGCGGCATGGTGTTCACCGGCACCGCCAATTCGCTTGATTCGAGCTACAACGCCGCAACGGGCACATTCTTCGGCATCAACGCCATCACTGGCGAACGAGTTTGGGCAAACGAAGAGGCAAACACGGGCTTCTACTGGAGCGGCGCTTGCAAGGTTGGCAACGTCCTGCTGTACGGCAACGACGCTGGCGTGCTTACCGCCGTTGACCCCACAACGGGCAAAACCGTTTCCACGCTTAAGCTATCTTCCGCAATTCGCTCCACGGTAATCTCAAACAGCGCTGAGACCGAAGCGTACGTCACAACGAACGACGGCACGCTGCACAAGATTTCAGTAGCCCCCAATGGCTCGCTTTCCGAACTGAACTCCGCTTCTTTCGCCAGCAAAAGCACCAGCACAGCAGCCCTTTTCCAGGGCAACCTGTTCGTTGGCGGCGGCGCTGCTGATTACACCGGAACGCTTAGCGTCGTCGATGCTGCAACCATGCAGATCAAGCACTCGGTTTCCCTGCCTTTCGAAGTGAAAAGCGCGCCCTTGGTTGCCAAAGCGGCCGACGGCAACACGTATGCCTACTTCACCTGCAACGGTGCTGAGGGTAACTGGCCGGACTATACCAGCGGCGGAGGCGCCTGGGTCTACTGTCTGGAAACCAACACCGTCACGAAGCTTTTCGATGCAACCGGTAGCATGGCGAACTGGTGTACCAAGTCCATCGTCATGGGTGCCGACGGCACCCTGTACTGGACCAACGATTCCGGCACGCTGTTCGCCCTGGCAAGCGCCACCTCTTCCGGAAATAGCGGCAACGGCAGCAATTCCGACAACACCCAAACGCCTGAAAAACCTGGAACCAACGACCAGCAGAACAACAAGGCACCTGGCAGCAATGCGAGCGAGCATGCTCCTGCCGCAACCCCCATTAGCGCTGGAAGCGCATCTGCCGCAGCTCAAGCACCCTTGAGCGATGCTGAAGCACTGGCCGAAAATGAAGCCTCCGGCGAAGAGGAAAACAGCAGCGCTGCTACCAGCGCATCTTCCGCTCGCGGCACCTCATCCAACAACAGCAACGATTCAAAGGGTGCTCCCTGGCTGCCCATCGCAGGTATTGTTGCAGGCTGCGCCGGCCTGGTTGCCGTAGGCGCTTTCCTGTTCCGTCGCCGTTCTTTGTAGGCAGGGGCTATGGCTGAAGATCCGAAAAAGCTCACCCGCGCCCACAAGATAGCGCTTGGCATAATCTCGGCTGCTTGCTGCTGCCTTATTGGCGTTTCGGCGTTCGCGCTTGCTGCGCCCGACGCGCTGAACCAAAACCAGAGCAATCTGGAAGAAACAGCTCAACAGGCAGATTCCGCCTCGAGCGATAACACCGACAGCGCTCCGCAAGAGGGCCAATCGGGCGATGCAGTAGACCAAGGAGCCAACGCCCAAAGCGAAAGCGGCAATGCGTCGGGCAACCAAGGCAAAAGCACCGATAGCAAAGGCAGCACCCCAAGCAGCTCCAGCAATAAAGCAAGCTCTTCCAACAACGCCTCGACCAACAAGCAGAGCGGCAACGGAAGCTCCCAAGGCGCCAATGCAAGCTCCGCTACTTCCAACACCGTTACGGTGTCGGTATCCGTTTCCAGCAGCGCCGCCGACGGACGCGTTTCTGGCAGCGCCCACCCCACCTTCAAGAAGGGCGCTACCGCCTACGATGCCCTGTGCGCCACCGGCCTTTCGGTTAGCACGAAAAGCAGCCAGTACGGCATCTACGTGAGCGCCATCGGTGGCTTGGCGGAATTCGAATACGGTGGGAAAAGCGGCTGGATGTACTCCGTCAACGGAAGCGCGCCAAACGTTTCCTGCGGAAAGTACGTGCTTAAAGATGGGGACTCCGTTTCCTGGTACTACGTTAAGTAAATGAAACCCACCGCCTTCGACAGCCTTCACCCCGCGCTTGCCCTGGCCTACTTCGCCGTAGCCTTAGTGCTTGCCATGGCCGCACCCCATCCAACGCTCCTGGTTCTTTCCTTCGCCATCGCAGCGCTCTATGGGGTGTGGCTGCGCGGCGGTTGGGCTGTTGCGCGGTCGTTCGCATGGCAGCTTCCCCTACTCGCCGTTATCGTTGCGGTAAACCCGCTGTTCAGTTCCACGGGCACTACCGAACTGTTCCGCATAGGCACGCAGGCGGTGTATGCCGAAGGCTACGCCAATGCCGCCACCATGGCGCTGCTGCTCCTATGCGTGATGCAGTGGTTCGCCAACGCCGATGCCGTTCTGGGATCTGACAAGGTAATGGGTACATTGGGCGGCATCTTGCCCACCATCAGCCTGATGATCTCCATGATCATGCGTCTTATCCCGCAATTCGTGCGCCGCGGACATACCATCAGCAACGCATTGAATGCTTGCACCGCAGCACGAAATCCCAGCGCCAGCATGGTTTCCGGTGGTGCTTTTGCCGAAGAGGCAGAATCCTCCCCAGCCGCCAAAGAGGCGCACAAAGCGGAACACGCCCGCCACCAGGAGCGACGCACCGAGCAAAATGGCGCAAACAAGCCCGCGCATCGCTTTTCTGCAATACGCTTCGCCGATCACCTACGCACTACAACCACGCTCATGGGGTGGAGCATGGAAAACTCGCTGGAAACCGCCGATTCCATGCGTTGCCGCGGATGGGGCGCCAACCGCAAGCGAACCACCTTCCGCCGGAACCGCTTCCGCACCTACGACGCGTTTGTGCTGGGCGCTCTCGCGCTGCTGTCCGCTGGGGCGGCCGTTGCCGCTTGCACCCTCATAGACGGCTTCGGATTCTTCCCCGCCTTCCATGGCAGCCTGGGCAACCCACTTGTTGGGCTGTATGCGCTGGCCCTGTGCTTCCCCTTCATCCTGGAACTGTTAGGAAAGGTGCGCCGATGAGCGCTGCTTTAGCATTCGACACTTTCGCGTTCTCTTACCAAGCCGCCGCTGAAGCAGGGCTGCCAACAGAACGCTTCGACACACAACCGGACCAAGACGGGCGCCCCCTTATCGGGCCCCTTTGCACGGAAATCGAAGAGGGTTCGTTTACGCTGATCACCGGTGCCACAGGCTGCGGCAAAACCACGCTGTTGCGCTGCTGCAAGCCAGAGCTTGCCCCCAACGGGATCCGCACAGGCACGGTCAAAATCTTCGGGAACGATTCCTCTGCTCTGAGCGTCGAAGAATCGGCAAGCACCGTTGGCTTCGTCATGCAGAACCCCGACAACCAGCTGGTATGTTCTGAGCCTTGGCACGAATTGGCTTTCGGCCTGGAAAACTTGGGGGTCCCTCAAGATGCCATGCGTCGCCGCGTTGCGGAAATCGCCCATTTCTTTGGCATGAACAGCTGGCTTCATCAAAACGTGAACGATCTTTCAGGAGGGCAAAAGCAGTTGCTGGCCCTTGCCAGCGCGCTCGCCTGCGCCCCTCGTTTGCTCTTGCTTGACGAACCCACCAGTCAGTTAGACCCCGTGGCCGCCCATTCACTGACGCATGCCCTCTTCCGCATTAACCGCGAGCTGGGCATTACCGTGCTTGCCACCACTCACGCCCCCGAGCTTATGGCGCCCTACGCCACACAAAGGCTCACCCTGGAAAACGGCCAGCTTAAGGAAGCGGCGCTCCCCGCGTCTAAGGCATTCATCCCTGTAACGCCCTCTGAAACCCCAGGTCAACGCACTAACGAACCCGCTCTGCAAATTCGCGACGCTTCGTTTCACTACGAGCGCAAAGCCCCCTTCGTCCTTAAGGGCTGCAACCTTACCGTGCAGAAGGGCACCCTGTACGCCATTGTGGGTGGCAACGGGTGCGGCAAATCAACCCTACTGGCACTTGCGGCGGGAACAATGCGCCCCGAACGTGTCCGCATAAAAGCGCCGCTCCGAGAAAGCCAAGGATTCATCCCGCAAGACCCGAAAGCTCTGTTCGTACGTGACTCCGTTGCCGAAGAGTTGCACGACTGGCAACGCGCATGCGGCTATGGGGACGAAGAAATTGACGCCATGATGTGCCGCTTGGGCCTGCAAGGACTGGAAAATCTGCACCCCTATGATCTCTCCGGCGGTCAGCAACAGCTTCTAGCGTTCGCGAAAGTGCTGCTCACACGCCCTAAGCTGTTGCTTCTTGACGAAGCAACCAAAGGGCTCGATGCCGCAACGAAGCTCACGGTGGCAAAGCTCTGCCGCGCGCTAGCGGCAGAGGGGGTCACCATAGTCATGGCGACGCACGACCTGCCCTTTGCGGCTTGCGTGGCAGACGCCATAACCATGCTTTTCGATGGTGAAGACGCCTGCACCGAAGCGCCGGGCGAATTCTTCTGCAACAACTTGTTCTACCGCGCTACCGAAAACGACTTCACACGCGCTTGGGAGCTCCAGTGAGTACCCCCGTAAAACATACGCTGCGGTCTGCTGCCGAGGCAGCGGCCCTGCTGGCGCCCCTTGCCGCTTTGTTGGCATGCGCATACTTGCAGATCGAGCAGTCGGGCCTGCTCACGCTGCTGGTAGGTTGCGCGGCACTGGCGGTATTCTTCTGCGGGTTCGAAGCGGGAAAACCTGCCCTGCGCCAAATCATGCCCACGGCAACCCTGGGGGCATTGGCAGCAGCGGGACGCATCCTGTTTGCGCCCATTCCCGACTTCAAGCCCGTGAGCGCCATCTGCATCATTGCCGGAGCGGTGTTTGGCAAGCACAGCGGCTTCATGGCGGGGGCGCTGGCGGCGCTGTGCTCCAACTTCTTCTTCGGACAGGGACCGTGGACGCCCTGGCAGATGTATGCCTGGGGGCTGGTAGGATACGTTGCGGGCGTACTGGCAAATAGCGGCGTATTTGCGTTGAGCGAGCGGCTTGGCGCCCATGGCCCCAGCTTGGGAACCATCGTTCTGCTCTGCTATGGTTTTCTATCTGGATTGGGTTACGGCTTCATCCTGAACAGTTGGTATATCGTGGCATTCCTGGTACCGGTAACGTGGCAAGGGGCGCTGGCAGCCTACCTGGCCGGTCTGCCGCTCGACTTGGTCCATAGCGTAGCAACGGTATTATTCCTGCAGGCACTCTACGTTCCCTGGAAGCGAAAACTCGATCGGATTAAACGCAAGTTCGCTCTGCGTTAATGCATGCTTCCCAAAAATCGCAAACAGGCGCAGCCTAGCTCTCATTGAGGCACTTGACACAATGCCCTTCCTTTCAGGGAAGCGCCTATGAGACTGCATAGCTTGTCTGCGTTTTCCTTTTGATTGCTAGGGAAAACCGCCGAGACAGGAAAACGTACCCCATCGCGCGGAGCAAAAGGCAAGCTGACAACATCAGGAATCAGACCTTTCCATGCAGAATCGCCAATCACCAATAGCGCAGCATTACTCTCCTTCGCAAAATAGGAGGTCATAGATCCTAGCCCATCATTGATCATCTCAAAATCTAAATCGACCCCATAGCCAGATGCCATATCTTTTAAATGAGGGACTATTTCTTCAGCATGAAACGGCAAGGCGAGTTTCACTTTTCCGAGGTCTTGAACAGCAATGACCTCTTGCACCGCCAAAGGGTTCTTTTTCCCCAGAAGAAGATGCGGTGAAATAGAGAAGAGGAACTTCCTTTCAAACCCTTCAAGCATTGGAGCGTCAAGCAAAACCGCATAGTCGACGTAGCCCAGCTTCAGTCCTGAAATGCATCGCTCGTTTGGCAGCTCAATCAAGCTCTCTACTTGATCGCTCCCGGCAACCAAAGCCTTCAAAGATGCTGACAAAAGGGAATCCCCCTCGCCCCAAGAAGAGACCGCACACCTGAGCCCGGCTTCGTCAAAAGCTGCCCGTCTATGAGTAGATGCGATCGAGAAAATCCTGCCAACGTGGTCAACAACTGCTTCCGCTTCTTCGGCGACCTTCAACCCCGCATCAGTTGGCGATATCGTTTTCCCCGCTGACGAAACAAGCTTCATGCCCAACTCGGACTCCAGCGTTCTTATCGCCTTCGAAATAGCCTGTGGAGTTACGAACTGCTCTTTTGCGGCACGGGAATAACTCCCTAGATGAATCGCAGAAACAAGATACTCAAGTTGGCTGATATTCATTGCCCCTCCAAAAAAGAAAGGGTCGCCAGCCGTCAATGAATGGCGACCCTCTTGCATAAGACTAACTCCGCAGAGGATCAGAAAACTCAAAGACACCTATCTGAGTTTCCCCATCTTCGGCGTAAACAGGAATCGAGGTAATCTCCCCAGAAAAAGAAGCATCTGCCCACTGCTCGTTTACGACATAGCCACTTTTACCATTCGTGGCAACAGCGGAAACAAGGTCTGGTTCATATCCCACCGAATTTGCTGAAACCATCGACCCATAAGTCTGATTGTTGCTATTCACGCTGTACTCGGAAACACTCATAAGGGCATCTCCTTCTTCAAGCAAATCACATGTCGTCGTCGGGGAATAGGCGCAGATATCGTGATTAATGTGCGTTCCGGAAATGTACACCATGCCCCCAGCGTAATATTTCCCACCAATATTTCTAACTGCACCAGCGCCAACACCTACGTCTTTTTCGCCAGCGGCATTCCAAATCGGCTTTGTCGAATTAATCAACAACCCAGCACCATCATAAAGCTCAGCTCTAGCGCCAATCTTACCTTCCGCAATCGAGCTATTGGTTTTTGTATAAGCCCAACCCGTAATGTAATTCTGACTTCCGGACCAGGACATAGATTCTATTCCAGCTTTATGGGTAATCGTAATTCCCCCATAGGTATAGGCTTTCTGATTGCCCCAAACTTTACAATTTGGCATAGTCGCAAATGCAGGCTGAGCAAAGCAGGAAAGCAAAAGCGCAATTGCAACACATACCAACGTTGATGCTGCTGCCTTTTTCGAAATAGTCATTTTGACCTCCTTCTCGTTTTCGACGGCATAGTCATCGTCAAACAGTTGGTCTCTCCTGTTTGTGTAAAACCTGTTTACGCACAATACAATTTGTTGCTACTCGCCCTGGACCAACTCCCATTGGTATTCAGCACCCGAATCCATCGTTGCCACAATCATCAACCCATCCATTTTAGAGGCGACTTTTTCTGCAAGTTGATGCCACTGGGGTCCGTTGTCATTCACCAATTGGGAACAGGCAGATTCGCCCAAATCGACAAGACAACCAATTCTCAAAGAGGAAGAACCCGCATCACAACGATTGGGCATCGAACCCGACTCAAGAATTTCATCCTGATCAGCCGCGGAGAAAACACCGCATTCGCCCTCCCCCGAAACCGAAAGAGCAACAAGGGAGCCGCGAGATTCCCCAAGAATAAAAGAGACATCAAGATCGTATGAAGCAAGACAACGCCAATTTTCCTCGGCCCCGCCAAGCAGCACAGAAGGTTCACCCAAGCTAAGCAACGTTTTATGATCTTGGTCAACAAGAAAAACGTTCCGCCCCGATGGGGTATTCCTTGAAGCGTCATCCGCCGATTGGCTTGAGTTTGCGCAGCCTAGCAATCCGAGGGCAAACACCAACAACATGACAACATTGAGGAAACGCATAGCTACACCTCTTCTGCAAGGGAACCCCTCCTTTGCGAACTGAATCGGAGCATTTGCTCAAACTTTCGCAATTCAGCAGAATTCCCAAATCGACCGATAATGAATCAGCCTATTCAGCCAGACCATTCAGCATTAAGGAAAAAAGGTTTAGGGCATTAACGATTAGTTGTAGATGACGACGAGCCCATAGGAACTCCCAACCAGCAGTGCAAAATAGCGCAGGCTTCGGGGTGGCGCGAGGGTAGTCGAGAACACTCGGCGTTTCAAATTAAATTATTAAAAAATGAACGAAGGAACGCAGCGAACGGTAGCGGAGTGGGTGGCTCGAATGCCCTCACGCCACCCCGAAATCGGACGGGCAAGATAAAGGCGCTCCGCCCCGCAGGAAAATAGCCATATAAATTTCCTATGACGCATGCAAGAACATCGGTATAACGAATCGCCGGAAAGCGGCTTCCCAATGGCGTAGAGCCTTTTATAATCAGGCCCATGAAGAAAATCATCAACACATTCAAACGCGCGAAGGCCAACAACCAGCGCCCTCCCATCTCGTTCGAGATCTTTCCTCCTCGTGGGGTTCTGACCAACGACGTGGCGCGCGACACTGCAAGCAAACTGGTTGATTTGCACCCCGATTTCGTCTCTGTAACCTATTCTGCAGGCGGCAGCGCAAACTCCAACGCCACCAGCGAAATCGCAGCTATCCTGCAAGACGAGCTCGACATGACGGCAATGGCCCACCTCACCTGTTCAAACGCAAGCGAGGAAAAGATTGCCGCCGCCTTGGACGACCTGCAGGAAAAGGGCATCGAAAACGTTTTGGCCCTCCGCGGCGACCTGATTGAGGGACAAACCCCCAGCGCACGCTTCAAGCACGCCACCGATTTGATCCCCCTGCTTAAGGACCGCGGCTTCTGCGTAGGCGCCGCCGCCTACCCCGAGGCGCACCCCACCATGTTGGACCTCGACGAAGACTTGAAGTTCTTGAAGGCAAAGCAAGATGCCGGCGCCGACTTCTTCGTTACTCAGCTCTTCTTCGACAACGAGTGCTTCTACCGCTTCTGGGACAAGGCGCAAGCAATAGGTGTTACCGCGCCCATCTCATGCGGCATTATGCCCGTAATGAGCAAAGAACAGGTGCAGCGCATGGTGTTCATGTGTGGCGTTTCCCTGCCTGGCAGAATCGTGAAGATCTTGAACCGATACGCCGACGACCCCGAATCACTCCGCAAGGCAAGCGTCGAATACGCCGCCGAACAGCTGATTGATTTGGCAGACCACGGTGTAGACGGCCTGCATCTGTACACCATGAACAAGCCCGAAATCGCCCAGCAGTGCATGGGATTGCTAAGGGAATCATGGCGCTAGAAAAGCAGCAGACCCTCGTAAACGACCATCCCACCCGAGGCGCGGCCAACCCCGCGCCTCTCTTTGCTTTTCGAACCATGCGCGCCAAGGCGCATGCCGCAGTTTCCCTAAGCCGCGAAGAAGCCCTTCGCTACCTGGGCTACAGCGGCCAGGTTATCGACGACGAATTGGTAGCGCGTCTTGAATCGATGGCAGCCATCTGCGAAAAGGGGCTCAAACCCACCTTCACGTGGCGCGTATTCGCGATTGATGAACAACGCTGCCGTTGGGATGAAAACCCCTGCGTGGCCCTTAAGGAAACATCCCTTTCCTTTGAGGGCAAAAGCATAAATACCCACTTGCGTGGTGCGCGCTTTGCCGCCTGCTTCGCCGCAACCTTAGGCGCCGAAAGCGAGCGCCAAGTTCGGACGCTGGCCGCCACCAACCCGCTCGATGCCATGCTCTACGATGCCTGCTGCAATGCGCTTATTGAAGAAGTGGCACAGGCGGCGCAAGATGACATTGCCCGCGAAGCCGCCCAGGCGGGGCTTTTCGCCCGTATGCGTTTCAGCCCCGGCTACGGTGACTTACCGCTAGCTATTCAGCCCCAGTTCATCAAAGCAATCGATGCTTCCAAGCGCTTGGGACTTACCGTAAACGAAAGCTTGCTGCTGGTACCCGCAAAAAGCATCACCGCTATCGTGGGGCTGTTCGATACGCTGCCGCCCAGAACAACGCAATCGCCTTGCAAAGAGTGCATCGCACGCGAATACTGCTCTTATATAGAGAAGGGAATAACCTGCTATGGCAACCACCACTAATCGTTTCGATGCCCTTGCCGGGCTGAACATCAAAGACGCTCACCTTGAAGCCGTATTGCGCGGCGAAGAGTTCCTGATTCACGATGGCGGCATGGGAACCATGCTGCAGGCAGCAGGCCTTGCAGGTGCGGGCGTTGTTCCCGACCTGCTGAATTTCAGCAACCCTGCCGAAATTGCCGCAATCCACCGGAAATACGTTGAAGCGGGAGCTCAGGCAATTTCCACCAACACCTTCGGCTCAAATCGCCACAAGCTCGAAGGGCGCGCAACGGTTGCCGAGGTATTCAAGGCAGCCGCCGACAACGTGCGTGCCGCGGGAGCCCCTTACGTGGTTGCCGACCTAGGTCCCATCGGTGAATTGATGCAGCCCATGGGCACGCTTTCCTTCGAAGAGGCATACGAGCTGTTCGCCGAACAAGTCGATGCCGCTGTTGCCGCCGAATGCGACATCATCTTGCTGGAAACGCTTTCCGACCTATCGGAAGCCCGCGCTGCGCTCCTGGCAGCAAAAGAGCACTCCAACCTGCCCGTTTTCGTTACCATGACCTTTGAAGAAGACGGGCGAACCTTCCTTGGAACCCCGCCCGAAGTTGCCGCTGCCACCCTTTCGGCCATGGGGGCCAACGCTGTGGGCATGAACTGCTCGCTGGGCCCCGCTGAAGCCCTCGGCTTTGCAAAGACGCTCTGCGCCACCAGCCGCGTACCTGTTTTGCTCCAGCCCAACGCAGGCCTCCCCCGCATGGAAGGCGACGAAACCATCTACGACATCACTCCCGCCGAATTCGCCGATGCCATGAACGCCATCATGGACGAAGGCGTAACGCTTGTGGGCGGTTGCTGCGGCACCACGCCCGATATGATTTCCCTGGTTGCCGCCAATGCCAAGAAGCGAGGCAACCCCACCCCGCGCACCCTTGCACACGACTGCATTATCACCAGCGGTCAGCAGGCCGTTATCCTGCATGAAGGCACTCATGAAGTGGGCATTATCGGCGAGCGCATCAACCCCACCGGCAAGCCCAAGCTCAAGGCAGCCCTGCGGGAAAATAACCTGGACTACCTGGTGGGCGAAGCGGTAAGCCAGCGCGATTTGGGAGCCGACTTGCTTGACGTAAACGTTGGCCTTCCCGAAATCGACGAGCCCGCCATGCTCGATTCCGCTGTGCAGAAGCTGCAATCGTGCGTAACGTTGCCGTTGGTCCTTGACTCTTCCGATACCGAAGCCATCGAGCGCGCCTGCCGCCATTATTGCGGAAAACCGCTGATCAACTCCGTAAACGGCAAGCAGGAAAATATGGATGCGGTGTTGCCCATCGCTGCCAAATACGGATGCTGCGTTATTGGCCTCTGCCTTGATGAAAGCGGCATTCCGCCTACGGCACAAGAACGTTTTGCGATTGCCCAGAAGATCGTGAACGAGGCAGCAACCTACGGCATCCCCGCGCATGACATCGTCATCGACTGCCTTACCATGGCCGTTGCCACCAATCAAAACGAAGCTTCCGCTATCTTGGATGCCATCAAGCTGTGCAAAGAACACCTGGGCGTTCGCACGGCCTTGGGCGTTTCGAACATCAGCTTTGGCCTTCCGCAGCGCAACCTCATGAGCTCGAACTTCCTTTCCGCCGCATTCGGCGCTGGTCTTGACCTGCCCATCATCAACCCAAATGCCGCACGCTACCGCGACGTGGTGCGCTGCTACCGCGTTATCAATGGCCAAGACGCTGGCTCGGTTGGGTACATCGAATACTGCAACGAAAACCCCGACCCCTACGATGCAAAGCCTTCTCTCGACGTTGACCAGGAAATGCTCGCCCAGGGGCTATCGCTCATCGCGCAAGCTACTGGCGCCGATGCCGCAAACGGCAATGCCCTTTTGTCACAGCTTTCCGCTGCAGGCGCAACCGGCGCGCCCGCAGCGTCCGCCTCTGCTGCAGAACCCGCAAGCGTGCTGCCCATCCCCGAATCGCTTGCCGACGCAAAGGCCCAAGCTACCGCCATCCAAGATCTGATCATCGCAGGCCGCAAAGACCCCATGAAAAAGGCCACCGAAGAGCTGTTGGCAAACCACGATGCGCTTGCCCTGATCGACGGCCTGTTCATCCCCACGCTTGACGAAGTTGGCGTGCGCTTCGACAAGGGCACGTTCTTCCTTCCGCAGCTGATGGCATCCGCCGAAGCGGTAAAAGTGGGCTTCGACGTGGTAAAGGCCCACTTGGAAGCCAACGGCAGCGCCGAGCAGGCAGAAGACAAGCCCATCATCCTTGCCACCGTTAAGGGCGACATCCACGACATCGGCAAGAACATCGTGAAGATGCTGCTTGAAAACTACGGCTACCGCGTTGTCGATCTGGGACGCGATGTTGATCCGCAAACGGTAGTCGATGCCGCCAAAGAGCAGAACATCCGCCTTGTCGGCCTCTCGGCATTGATGACCACCACGGTGAAGTCCATGGAAAAGACCATCGAACTTTTGCGCGAGCAAGTCCCCGACGCTAAAACATTCGTAGGCGGCGCCGTGCTCACCCCCGAGTACGCTGAAACCATGGGAGCAACTTGGTATGCGAAAGACGCCGCCGAAAGCGCCCGCATAGCCGAGCAATTCTTCGGCAAGCAATAGGTCAACGTCAAGGGGCCCAAGAACGCAGTGGTGTTCTTGGGCCCCTTCTTTGCTTTGGTGCCCAGCGCCTTCAGTGGTGGGCTTTCCGGCAATTGCCATCGATCGTCAATCAGCCTGCGAGACGCCCGGCAGCCCATGCCGGAGCTGAAGAGCGCGATGGTGCCCCGAGCCTCGGCGTCGCACCTTGCCCCAAGGTCGGCGCGTATAAGAGAACTTCCCGTTTCTTTATGCCCAAGAAACGGGAAGCGGTTCAGTCCAGGAAATGGGGCGGTTCAATGTCCAGGTTTCGGGACGCAGCCCAAAGCGCCAACGCGCGGGCTTTCGTATTGTGATGTCATTTCCCTGCAAGCGCGCTGCATCCGCTACACTTCTTACGTGCACACACTAAAAGGAGCCGCTTCCATGAACATGCCCCACTGCCCCGCGCAAAAGCAATGCGGAGCCTGCCAGTTGCTTTCTCTTCCTTACGAGAAACAGCTGGAACGCAAGCAAAACGAGATGATTGAACTCTTCGAACCTTTCGCAGGCGAGGGCACCGTGTTCAACCCCATCGCAGGGATGGACCAGCCCTATTACTACCGCAACAAGGTCACTTCGCCCTATGTTCCAGGACGTAAGGCCAAAGGCGGAAAGAAGCCTCAAGGCAAAAAGGGCAAAGCCGGCGCCAAGGGCGCACCACAGCACGAAATCCTTTGCGGCATGTACGCAGCTGGCACGCACCGCGTCATCAACACCGATGCCTGCCTTTTGGAAAACAAAGACGCCAAACAGGCGATTTTGGCTATTCGGTCGCTCATGCAGCGCTACCATATGGAGCCCTATAACGAAGACGCCAACACAGGCTTCATTCGTCACGCCGTTGTGCGCGTAGGACACACCACCGGCGAATTGCTGGTCACCGTCGTTACTAACGGCAAGGAGTTTCCCGCCTCGCGCAATTTTTGCCGCGAGCTGAAAAAGCGCTGCCCCGCCGTCACCACCGTGGTGCAGAACGTGAACACCCGCCAAACCAACGTGATCTTGGGCGATGAAGGCGAAAAGACGCTCTATGGCCCAGGATTCATAATCGACGAGCTCTGCGGGCTCACGTTCCGTATTTCCTCGCATTCGTTTTACCAGGTAAACGCCACGCAAACCGAAGTGCTGTACCGAAAGGCCATCGAGATGGCCCGCTTCACCGGCACTGAAACAGCCATGGATGCCTACTGCGGAACGGGCACTATCGGCCTGGTGGCGGCAAAGGGGCTGCCCGATGCCGAAGCCGCCCATGCCGCACGCGTGATCGGCGTAGACAAC
>ERZ1026868.1087-NODE-1087-length-14710-cov-10.322552_pt1 | contig 14710 bp, 10 predicted proteins | sample MGYA00380164_ERZ1026868 | MGnify/ENA primary metagenome ERZ1026868 (study PRJEB33269, sample SAMEA4719800) | human gut metagenome | biome: human-associated habitat; feature: organic feature; material: feces | place: Cameroon | collected 2013-10 ... | reverse complement strand
CTTATATATAACTACTTAATAATCAATTAATTATATAGTATATATAGAGGGGTTTTGGATATTGATAACCTAATTGGAACAACTGGAACAACTGGAACAATTGGAACAACTGGAACAATTGGAACAACTGGAACACGAAGAGTAAGAAACCACTTTCGTTTTCTTGCCTATTTCTTCTCCAAGGCAAAATATTTCCATAAAGGCGCAGCCATCATGGCTTGATGGAATTCATCGTTTTGAAGCATGCGCCACACTTCGTCGCGATCGAGGAGTAGGACTTTGATGTCTTCGGATGCCTCAAGATGTTGGGTAGACACTTTCTCTACGCCTATGGCAAGATATGTGTGGCTATAGTTGGTGCATGCCCCGGCATTAGGACTTATGGTCATCAGTTTGCTCCATTCGCCTCCTGCATAGCCCGTTTCTTCGTATAGTTCGCGCTTAGCAGCCTCCATAGGGTCTTCGCCTGGCTCCACACAGCCTGCAGGAATCTCTATTGCCGTGAGGTGTTGTGCGTGGCGGTATTGGCGCTCCATGAGGAATTTGCCATCCTTTGTTATGGCTATTACGTTGCAAAACTCAGGATATTCCAACACATAGAAGTCTTTTATCTCAGCCCCTGTAGGTAGCTTTACATGTTCGCGACGTGCTGTTAGCCATGGTTGCTTAAACAGGTATTCGCTTTCGAGAACTTGCCAAGCCATAGGGTCTTTTTTTTGTTTATCCATATTTTCTTTTAATGTATAATAGTCTTAATTAATCAACGAATGGTTATAGCGAATTATTGCCTTTAGCATAATATTTGTTTCTTCGTTAATCGCCAATCATGATATAAGAATAAGAGAAAAAAATAGTAGACAAAGAATGCTGATAATAGAGATAAAAACAGTATATTTGCATAGAATAAAAAGAAGAAAATATAAATGGCACTAAATATATACAAGATATCTGAGTTTAACCATAAGGCAAAGATCGTGTTGTTTGACGAACTATGCAAACTGCTTGCTGAAAGATGTGAGGATGGCAAGGAAGATTGCATAGTTGTGGGCAACTATAATGTGGAGGGAGTAGAGATTGACGCGCTGGTTGTGACTCATCATGGTGTCATGGTTTTCGACTTTAAGAATGGTGGTGGCAACATCGTGGCACGAGAAGTGGGAGAGTGGACACAGAATGACCACTCCGTAGCTGGAGGAGCCTATGGCAAGAGTCCGATGGTGAATGCGAGAATGGTGAGAAATCGCCTGTGCTCAAGTTCGAGCAAGTTGCTTGGTTGCCAGCTGTCGGACGCAAAAGTGGTTGTGGTGTTCAGCATGCCTTCAGCTATCGATGATTCAGCTCTTTCGGAATCAACGAAGAGTTGGCTGACGGTTTGCGACATCAATAATATTGCAGACTCTTTAGATAAGGCATTGCTTGGAGCAAGAGTGATAAGTGATGAGATATTTAACGCTATCCCCAACCAGTTGCGCTTATCGCAGTTTGATATTCAGCAAGGTTCTACAAACAGCTATTCGGGAATTTATTCTCCCGACGTGGCTACCGACTTCTTTGGCCAGATATTGTCGATGCCTCATTATATTGATATCCGACTACAATATAGAATGTTGGCACAGATTTTTCATCAGGCTGTTGACGGCAGATTGCAGGACAACAACATAAAGTTCTCGGGCTTTTATGCCAAGGTGGAATACCTGCTGTCGGAATATAAAGACAAGATGATGGACAGGTCGTTGGCAATGGCTGTTAACGCTTTTCGTATCAGAACTCGCAGACTGAAACCTCGTAGCGCAAGATATCAAACTAATGACGAAGAAAGCGTGACAGACGAAGAACTCACAAAGTCGTTGACTCACGATGTGGCAGCCTTGGCTAAGTTTATTGGCATGATTTATGGTCGTCCTGTGCCTGAAGAATTAAGCCGCCGTTTCCCCTATGTATCAGATGCCTATTATCGTCCGCTTTACCGCATGGGAGCCGTGATGCGAGTGGTGGTAGACAGTTGGGACGACGACTTTATAATGGCTACTGATAGCGAATCGGGCTTGGAGCAGAAGATTTATTACCGCAAGGCCGACAACCGCTATGCTCTAGGCGACCATGGATATCTGAAGGATATGTTGCAAAAGGGCGACCAACTGAACATCGTGATGCCAAGAATAGAAAACGAGATTATCTATCCTGCTATCGTAATCTATAATCCCGACTATCTGATAGACGTATCGTCGCTTGCTGCTTGCTTTTCGGAACACGAGATAGCTACACCATATGCCTATCTGATAAGGAAATTGTCGCCTTCGGTAAATAGCGAGGCCATAATGCTCGGTAACTTTGCCGGTCAGATACTCGACGAAGAGGTGTATCATATTAAGCGTAGCTATGAGCGCAGTCTGCGTGTATTCTGTGCCAATAATGCGGTAAACCTTGCTGTATGTCCGCTATCGGAACAGTTTAGAGAGAATGCGGAGATACAGAAGCAGCATATCCATAGAGCTATATTTGAGACCTTGGCAGAAGCAGCCACAATACCATATCAGGCAGACGGAAGAAACACCATATTGGAACCTTCGTTCTATAGCGAGACGTTGGGATTGCAAGCTCGTATGGACTTTATACAGAAGGATATGACGATGATGGTGGAGCAGAAATCGGGCAAAGCAGCCTATAATCCTTCAGACCCAGCAACGCCTCGTATTCGCCCGGAACACTATGTGCAGGCGCTATTGTATATGGCGATATTCAGATACAATTATGGCGTGGCGTATAGCAATTTTCATTCGTATATGCTATATTCTAAATACCCCAACAGCCTTTTGGATATAGCTACAGCTCCAGGATTACTCTTCGATGCTTTGAAACTGCGCAACCAAGTGGCGTGGATGGAATTGCTATTGAGCAAGGGTGGATTCCGCATGTTGGAATCGCTTACTCCTGAGCATATTTATCCTAACGAGAGTGGATATGCGTGGACTCACTTTGTGCGTCCGAGATTGGAGGATATATTGTGCCAAGTGCGTGGTGCGAGTCAACTGGAACGCGACTATTATTACCGCTTCTTAGCGTTTATTGAAAACGAACAGATACTGTCGAAGGTGGGCAATCGCACCAAGGAGGAATCGGGATTTGCATCGACATGGAATTCTACTCTCGAAGAGAAACGAAATGCTGGAAACATATATGCTGACCTCAGCATCAAGCCTGTGCGCAAACAGGAAGGTGAACCAATAGAAGAGGTGGAGTTCTTATTCCCAAAAGAGCAAGATAACGACATGTCGAACTTCAGACAGGGCGATGTGGTGTTCTTCTATTCCTACGACCCACGAAAGGTAGATGAACCAAATCCTACACGCCACTATGTGTTCCGTGGCTCGTTGGCAACAAATCCTGGAACCAAAAGCGTGAAGGTGGCACTACGCAATCCGCAGACCACAACCGAGGTTTTCGAGGGCGAAGTGTGGGCTATAGAGCACGACTTTATGGAATCATCATATCGTACGCTATTCCAAGGTATGCAACTATTCCTGCAAGCACCAAAGAGCAGAAGAGACTTGCTGATGCTTCAGCGCAAGCCTGAGATTGATGCGAGCAGAAAGCTAAAGGGCGACTATACGAACAACGGAAATACGGAGTTTAACGAGCTTGTGTTAAGAGTGAAGCAAGCCAACGACTTGTTTTTGATAATTGGACCTCCAGGTACGGGTAAGACCTCGTTTGGTATGCTGAATGTGCTGAAGGAGGAATTGTTGGAAGAGGGTAGCTCGGTATTGCTATTGTCGTTTACAAATAGAGCTGTCGACGAGATGTGTAGCAAGTTGGTGGAAGAAGGTATCGACTTCATACGCTTGGGTAGCGAACTGGGATGTAGCGAGAAATACAGAAGCCACTTGCTGAACAAACGCTCAGAAGCATGCAAGGATGGCGAAGAGATACAGCAACTGATAAGCGGTTGTAGGGTGTTTTGTGGCACTACCACAGCCTTCAATAGCAGCATAGCGCTACTCGGAATAAAGCAGTTTGACTTGGCTATAGTAGACGAGGCTTCACAGATATTGGAGCCGCAGATAATTGGCTTGCTGTCGCAAAAGAAGAATGGCACAAACGAGTGTGCTATAAAGAAGTTTGTACTAATAGGCGACGAAAAGCAGTTGCCAGCTGTAGTGCAACAACAGGAATCGGAATCGAAGGGTGTAGAGCCAAACCTGCAGGCAATAAACCTAAGCGACTGCCGACTATCGCTATTTGAACGTTTGATTAAGACTTATCGCAAAAATGGCGAGAACAACGAGTATAGCTACATGCTAACACGTCAGGGCAGAATGCACCAAGATATAGCAAAGTTTCCTAACTACGCCTTCTATCAGAATAAGCTCATACCTGTGCCTCTTTCGCATCAGGAAGAGTTTACGCCATGCGTGGGCGACAGCGAAAACGGTTTGGATAATCTGCTTACAACAAGGCGAGTATCGTTTGTGACGTATCCTCAACCAAAGACCACGGAATGGGAATACGAGGTTTCGGACAAGGTGAACAAAGGCGAAGCTAAGATGGTGGCAGCAGCGGTTTATCGTATCTATAAGCTCAACGAAAAGGAGTTTGATAAGACTAAGACCGTGGGCGTGATAGTGCCTTATCGCAACCAAATATCGACAATAAGAAACGAGATTGATAAATATGGGGTTGAGGAGTTGCATGATATAATGATAGATACCGTAGAGCGCTATCAGGGTAGCCAATGCGAGAATATCGTGTATGGTTTCACTATCAAGAAATACTATCAGCTAAACTTCTTGACGAGCAATCAGTATGTTGATGAAACATCGGGCGAGATTATCGACCGCAAGCTCAACGTGGCTATGACCAGAGCTATGAAACACCTGATAATGATAGGCGACGCAAGACTGTTGCGCGAAAATATCATCTTCTATAAGCTCATGGAGTTTACGAAGAGTAGACATAGCTATTTCGAAATAGCGGCTGAGGATTTCATTAATGGCAACTTCTGTGTGGATGAAAAGAAAGTAGACACCTTATATAATATAGGTGGAACTTTCGAGAGGCTATTCAACAAATTCGTTCTAAAGCCAATAAAGGATGACGCTTATAGCGAGTTGCCACAATATGTTATGGGCAACTGCGAGGAAACAAACAAGGCGTTGATTGACTACGGACGAATAAACTTCTCTTCGCCAAAAATATGCCAAATGGATTATGCTGATGCCAAGGGAAGAAAGCAGATGCGGGAATTCTCAGCTCACGACATGGTGAAGCTATATTGCTATCATTATATGAGCGAATATTATCATGAAGCTAAGGTCTTGTATAGTGCATATAGTAAAGCCGGCATTCCAAATAATGTCATGTTTATAGATATGGGATGCGGACCAGCTACTGCAGGCTTGGCTTTTATGGATGTGTTTGGCGACGTGGTGTCGAACGTGGAATATTACGGAATAGACACATCGGAAGCTATGCTCGATATGGCAGAAAAGATGATGAAGGATGGTTATGGAGATAAAGCATGTTTCCATAAGGTGAGAAGTTTTTCACAATTAGATGCCAACTTCTGGGCAGGAGTTTCAGAGGTGCCGTCGTTAGTGGTATTCAACTTCTCGAATTTCTTCTCTATGGTTAGTCCTGCATTCTCGGAGAAACTTGCAAATCAGATATCAAATATAATGAAGAAATATCCACTCAATAAATATGAATTCTTCATTCTGCAAGCGGAGGGAGAAGAGAATAGTAAGAGCTGTAAAGTGTTTAAGAATGGAATAAGAATAGAGAGGTTATAAAACAAAAAAACTCACAACTAATTAAGTTGTGAGTTTTGCTTTTGTGGGTAGTGATGGATTCGAACCACCGAAGGCATCGCCAGCAGATTTACAGTCTGCCCCATTTGGCCACTCTGGTAACTACCCGTTTTCTAAAAGCGATGCAAAGGTATGCTTTTATTTTGAAAATAAAGAATGTTTCTCGAATTATTTACGTTTATTAACTAAAAAATTCGTTTTTAATCTGTTATACCTTATGTATATAGCATAGTAGCAATACCTTTTCATCGCTTTTTCGCTATTTTCGAGTTTGTGTGTTTGGCAAGAATCCTGCTATTATGCCAAGAAGTGGAAGGCAGGAACTAACTTTGAAGATGAATTCTATGCTTGTTTTATCGGCAAGCCAACCAAAGAAGGCAGAGCCGAGGCCACCAAGACCGAACATCAAACCGAAGAATATACCTGCAATCAATCCTACTTTATCTGGCATAAGGTCGGTAGCATAGACTACTATTGATGAAAATGCAGATGCTATAATCAAGCCTGAGAGGAAAGTGCAGACGATGGTCCATGCAAAATTGGCATAAGGCATGATAAGGGCAAATGGAGCTGAGCCAAGAATAGAGAACCAAATTACGTATTTTCTTCCAAACTTATCGCCCAACAGTCCTCCTGCTACTGTTCCTATAGCGAAAGCTGCAAGGAAGACAAATAGGCATAGTTGTGAAGCTCCGACAGAAATGCCGAATTTGTCAATCAGGAAGAATGTGAAATAGCTTGTGATACAAGAAGTATAGAAATACTTCGAGAATACAAGCATGATGAGAATGGCTAATGCACCATATTTAGCACGTTTAGAGATGTTGGTATTTATACCGACAGTCTTTTGCGGATGTTTGGTAGCATATGCCATGCGTGCTTTATACCAAGAGCCAAGTCTTACCATGATAATGGCTGCCAGGAAGGCCGCTAAAGCGAAGAAGGAAATGGAATGCTGACCAAAGGGGAGGATGATGGCTGCTGCAAGGAGTGGACCAAGGGCAGAACCGCCATTACCACCAACTTGGAAGATAGATTGTGCCAAACTCTTTTTACCTCCAGAAGCCAACTGTGCTACTCTTGAGGCTGTAGGGTGGAAAATAGAGGAGCCAAGGCCTACGACACTAACAGATAGAAGTATAAGCAGATAGTTTTCGGCAAAAGCAAGAACCAATAAGCCTACTAAAGTGAAGCACATACCTATGGATAGAGCGTATGGGCGTGGATGTTTGTCGGCATAGAGTCCTGTGAAAGGCTGAAGTATGGAAGACGTCATCTGAAAAATCAGAGTGATGATGCCTATTTGTGCAAAAGAAAAGTCGAATTTGTCTTTTAATATCGGATAAATAGAAGGTATTATTGACTGTATCATGTCGTTTAGGAAATGTGAGATGCCGCATATTATTAGCATCGAATACATGGTTCCTTCAGTCATAGTATGGTTGCCCTTGATTTTATTTCCTATTGTCGATAAGTTCATTTGTTGTTGGTGTTTCTTTTGTTATTATTCGTTGTATATTCTAAATAAAAGTTTGTTTATCCATCCGATAGAGAATTTAAACCAACGGTATTTGGCAACAGGCTTGCCACCAAAATTAAGAAGGAATTTGCGATGTGGGTTGCCTGGAGTTGGAAGACCTGCATCAAGGAATCTGAAGTGAGCATAACCTTGGTTGTAGGCATAGTCTATAGCTTTCCACACCATAATATAATTAGGGTGCAGATGCATATAGCGCTTATTGCGTGATGCAAGAAACCAAAGATACGCATTTGATTCAGAATAGGCACATACGCATCCACCAATAAGCTTGTCTTTGTATTTCTGTACAAACACATTGGCGTTCTTGCTTTTAGCAAGTTCAAGGAATTGATCGTAGGGTGGGATAAGTCTGCGCAGGTTAAGTCTGTTGTTATTGCGAAGGATGGTATAGAATGCCTTAATATCAGAATCAGTATCGGCTATTTCTACTCTGATATTATCAGTATCCATATTCGCGATATATTTCTGAGCTTTTGGCAAAAGTCGCTCTTCTGGTGATTTGGAATGAAGAGAGTTGTGAACTTCTTGCCAGTTTACACAGAAATAGCCTTCCTTACGGAAATAGCGATAGCCAAACATCTTTTGAGAAAGGTCGCTAAATTCTACAAACAAGCAAAGCTTACGGCGAAACTTCCGTGTAATGGCTCTAAGCATCATGCCAAAAACCTTTTCTTTGTCAGTACATATAGGTTCATAGTCGCCTTCGCCATGTATGCGCCCTTGGGTAAACAAGTATGGAGGAATGAGTGAGCCACGCCTACGTATGATTGCTAACATATGGGCAACAACTACTCCTTTGTCGGTAGTAGCAACTGTCATATACGGCGATTGCGCCGAAGAGCGTTCGATAATACCAAACAGCTCTACGCTATGAAAGAAGTTGTTGCATGTCATCTGTGGCAACTCTTTGCTATTGCTTATTATGCTTACCCTGATGTTTTGCATAATGCAAAATTAGAAAAATATTGATGAAGTTCAAAACATTTATAAGTCTTTAACCAATAAGGAAATGAATAAGGGAAAGGATAAGATAGGCTGCGCTCAGGAATGGAAAACAAAAACTGCGTATTTTGTTTTGTCATTCCATTCGCTTGCATCTTTAGATAAGATAGGCTACGCTCAGGAATGAAAAACAAAAACTACGTATTTTGTTTTGTCATTCCATTCGCTTGCACTATCTTTGCAATATGATAAACTATGATTTGAAAAAGATTAAGGCCATCGTGTTTGATGTAGACGGAGTATTGTCGATGCAAACTGTTGCTATGGATTCTGAGGGACAACCTCTGCGTACAGTAAATATTAAGGATGGATATGCCATACAGTTGGCTCAGAAATTGGGACTGAAGATAGCCATTATAACAGGCGGACATTCAGACTCAATAAGAAAGAGATATGAGTATCTTGGAGTTGAAGACGTATACATGAAGGCTGCCGTAAAGACAGAAACTTATGCTGAGCTGAAAAAGAAGTATTCGCTTAGCGATGATGAGATTATGTATATGGGCGACGACATTCCAGACTACCAACTAATGCGCCTTTGCGGTTGTCCTTGTTGTCCTAAGGATGCTTGCTCAGATATTAAGGCTATAAGTCTTTATATTAGCGACAAGAATGGCGGGTGCGGTTGTGCTCGTGATGTGATAGAGCAGGTGCTTAGAGCTCAAGGCAAATGGCTTGATGATGCAAAAGCCTTTGGGTGGTAACTTATTGTTTAACAATATATTTATCTCAAAACTATGAAGTATAAGATTATATTGTCCTCTAACTCTCCTCGTCGAAAAGAATTGTTGGCAGGACTTGATTTAGACTATGAGGTTAGGGTAGTGGATGGCATCGATGAGAGCTATCCTCACGACCTTCCGGCATCAAAAATACCAGTATACATATCAAAGAAAAAGGCTGCTGCTTATACTATTGGCGAAGGAGAATTGGTGCTGACTGCTGATACCGTTGTTGTGCTTGGTGATGAAGTTTTGGGAAAGCCAAAAGATGAAACCGACGCTAAACGTATGCTTAGAGAATTGAGTGGCAAGACGCATCGGGTTATAACAGGTGTTTGCTTGACTACTACTAATAAGCAACAAGCTTTTGCTGTTACAACAGATGTAACATTCAAGATTCTTACCGACGAAGAAATAGATTATTACGTCACACAATATAAGCCATTAGACAAAGCTGGTGCCTATGGCATTCAGGAATGGATAGGCTATATTGGCGTAACTTCGCTTAATGGTAGCTATTTTAATGTGATGGGATTGCCTGTGCAAAGAATATACGAAGCGTTAAATAACTTTTAGTTCTTTACATTTTAATTCTTCGTTCTTCACTTATTTCCTAATCTGCCCGAAGCCAACCAGTATGTCGGTACGTCCGCCTATAGGGCGATAGTATACCAAGGCTTGGTATTGGTTTTCGGTTTGATAGAAGTTGCCTTCTGAAGGCACAGGTGCTGTGGTTCCGTCATTACGTAGCCACAGATATTGATAAGAATAGTAGCCTTGTTTTAGCAAAAGAGTTGTTGTGTATAGTTGTGCCAAATCATTATATTGCATCTCGTACTTAGGCTCAAAGCGGTCGTAAGTCCAAGAGGCATTGAGATAAACCTTACCTTCAAGGCGTGGAGACTTTAAGCGGAAATGAGTGAGAATGTAATCAGACGAATAGTCATTCTCAAAATTATCGCTATTTCTTATATAGAAAGCGCCATTAGCATCCTCGTCGTAAATATAACTTTGACGTGGCTCGTCTGTCCAAATCATGGCGTTATAGTTTTCACCATCCCAAGATATTGTTTCTACACCGAGGGTAGGGTGTTCTGGGTCAAGAATTTCAAACTTTCTATATTCATTGCCGCCATTAAAGATGAAGTCGCGACAATGATCCCAACGCAGCCCATCACTCATCAAATATTGTGGCTTGGCGTTGACAACAGCATTATCCCATCTTCCGTTTTGCATCACCACAGTTTTTATTTGTGTTTCTGGCGATGTGACAGTAAGATTTCCATATTTCAAATCCATAGCTATCTGCTGATGACGTTTGTTGATGTCGTAGTCGGTATTGGTAGTCATAGAAAGCACAACTTTCATCAAAGGTTCAACAACCATAAAACAGACGGTAAGGATAGGTGTGTCGTCATTATTATTGTCGACTACAGTAAGGCGATAGTTGCCACCTATCTTCAGTCGGCAACGTCCGTTAGGTATCTGTAGCGAATAATGAGTGTATAGGGTGTTGGTATTTATAGACTCTACGAGGTCGTCGATAGGATTGTCCTCATAGTAGCCTTCGCAATAGTCGCTTGTGAAGATTTCTTCGGATGTTGTCCAATCTGCTTCACAATGTTCTATACGATAAGTATATCTATGATACTCGTGGGTGAGGTCATCAAACGAAATGTTTATTGGTTCTCCACCAAGCTGAGTGATTGGCGGTAAAAGCCAATCTTTGCCTGCTACTACTTGTAGTGAAGTAATGGTAGGCGAGAGAATCTCATGTCTTTGTGCTAAAACAGGCGAGAAAGAGGAAAACAATAAAAGGGTACATGCACAACGGCATGCACCCTTAATATTGGATGTAATGATATTCTTTATGATAGAATGATTACTCACCCTTGATAGCAGCTACACCTGGAAGAACCTTGCCCTCGATAGCCTCGAGCAAAGCACCACCACCTGTTGAGATATAAGAAACCTGATCAGCCAAGCCGAACTTGTTGATACAAGCCACTGAGTCGCCACCACCAATGAGTGAGAAAGCACCTTCCTTAGTAGCCTCTGCAATTGCCTCAGCAATAGCCTTTGAACCACCAGCAAAGTTGTCGAACTCGAATACACCAGCAGGACCATTCCAAAGGATAGTCTTAGCACCCTTGATAGCATTAGCGAAGAGCTCGCGAGTAGCTGGACCTGCGTCCATACCTTCCCAACCATCAGGAATATCGTTAGATGGGCAAACCATAGTGTTGCAATCGTTCTTGAAAGCGTCACCACAGATAGAGTCTGTACCAAGTACGAGGTTTACGCCATTCTCTTTAGCCTTCTTTATTACGTCAAGAGCTACGTCTAGCTTATCGTCCTCGCAAATTGACATACCAATCTTACCACCCTGAGCCTTAGCGAATGTATAAGTCATACCGCCGCAAAGAATCAAGTTGTCAACCTTTGTAAGCAAGTTTTCAATGATACCAATCTTGGTAGAAACCTTAGAACCACCCATGATAGCTGTGAATGGACGCTTGATGTTGCCAAGAACTGCGTCAACAGCCTTAACTTCCTTCTCCATCAAATAGCCAAGCATCTTGTGATCATTGTCGAAGTAGTCTGCGATAACAGCTGTAGAAGCATGCTTGCGGTGAGCTGTACCGAATGCGTCCATAACATATACGTCAGCGTAAGAAGCCAACTTCTTAGCAAAATCCTTCTGGCTTTCCTTCATAGCCTTCTTTGCCTCGTCGTATTCTGGAGTACCCTTCTCTACACCTACAGGCTTGCCTTCCTCTTCTGGATAAAAACGAAGGTTCTCAAGCAACAAAGCCTCACCTGGCTTAAGAGCTGCAGTAGCCTCAGAAGCGTTAGCGCAGTCGTTAGCGAACTTAACCTCTACACCAAGGCGCTCAGAAACCTTAGCAACAATCTGAGAGAGAGAGAGCTTTGGATTAACCTTACCCTTAGGCTTACCCATGTGGCTCATCATGATGACAGCACCACCATCAGCCAAAATCTTCTTAAGAGTAGGGAGGGCACCACGGATACGGGTGTCGTCGGTTACATTACCATTCTCGTCCAATGGAACGTTAAAATCTACACGAACGATTGCCTTCTTGCCGGCAAAGTTAAATTGATCGATTGTCATTTTACTTTGTATATTAATAAAATTAAAACTATTCTCTATAATATCTACATTCAAAGATACTGCAAAGGTAACAAAAAAACTCAATATGTCGTTATTCAATACCAATTATTTAGTTTTTTTTGCTTAGAACCTACGTTGCATGTGTCAAACTGCAATGTGGGGTTTATAAAAGAAGGGTGTCAGATATGAAATCGTTGTTGATGATTTCATATCTGACACCCTACAATATATTATTATCCATTCATGGATAGCAAGAACTCGTCGTTGTTGTGGGTTCTCACCATTCTGTCGTGAATAGAGTTCATGGCTTCGATAGGATTCATATCGGCAATATACTTGCGAAGTATCCACATACGATCCAAAGTTGTCTTGTCTTGCAACAAGTCGTCGCGACGTGTACTTGAAGCAACGAGGTTGACAGCTGGGAATATACGCTTGTTTGACAAGCTGCGATCGAGCTGCAACTCCATATTACCAGTACCCTTGAATTCTTCAAAGATAACCTCATCCATCTTGCTGCCAGTATCGATAAGTGCTGTAGCTATGATTGTGAGCGAACCGCCACCTTCTATATTACGTGCTGCACCAAAGAAGCGTTTAGGCTTTTGAAGTGCGTTGGCATCAACACCACCTGTAAGCACCTTGCCACTAGCAGGAGATACGGTATTGTATGCACGTGCCAAACGAGTGATTGAGTCGAGGAAAATAACTACATCATGTCCAGACTCTACCATTCTCTTTGCCTTTTCCAAAACAATACCTGCAATCTTTACGTGGCGTTCTGCAGGTTCGTCGAAAGTAGAAGCGATAACTTCGGCATTCACGGTACGAGCCATATCGGTAACTTCCTCAGGACGCTCGTCGATGAGCAACATCATAAGGTATGCCTCAGGATGGTTAGCAGCAATGGCATTAGCGATGCTCTTCATCAATATTGTCTTACCGGTCTTTGGCTGAGCCACGATGAGCGCACGCTGTCCCTTTCCGATAGGAGAGAAAAGGTCTACTATACGAGTTGACAAGTTGGTTGTCTGAGGGTCGCCACAAAGATTGAACTTCTCGTCAGGGAATAATGGTGTGAGATGTTCGAATGGTATGCGGTCGCGTATTTCTGATGGTGTACGACCATTAATAGTGTTGATGCTTGTAAGAGGAAAGTATTTTTCGCCATCGTGTGGAGGACGAACCGAACATTCCACTACATCGCCAGTCTTCAGGCCATACTTCTTTACCTGCTGCGTAGATACGTAAACATCGTCAGGTGATGAAAGATAATTGTAATCACTTGAACGAAGGAAACCATATCCGTCAGGCATTATCTCTAATACGCCATTAGCCTTGATGATATCAGCAAAGTCGTATTCCTTTTGTTGTGGTTCTTCCGGCTGTTGCTGATATTGTTGCTGATATTGTGGTTGAGCAGGATTAGGGGTAGATATGGTTGGATTATCAAACATATCATAATTTGGAGTTACGCCCTGGTCCTCAATAGGAAGGTCGACCATGATAATAAAATCAGTACCATCAGCAGGGTCTCCACTCCACACGCCATCAATATTCTCTTGGGTGAATTCTTCTGGTTCGTTGTTGGTACTCTGACGGTTAGCCATCTTTGTCTGAAGCTGTTCTATAAGTTCTTTGTTGTCGTCAGAATTTGTTGGTACATATTGCTCTTCTGGCACGAAGCTTTCTGCTTGGGCTGACTGTGCTGAATCTTTTGTTTCGGCTGCACCTAACTCTTCATTTAATTCTGCTTCAGCTGTTGGAACAATAGCATTATCATCTTGTTCAACATTATCTATACTGTCACCAACACTCTCTATGCTGTTAGGCATATTTTTATGAGCTTCTTCGAGCAGAGCTAATATTTCTCTTTCGCGCTTTGTCTTAGGTCCACGATGCTTAGGCATTGCTGCAAGTTCTGCTTTTAGAGCCTCTACATTAATGTCGTTGGTGTTTGTAGACAAATCTTGTGGAGTGTTTTCAAGAATTTCTTTTTTAGTGTTTTCCGTAGACATGCTCTCTTTAGTTTGGTTATCTTCTGCAACTTCTGGGGTTGTTATATTAGGATTTGCATTATTAGAATTTGCTGTTGTTACATCGCTGAATAGTGTTTTTTCTGAAGGTTGCTGTATTTTATTCTTTTTCACGTCATAATTTTCGCCTTCTTTGCCATGTACAGAATAAACTCTGTCTGTGTCCTTCTTCAGTATTCTTGTGCGTTTTCTTTTAGCTCCTAATGGATTCTTGCTACCCTCAACAATTGCTTGTTGGTCAAGAATGGCGTAAACCAATTCTTCTTGAGTGGAATTCTTAGAGGAATTTATACCCAAGGTATTAGCAATATCTTCCAATTCGGAGATACTTTTAGATACTAATTCGTCTTTGCTATACATATATAATGTGTATAAGAAGTTTTGATTGATATATAAAGGAGTTTCAAGAACTGTAACTCCTAATTGCTAAAAACATTGCAAAGATAATGATCTGTCTCTTATACACATCT
>ERZ1026868.1085-NODE-1085-length-14728-cov-6.347305_pt1 | contig 14728 bp, 13 predicted proteins | sample MGYA00380164_ERZ1026868 | MGnify/ENA primary metagenome ERZ1026868 (study PRJEB33269, sample SAMEA4719800) | human gut metagenome | biome: human-associated habitat; feature: organic feature; material: feces | place: Cameroon | collected 2013-10 ... | reverse complement strand
CCCCGCCATAACACCAGCCAGCAGTCCTGTTATTACAACTGCACCGGTCAGTCCCTTCTTCAGGTTCTCCCCGGTGGATGCCAGTATTGCCACCGCGCCTGCCGCCATTAAAAAGGTCGCCCCAAGTGCGTTCAGGGTGATCAGCAGTCCGCCAAGCCTCACAAGATATTGGGCAATCTTATCCAGCGTGCTCACCTTCGCCTGCCCGGCCAGTTTCTTTGCAAAACCGGATGCTACCAGCAAAATGCTGATCGCGATCGCCACGCCGTTAATGGCTTTTACTGCGCCGTCGATATCCAGTCCATTCTTCTTAGCCTTCGCCAGCGGGATCAGCACCAGTGTAATTGCATCGATCGCGGCAGCTGCGGCAATAAAGCTGCCTGCGCCCTTCATGCTGCCAAGGCGGTTATTAAACAGGCTCAGCAGTCCCACCATGCCGGTAAGCACCGCCGCCACATGCCCAATGGCCTCCGTTCCGTTCTTTACCTGATCGGCATCCATACTGCCCATTTTGATCATCGCCGCGCTGAGCACTGTCATGCCAAGGCTCACAGCCGCAATGGTTCCCACCAGCTTTGCCGTGTTCAGTCCGGTCAGGTCCGTAGCGGCCAGCGCCTTCAATGCAACGATAAAGCCGAACAATACCGCCATCGCACTGAACAGTGCCTGCACCACCTTGTCCGGGTCGTCTATCTGGCTCAGTAGATAGATGCTTCCGCTGATCAGTGCTACCGCCGTTGCAATGGCTTTTGCCGCTGTGGCAAGATTGTTGGTCGTATGTGCCTTGGTCCAAGTATTTACTGCCGATGTCAGACTGTTAAAAAAGTCCGAAATCGGGTTTGCAAGGGTCTTCTTCAGGTTGTCACTTGCCTTCTTCAGCAGCACTGTTGCACCGTAGATGGCTGCCGCCAGTGCACCAACAGCAATAATGGAGAACAACCGGTACAGATCAATGCCGTCCTCCAGATGGAAAAATGCCTGTACCGCCGTCAGTGCCGTCTTGCTGGCATCTGCCACATTATAAAACGCCGTCTGCACGCTTCCTGCAAACCACAGCATGGCAGCGCCCGCTTTCTCCGGCAGGCTCACCACGGTATCCCGTACCTGCTCCAGCGTTTCAAGATGCTTATCTTTAAAGTCGCCCACATTCTTGCCTGCATCCTGAAATGCGCCGAATGTCTTGCCGATCAGCGCCCCCACGCCGTCAAAGGCCGCAAAGAATATGCCGCCCAGCAGCTTCACCGCGCTGCCCAGCGCTCCACTGATGCTGATGCCCTTCAGCCCAAAGTTCTGGAATACGGCGCTCACCGCGTTCACAACGTTGCCAAAGGTCTTGAACTGTCCCTTAGCCTCTTCCACCGTGCCGCCGTGGATCAGCGTCCGCAGCAGCCCGAAAATATCCTTCACCGGCTGCAAAAGTGTGCTAAAAGCCACCGCCAGCGCGTTGATCACGTCATCAATGCTCTCGGCATTGTCAATGCTCTCGTTCAAGGTGGTAAAAACATCGCCAAAAGCAGCCCCTGCCTGCAGCAGCAGATCACCCAGCGGCTCCAGTGCATTCATCAGCTTGCCGATCACTGCAAGGGCAATGCGCCCCGTCACCCGGATGGCCTTCCCACCCACGCTCAGCACGCTGAACAGCCCTTTGAACAGCTTTGTAAGTTTATCCGTAACGCCCTCGTTCAGCACCAGCTTGCTTGTCAGGTTGTCAAACCCCTCCAGCAAACTGTACAGCGGGCCGCCGTCCGTGTGGAACACTTCGTCAAATCCGTCCCGGATGGGCCCCAGCACGCTGTTGATGCCCTTCAGGACATTCAGGATGCCATTGAAAAAATGCTCCCGGCCGCTCATCCTGCCCATCTTGGCAGCATAGCTGCCAAGGCTCACTTCGCCATTTTGAATTGCCTCGGCCATCTTCCGGTAGGTCTCGATCGTTTTGTTCAGGGTCTCCCGGCTCACGCCCTGCGCAGCCAGTTCCGCGTCACTCATCTTCGCCGCTTCTTCGTATCCGGCAAGGCTCGCCTGTACACGCTCGTACAGATCGTCTGCGGTCACACCTGCGCTCTCCAAAGCTTTCTGAAAGTTGCCTGCGTCCTCGATCTGCTGCTCTGTCAGCTTTCCGCTTGCGATCAGGCTGCGCCGCAGCTGGTTTGTAAATGCGTCGCCCACGTCTCCCAGCGCCGTATCGTCCAGCAGCTGGTCCATGCCGCCATTAAAGGCCTTCTTCAGCCAGCTGTTGCGGCCGCCCATGCCGCCTGCAAAAATATCCCAGAACTGCTCTGCCAGGTCACTCCAGAAGGTCTTTGCCTCCTCGTAGTTTCCAAACAGAATGTCAAAGGTTTCCATCCAGCCGCTGCTCACGGCGTCTTTCGTGGCGTCCACCGCTTCGGAAAAGCTTTTTGCCTCCTGCGCGGCTTTAAATGCCTTCACGGTCACTTCGTCGTACTGGTCGGCAAGTGCTTCAATGGCCTTCGATGCCAGCATTCCGGGGTTCGCGTCCACCATCTTTTTTACAGCTTCGCTGAACTCTGCAAACTTGCCGAAGGCGGTCTCCATTACCTCTTTGTCAGCCCATTTTGACGAAAGTGTCGAGCTGAATGTACCAACCGTCACATCGCCATCTTTGATCTTTCCAAGCTCAATACCGGTGCTGATGATCTGCTTTTTCAGCTCAGCGGTCGCTACGCCCGCAAGTTCTACTGATTTCCAGTCCATCAGGCTCAGATAGCCCTGACTGTAACTCTGATTCAGGTTGTAGATTATGCGGGAAAATTCACTTGCACCCTTGCCCGCATAGGCTGTGGCGTTTGCCATGCCCATGATCATCGGAATAACTTTCTCAATGTCGCCGCCTGACGCCGTCAGTTGTCCAAGTGATTGTGTCATGTCCGTAAAGCTGTAGCTGGTCTCGTCGGAGAACCACATCAGCTTACTAAGGTAGCTGTTCACCTTGGTAATGCTCTTGCCCGTCGCGTTCATGATGGTCTGCACGCTGGCGGTCTTCTGGGCATACTTGTTCCAGCCGCTCATCACCTGATCGATGGAAAGGCTCTTTGCAAGCTTTGTGCCTGCATCAATGGCCTTGTCCGTGATTTTCACCAGCGCCGTCATGCCGATCACTTCCAGCGCCGAAAACTTTCCGGTCAGCGTTTCCAGTGCGGTCGTCATCCGGTCAAAGTCCACCTTTTCGCTGGCTTTCTCCACCTCGGCAAAGCCCTTTTCCGCGCCTTCAAATTTCAGGCTCTCGTTCAGCGCGTTCAGGCTGTTGATGCTCTGCTGGACATTCTTTTCAAACTTCGCGTTGTCAAACCGCATCTCTACAACGCGCTGGTCTACTTCCTGGCTCATGCCTTTCTTACCTCCCTCCACAGTTCTGCGGCAATTTCATCAAACAGCGGCTTCATCACCGGGTTTATGTAGTCCGTTCCCTGCACGTAACCGCCGTTCCGGGTGCCGTGCCCGTATTGCAGGATCACCGCAATGGGCACACCGTCCACGATGTTGGCATTTTTCCAGCACAGCGTTGCCCCGTTATCATCCATTTTGATTTCATAGCTCCAGCTTGCCGCTGTCTTTCCCGTTGCCTTCGGGGTCGCGATTGCCAATGCCTCTACGCCCCTCTGCCCGTATTTTTCCAGAATGCCGCGCACGTTCCGGCTGTGCGCTCTGGTCATAAAGGTCAGGCTTTTCTTAAAGTCTCCGTGCTGTACAAAGCTGATCACCCGGCTCATGCTGTTCACCCCTTCGTGTGGTACTTTGCTCTGCGGGCGTTGTTCAGCGCATCCCGCTGCATCATCTCTTCCCGCTTGGTCATCTTCTGCTTCGGGCTGTTTTCCTCACCGCATACCCGCAAAAGGGTCAAAAGCCGGTTCAAATGCCATTTTTCGCAGCTGAATGGGATGCCGTAGCTTGCCATTGCGCAGTAGAACAGCTCTGCGGTCTGCACCCGTCCGCGTCCGTGGCTCTTCTTTTTATCGTTGAACCAGGTCGCGGACATCGGGTCTTCCATATATGTTTTAATGTCTGCCATGTTCTGCCGTGTAAGCCGGGTGTATACCTTCGGGTCCACTCCTTGGGTCACGGTCATGCACCGGATGTAATCCAGCATCTCCTCCCGTGTTTTCGGCTTTCTCGTATCCAGCCATGGCTTGTGCCATTTGCTTTCCCATTTGGACAGGGAGAGCAGGCTGTGCTCCAGCCGCAGCAGGGTCGGCTTTTCGTATACGAACTCGTTTGTCCGCTCATCCCAGTCCTCTCTGCCCGGTACTATGATCTCCAGCATTCTTCTGCCCTCCCTGTATGTTTCAAATGCGTTCGTCTTGTAACGAAAAATAAAAGGCTACCCGTTTTTTACGCGGATAGCCTTTCTTTAAAAAGCTCCCTCTGGTGGGGAGCAGCGTTCTAGCACCGCCGCATCTTTCTTTGATGGGGCGGACTATTGACGCTAAGGGAGTTTTCTCCCTTGAGCATCAGCCCAGCGTCAGTGTGGGGGCTGCGTTCGCGGTTGCTGCCATCTGCATGGCGGGGTTTGCCTTGGGCTGCACCTGCGGGATCACGCCGTTCACAAAGTCTGCGGCGGCGTTCTCATCGGTAAACAGCTTCATGTACAGCTCGTCGTACACCGGGCTTGCCTCAAACTCGGCGCGGATCTCGTCGTTCTTCATGAACAGGCGGCCGTCCGGGCTCTTCTTGCCGTAGCTCTTCAGCAGGATCTCCTTGAACAGCTTCTCCAGTTCCGGCTGGCTCTTGGCCTTGATGATGCTGTTGATCTTCTCGTCCATGCCACCCTCGGTGGTCAGGTGCATCTCCATCAGCTCACTGCGGGTCAGGTTGAAGTAAAAGTCCTCGGTGCGCTCCACGCCATTGTAGTCGGTGTAGGTAACAGTTTTCTTCAGCATAATAGATCTCTCCTTTTTATTTTGAATTTATCGGTCAGGCTGCCTGCTTCAGCAGAGTAATGAGCTCGTCCGGGGTGGGCAGAGTGGGGGTGCCGGTGGTGTCGTCGCCGTACAGTTTTGCCTCCACCTTCTTCATCGTCTCTGCGCTCACAACAGTGCTGTCGATCTCCATCACGGCAGAGGGCTTGTAGCCGGTCACGTTGGTGGGCACAGTGCCGCACTCCCAGCTGAAGGTCATTGCATCCGGGCTCTCGTTCACAGTCTCGTGGCTGCGCTCGCTGGGCTGTGCGGTGGCGTTCCACACAACATGGATCACATAGCCTGCATCCGGGTCCTGATCGTTGCCGATCTTGGTCTGCCAGCTGAAGCCAAAGGGAATACGCTTCTGCTGGCCAAGGGTCACGCCCTTCACCACCTCGGCAGAGCCGTCGCACTGCTTCCACTCGTCAGGGTAGTAGTAGGCCTCTACGGTAAAGCCGTAGTCCTCACCGGAGATCAGGCGGGCGTACTTGCCGTTATCGGCCCACAGGTCAGTGGGTTCTGCGCCGCTGGGGCTCTCGGTCACGCCGGTCAGGCCGTTCCATGCCACGCCGGTGCCGTACTTGCCACTCTCACCGTTCTTCGGGTAAAGCACGCCGTTGGAAACGCCCATCGTAAACTTGCGGGCGCCGTCTGCATCCCATACCAGTTTTGCCATAAGTTTCATCCTCCTTCATAAAGGTGTCAGTACCATACGCTGAATACGTCATGGTATAAGTTGTCCGAAACAAAATTGCGGTCGTGGGCAGCTCGTTCCAGCATACTCACGGCCGCAGTCATTTCACTGTCCGGTTTCGTGTCGATCACAGTCACAGAATAATGGAAGGTCTGGCGGTATACGCGGTCGTCAGCCTTCGGGCTGCGGATCTTTTCCAGCTTGTAGCAGATACAAGGGTATTTCATCCGCAGGTTTGCAGGCGGCTGGTAGTACACGTTTTCACTGCCGCACCGTTGTTTCACAATGCTGCGCAAAAAAGCATCCAGCCCGGAGCGTCTTTCGCTCAGTTCAGTTGCCATGCCATAACCCTCCCAGCGTCAGAACAAGTCGCGGATACTCCACGCTCACATCTGTCACCTTCCACTTTCCGCCGTAAAGCGTCACATACCGGATATCGCAAAAGTGCTCCTGAACATATGGGTCGGCAAGGACGCTTAACGTGTTCGCAAGGTTTATATCATCGTTCACCTTGTCACCGGACTGTAACCTACGCGTGTTCCGCATAAGGTCGCCGTAACAGTCACGCTCTGTTACAACCTCCGAGTAAACGCTCGGCTCCGTCTCCTGAGTTTCCACAAAACCCAGCTTTCCAAACCACTTGCTCATAGCGCTTTCACTCCATTTTGATTTTTGGGCGCTCACGCCAGTACATCTTCATCCAAGATGAACTTGTCCAGCGCAGCGTCTGCCCTTCATGCCGGGTCGCTGGCGGTCCACGCCTGGGTCTTCACGGTCTCGCCTGCGGTCACAGTCACAACGCCGGTGGTGCCAAAGGCGACGGGCAGCAGGTAGTTTTCGCCCTCCACAACGATCAGGCGGCCCTTCTTGAAAGCGTCCTCGATCTCTTCCTTGGTCACAGTCTCCTTGAAAGCGGCATCGGCGTACAGCTTGTGGTCTGCAATCTTGCCGTAGGCCATGTAGTTTGCAACGTGCAGGTCCTTGCCCTGCTCATAGAACTTACGCAGCATTTTGCATCTCCTCCTTATCAGACAACCTTGTACTCGATGGCCATTGCGCCGAACGGGGTGGTCATGGCACCAGAGCAGCGGGTCTCGATCAGGTACTTCTGCTGGTTGTAGTCGATGTCGAAATCATCGAACATATTCACAGCGCCGCCCTTGTCTGCGCCAACGGTGTAGTCAGCCAGGTTCACGATCAGGCCAACGAACTCGCCGCCGTTCACGCCCTTCATGTTCTCCATCTGCGGCACAGTCACGATCTCCTTCACACGCAGTGCTTCGGCAACCTCTGCGTCGTTCTTGTACAGGCGATGGCCGATCTTGTCTTTCATCAGACGCAGGTCGGTCAGAATGTCCTCAGTGGTGTAGAAGGTCGGGTTGCCTGCGCCCTTGTAGTTCTTGCGGGCCTTCAGTACAGCGGTCATCATCTTGTCCAGCTTCGTGGCAGTGTCGTCACCGGCAGCGGTCTCCACCTGCACCTTGATGGTAAACAGGTCATCGTCGTTGTAAATGGGACGGATGTTGCCCTCGTTGATCTTGTCATCGCTGGAGGAAAGGCGGCCGTCACCGATCAGGTAAGCGCAGGCCAGCTCCTCGTTCAGCTTCACGCGCATCTCCTGCTTCAGCCATGCAATCACGTCAAAGCCGGTAATGTCCGCCACGTCGTCGCGGTCCATCTTCTGCTTCTTGTAAACGGTGGTGGGGGTAGTAGAGCGCTTCAGCAGGCTGAACACCTGCTCCTTCTTGAAGTTGCCCTTGATGTAACCCTTGGCGCTGGCATCCTCTTCGGTCAGGTCAGCGGCCATGCTCTTCACGCGGCTGAAGGGAATGTGGTGCACGCCGCTCATCACCTTGCTCACCCAGCTCTGATCACGGTCGATGATACGGGGCGGGGTGTCCAGCAGATGGTCCTCAGGGAACAGCCACTCCACGTCCTCAATGCCGTGGGCGATAAATGCGTCCTTCATGCTGCCGCAGCTCTTACCGTCCGCAATGGCGGCATTGATCTCGTCCATGCTGTGGCGCAGCACGCCCTGCTCAGGGTCGTTGTCGAAAACGTTGTGCTTCATGTCGTCCTCCTCGTCTTCGTAGTCCTCATCGTCATCATAGTCGTCCTCGTCGTAGTCCTCATCGTCCTCGTCGGGGTCATTCTCCTCGTCAAGGCCGTCCTTCGCCATGCCCACCAGTGCACAGCAGCACTTCTGCTGTTCGGGAGTCATGCTGTTGTACACTTCTTCCAGCGTCTTACCGCCTGCTTTCGCCATATCGTCATCCTCCTCGTTCAAAGGGTTGTCGTCGGGGTCCAGCCCGTGCTTCAGGCTGATACCGCCATCGGTATAGATAAAGGCCTCGCCGCCTTCACCATCGTTGTCTGCGCCATGCGCCACGATCTCATCGATCAGTGCCCCGGGGTTGCACCCGGCCAATACCAGGCTCAGTTCCCGGATTACACCGTGCATCACCGTCTGCCCGGCCTTCTGCAGACCGTTCGCAAAAATGGACATGGCATCAATGTCGCCGCAGCGCACCGCCTCCAGTGCCGTCTGGCCGCTGGGGGTGTCGTTCAGCTTGACGTATGCATATACGCCGTCCTTCCGGTTCTGCAGCAAAGCGTGCCCCAGCACATACTCCGGGCCGGAGTGGTTGTGGTTCCACACCACAGGTACCTTCTTGCCGTTGTCGCCCTTAAAGGCGTTCGGTGCAATGGTCAGCCCGTCGTAGCACTTCATGTTTGCCTTGGTCGCATAACCGGAAAAATCATAGTCAAAATTCAACGCCATTTTGATTTTTCCCTTATCCTTTCTCCCTTGCCAGCAACCGGTCCACCGTTTCCTTTCCGCCAGCCATGGCGGTGTTCTGTATCTCGTCCGGACTCTGGTTCAGGTTCTTATTGCTCAGTTCGTCCGCCCGTGGGTCTTTGCTCGGCTTCAGTCCGATCACCTGCCGGAACTCGTTGGAGCTCATGATCTCGTTGCGAGTAAACTTGTCCGCCATCTCAGCCACTGTGCCAATGGGTGCCAGCTTGAACGGATCACGGAAGAACAGGATGCTCTGCCCCTGACTGCGTGCCGTTCTAGTCAGGAATTTCCGTTTCATCTCGTCCGTGATCGCGCTTACAATGGGCTCCACGATGCGGTTGTAGTAGTTGGTCATCGCCGCCTCGTCTGCAGTACCGTTCATGATCTCAAGGGTAATGCCCAACTGACTGTAAAACATGTTCGTCAGGTATTCGATCTGCTTCAGAAGGTTGTTTTCAAGGCTGCGGTTCAACTGCGTCACCCGCTCGGTGCCGTCTGTCCACGCAATTCCGTATTTCGAGTCACGGAGCTGTTCTTCTATCTCCCGTCTGCGTCGGTTGGCCTGTTCCCGCCGCGCCTCGCTCTTCACAACGTAGGGCAGCTGGATCAGCAGGTCAAGCTTTCCGGCACCCGCTTGCTCGTCCACCACGTCCAGCAGGCTCAGCTTTCGGATCAGGCGCTGCATCGTGCTGTTCGGTTCGTTCATGATGGCGTAAAACGGGTTTTCGATCAGCGCCACCGTCTTCTTCGGCAGCACCAGTTCCTCTTTCTGGCCGGTTTTGTCGTTGTAAAGCCGTACCCGCACGTGTTCCGGGTACCACTCCAGCACCTTTCCCACCCGCATGGAGTAAATGCGGTAGCTGCTGCTCATGCTCGGGTCGTAGTCGGTCTCCACCGGCACCACCGCCACAACGCCCTCGTCCAGCATACTCATCACAATGTCCTGCACGAGTCCCCGCCCCGTCTGGTCAAGGTTTGCTTCCAGGTTCAGACAAGCATTAAGGCCCGAATCGATGACCGAATCAAACCGGCCATTGTCATCGAGCCTTACGTGCTGAATCGTAATTGCACTACAGTCCATGGAGATGCGGTTGTATACGCTGGTCACAAAGGTGCGTTCGTTGCCTCTCGTCAGCCGCACCCGGTCAGGACGGTAGCTGTAGCCGCCTGCATACCCGCCAAAGTTCCGGGGAGGGTCCCGGTTCAGAAAAGCGTTCCAGGCGTGCTTCAGCCGGGAACCAAGGTCCATTTCCATTTTGATTTTTCCTCCCGCTGTCAGTCGTCCTTCTTCTTTTCTTCCTTGTCAAGGCTGCCCTTGCCCACCGCATTTGCCAGATCAGGGTTATCGAACAGCGTCTTCACGGTCTGTTTGCCCATGTAAAGCATTGCACCGGTGGCCATCGTGGTCAAAGCCTTCTTGCCTGCATCACTCAGCACACTGCCCACAAAGGTCTGCCCGCTGTTGATCTCCTTCTTCAGGTTCTTCACGTCCCGCTGCAATTGCAGCCGCTCCCGCTGCAGCTTCAGTTCCTTGTTGGGGTCGTCCTCCCGCACGTTCGTCTGCCCGGCAAGATCCCGGTACTGCTTTTCCATCTGCATCCGGTTGATCTGGGTGCGCAGCTCGTCATCGGTATAGTCACTGGCGCTCTTTTTCGGCGCTTTAGGGGCGTAATTGGGCTTTTCCTCCCTTTCGCCGTCCTCTGCGCTGTAGCGTTTTTTACCGGCCGGGGTCAGGCTGCCGTCCGGGTTCTGGAACCGGCGCACGCCCCACTTCATGCCCTTGATGCCCCAGTGGTAAAGTTCTTCGTCCCGTACCATGCCATCCCTCCTCGTTCTCAGCGGCCGCGCTTGATGGTGGGCTGGTAATACGGGCGCTGGCGGATGTTATCCATAATGCGCTTCTGCCCGGCGCGTTTCTGTTTCAGCATTTCCCGCTTCTGGCGGCGGTAGCGCTTTGCATCCATCACCACCTTCTGGGCACGGACGCTCTCCTGTGCACGCTTGCGGCGGTAGGCTACGGCATCCTTATGCACCTTCTCCCGGATGGCTTCCTGCACGCGTGTGTTATGCTTGTCGCCGCGGCTCTTTGCCTGCTCAGCCTTTTCGTTTTTCTTCCACCGCTCGCGATCCATCGTATGCTGCTGGGCAATGCGGTTGGCCTTAATGCGTTCGCGCTTCTGCTTGCGGTAGCGCTTTGCATCCATCTGCACCTTCTCGGCGAGGACGCTCGTGTGAGCGCGGTCTCTGTCCATGGCGCTCTTCTGCGCGGCAACGCTCTCCCGGGCCAGCTTGCGCTTGCGGGCAACATCCATCTTGCGCTTCAGTTCATGCCGGGCGTCGTTCTTTTCCTGCCTGCGCTGCTTGCGGTACGCTTCAGCGTCCATTTTGATTTTCTCTGCACGGACACTCGTGCGGGCACGCTCCCGGTCCATAGCGATCTTCTGCTGCTCTACCGAGTTCCGCGCCTCGGCAGCTTTACGCTTCCGGCTCGTGTTCTTCGGCCATACGATGGCGCTTCTGCTGGTGCCGGTCTCGGCATAAGTGCCCCTTCCGGGCGTACCCTTATTCTGCTTGTAGGCAGAGTATTCATCGGCAGTATAGAAGTATCGGTACACGTTCTTGCCGTTCTTATTGCCGATCAGTTCGCGCGCGTAGTACCGGTGTCCGCGCCGTTCGCTGCCCTGACCGTGCGCAAGGTATTCCCAGTAATCCATTCTTTCTACCCCTTTCTGCGTTTTACGCAATTTACTTTTTATTCCTGTGGTGCTATAATTTTCATGTGTACGAATCCCTTGTGAGGAAAGGAAAAATCATGGCAGTTATCACATGCCCGGAATGCGGTGCAAAATTTGAAGTTCCGAATCCAGACTGCGAATCTGTATTTTGTCCCTATTGCGGCATACAATTTGATGTTGCTCCCTTTGTGCGCTATACATCTGCAAGTCAGCAGCCAAAGCACGCTAAAACAAAGTCAGTGCATAAAAAGCAGAAAGCACACGATGAACACGATCGTGAAAGCAACGTCAACTACAATTACAACTATAACTTCAACTACTCTAAATCTGAGCATACAAAGCATATTGTTGACGACGCCAAAATCAAAGCTGCCGAAAATGCAAGCCGTGTCATCGATCTTTTCGCTTCACCCATTGAAGAACGGCGTGCCAAAAAGAAGGCCGAAGAAGAACGCCTTCAGCGCGAAGCCGAAGAGGCCGAACGCCTTCGGAAAGAGCAGGAAGCCCGGGATGCAGAGGAAGCCCGCATTTACAAAGAATGGGCATCCGCACAGCGGGAAAAACATGCTCGTCAGACCGGCCGCGCAATCGCCAAGGGCATCAATTACTATAAAGCCAACAAGAAAAAGTGTCTCATCGCCTTTGCACTTGTCATTGCTCTTCTGGCTGGAGGCAACATTTACAGCTCTTCCAGTAAAAAACATGCGCAAGAGCTTGCCGCCCATCGTGCAGAACTTGCCCGATTGGAAGAAGAACGTATTGCAAACTCCCATCTTGCCATGGGCGAAGTCAAGATGCCGGATATTTCACGATACGGTGATTACCGCAATGTTGCAAAGCAGCTCAAGGACGCCGGTTTCATAAACGTCGACACTGTTGGCAAGGGAGACTTGCTCCTCGGTATCCTTGATACAGAGAACGATATCATCGAGATCACCGTCGATGGTGCACCGGAGTTTGAAACTAATATCTGGTATGCCATGGACGTTCCTATCGTGATTACCTATCACAGCTTCTACAGCAGCCAATCAGCATCGTCCACCGTGCAAGTCCGTGCATCCGAGCCTGCCGCAGAAAGTGCCGTTTCTGAGAGTGCGTCCCAAGCGGCGACGCAAGAAGTTGCTGCATCTTCTGCAAACGCTGCCGAATCCGCAACCACGTCCGAAAAAGTCGTCACGACAGAAGAAAAGGAATTCCTCTTGGATCTCATCGCCGATGATATCGCTTATGTACGTAAATCCGGAGGCTACAGCACCTATTGCTACATCAGCCCTTCTCAAGGTAAAGTCTGGACGTTCTCCAAAGGAAATGGCTCGCAAGAAGCCTATGTTGGCCATATTACGGATGGCACCCACTTAACGACCTATACGGTACACTATAGATACGATTCGGGCTGGGACGAGATCATTACCTTCAATGATGAGAGCATGGTTATAACGGATGCTTACGGTTACGAAACCACCTTCATAAAAACGGACGCCGAAACCGTAAAAAAGCTTTACGACGCCGAATACACCGATATTCCCGAGTAACTTTCACTCAAACGCATCCCTGTTCAGCTTATAAGCTACATACGCATCCATCATAGCGGCAACCGCATCGATCTTCTGATCATACCTCTGTTTCAGAAGCTTGCGGTTGCCGTTTGTGTCTTCCAGCGTAATGCAGTTGCCCATGGCAAATTGCATCAGCTGCTCGTCAAACAGCAGCTTCCGCTGTTCGCTCAGCTTCTTCAGCTCGCCCAGCGGTACGCTCTCGGTCTTTGCGCCCTGGATCACCTTTTCAATGCCGTAATCGCCATTTTCCCTCGCCCAGCGCTCTACAAAGTCTTTTGCATTGTAGGGGTCATACCCAAAGCAGCGGACGTCATACCCCACATTCTCGATAAAGCTGTCCAGATCGTCGTACACTTCCATCATGTCCAGCACAGTGCCTTCCATCACGACCAGTGTCCCCTCCCGCATAAACTCGTCATACTTCTGCCGCATTGCCATCGGCAGTTTGGAAAGGGTGTAGCTGGTAATGTAGTCCCGGGTCTTTACACCAAAATATCCGTGCTCCAGCGGGAACAAAAAGGTAAACGCGCAAAAGTCGTCGCCTTGGCTAAGGTCTGCCCCCAGCGCGCACGGCATCTGCCAGAAGCTCCGGTGCCGGTGCGGCAGCGTCTCTTCGTAGGGGAAGAAGTAGGTGTAACCCTCCATCGGTATGCCAAATCGCTTGGCAAGGATGTCGTTCCGGCTTGCCGGTGCCTTCTCGGCGCGCTCCACATCCAGCTGGTAGGTCTCATAGCTCACGGTGATACCAAGGTTCGGGTTTGCCTTCAGCCACATAGAGGGGTCGTTAACCTCGTCTATGCTGTCCAGCTTGTAGTACCAGATAGACACGTGTGGGTTCACATACTCTCCGCGCAGAATGCTCATCAATTCCATTTTAATGGTATCGCCGCATCCGTTGCGTACCGTGCCCTCACTGCTCGTGGCAAGGATCAGGTAGTCGTTCACCTTGCTGGAGCCCTGCTCGATCGCGCCAATGGGGTCTTCCCGGATATCACAGCTCAGCCATTCGTCCACCGTGGCCACCTTATCGCGCCGTCCCTGCAGCTTGTCAATGGTCATTGGGCGTATCTCTACCAGGCTGTTGGTCAGAAAATTCTCAATGCCCTTCTTTGTGCTGGCAAGTTTCGTCCGCCCTGCCTTGGAGCCGGTAGTGTTCTGTAAGCTGCCTTCAGTCATAAAACGGTAAAGAGGTCCTCTCGCCCGTGCAATCGCTGTGCGCATGGGAGAAAGGACCTCTTCTGCTTGTTTCATGGTGGGTGCCGTGGTCAGCTGCTGGGTCGTTGCGGGGTCTACCGTCAGGAAAAACTGCTGTACGCAGCTGTCGTACATGCTCTTGGCGGCACCACGCGCCACGATCAGGTACTGCTTTCGCACCAGCCGGTGCTTGATACGCTTCTGCACATAGCGCCCGCCATGCCCGTCCGGGTTCGGCTTATACACCGTGCGCTCCTCAAAGTAATACCAGCCGAATATCTCTTCCGCCCACAACTTAAAGGTCTCCAGCAGCTTCAGGTCGCTGCCGTCGGTCAGCGTCAGTTCCTTCTCGCAGAACTGTACAAAGCCGTCCATCGCTTTGTCATCATAGTAGATGCCCGGGTTTCGGATCAGGTCATCGATCCGGTTCATCTCCATGCTGATCTCTTTGCATACGGGTATCTCGCCCCGCATCACGGCCTCCCGGAACCGGCCGTAGTATTTCGGCGTGGCCGTGTTCGAAAGTGCCATTTTGATTTTTACTCCTTGTTACAGCCGTTTCAGCAGCGCCGCGATGGGCTCCATGTAAAACCGCTCGTAGCCGACCTTGTTGGGGTGGGTGCCGTCGCTGGTGTACTTGTTGCTGAGCCCGCTGATGCCGTGTTTACCAATGGGCGGGGTGCTCTCCGTAATATCCACCCAAGGCACGCCCCATTTTTTCAGCGCCGCAAGGATGGCAGGCTTGTAGGTCTTATACCAGTTTTCGCTGCTGCCGAACATCCCGCCGTGCGGGAATACATAGGCCACGCACTTGTCGCTGTAATTCGTTG
>ERZ1026868.1079-NODE-1079-length-14782-cov-4.607659_pt1 | contig 14782 bp, 8 predicted proteins | sample MGYA00380164_ERZ1026868 | MGnify/ENA primary metagenome ERZ1026868 (study PRJEB33269, sample SAMEA4719800) | human gut metagenome | biome: human-associated habitat; feature: organic feature; material: feces | place: Cameroon | collected 2013-10 ... | reverse complement strand
TCCCAAAACCAAAAACACCCCATTTCCTGTGTCCAAGAAATGGGGTGCGGTTCAAATGGGACCTGTCCCTATATTCCTACTTATAGGAAGCGGTAGCTAACGGTGCGGACACCCCAGGCTTGGCAGGTGCTGAATCCGAATGCCTTGAAGACACCCGGCTGCAGGTCGAGCGCTCGCGAACCGCCACCCATGTTACCGCAGTCGTTGACGGTAGCGATTACTGTCTTGCCACCATATTTGATTTCGACAGCGCGCCCAAGGTACGAGCGGTAATTCGGCCAGGACATGGGAACAGCAACGCCCATGGAAGAATCATTGCATACCGCACCCGTTGCCGTGGTGCCTGGGTTAGGAGTGCTTGCATCGCTGCTGCCGCCATAAGCGGAAGCAGCACCCGTCCTCCAGCCAGCGCTTACGCTGCCAGAATTGGAATTCGAGGAATTGTTGCTGGAAGAATTGGAATTGGTATTGGCCGACTGGTTGCGGTCGGTGTTGGTATTCCAATTGGAATTGGGCTGCGATGCATTCGAGGCAGCTTGCTGCTTGGCCTCTTCCTTCTTCTGCATTTCCGCTGCCTGTGCTTGCAAGGCTGCCAGCTGGGCCTGAGCCTGCTCTTCCTTGATGGAAGAAACCTTAGCGGAAGCGTCGGACACCACCTTTTCAGCCTGGCTCTTCTTCTGCTCAGCCTCTTCGATCAGCTTCTGCTGCTCGTCGCGCTGGGTGTCGAGCTCGTTGAGAGCCGAAGAAAACGTGTCGCGCAGCTGCTCTTGTTCGGCAACCTTCTGCGCCTGGTCTTCCTGAATGGAAGAGTAGTACGTCAGGTTCTTCGTGAACTCTGAAATATCTTCCGAAGAAAGGACGATGTTCACCAGCGAAAGGGAGCCATCCCCCTTGTACTGGGAAAGAATGCTGTCGGACAGTGTTTCACGGCCCTCAAGCATCTTCTGCTGAGCGTCCTGCACCTTCTGGGTGGTTTCGCTGATTTGAGAATCAAGACCACTCAGCTGCGCCTGCAGGGCATCGTATTCTTTATTAAGGGAATCAAGCTCAGCCGAAGCCTGGGACAGCATTGCCTGGGCGTCGGAAAGCTCGTCTGCGTGTGCTTCACGCACAGCACCAGTTGCCGGCAGGGCCATAGAAAGAGCCAATGCCAAGCTAACGGGGACTGCGGTAAGCGCTTTATGTACTCGTGTAGCCATAGCAAGAAGTTTAGCGTACCCGTCAGTTTTGACCTAATCGTCCACTTTCTCGGATTGGAACACGTTTTGTCTGTGAACGCTGTTATCCCAGTTCATATATAAAAAATCTCCCCGATTCGCACAGGGCGAAACGGGGAGATTTTATGAAGAGCCGTAAATGGTAAGCCAGACGAAACGTTTTCGTCAGCGCCCTAAAACCCTAGCGCGTGTTGCTAACGAAAGGAGTCTTGTCCTTCAGCAGAACGTCATGTGCGCCGCCTTCAACGATGGAAGTAGAGCTGATAACCGTGAGCTTTGCCTTGTCCTGCAGCTCGGGAATGGTGAGCGCGCCGCAGTTGCACATGGTGGAACGAACCTTGGAAAGCGTAAGGTCCACGTTGTCCTTCAAGGGGCCAGCATAGGGAACGTAGGAGTCTACGCCCTCTTCGAAGGTCATGCCCTTCTTATTGCCGCCCAGATCGTAGCGCTGCCAATTGCGTGCACGGCTGGAACCTTCGCCCCAGTATTCCTTCATATGCTGGCCGTTTACCACAACCTTGTTGTTGGGAGCCTCGTCGAAACGAGCGAAGTAGCGACCCAACATGATGAAGTCGGCGCCCATGGCAAGTGCCAAGGTGATGTGATGGTCGTATACCGTACCGCCGTCGGAGCAAACGGGAACATATACGCCCGTTTCGCGGAAGTATTCGTCGCGAGCCTTTGCAACCTCGATAAGCGCAGTTGCCTGGCCACGGCCGATGCCCTTGGTTTCACGCGTAATGCAGATGGAACCGCCGCCGATGCCAACCTTGATGAAGTCAGCGCCAGCCTCAGCCAGGAAGCGGAAGCCCTCGGTGTCTACTACGTTACCAGCACCAACCTTTACGGAATCGCCGTAGTGAGCGCGGATCCATGCGATGGTGCGGGACTGCCACTCAGAGAAGCCTTCAGAAGAGTCGATGCACAGAACGTCTGCGCCAGCCTCGATCAGAGCAGGAACGCGCTCTGCGAAATCGCGCGTGTTGATGCCAGCACCAACGATGTAACGCTTGTGAGCGTCGAGCAGTTCGTGCGGGTTGGACTTGTGCTGCTCATAGTCCTTACGGAATACCATGTACATAAGGTTATCGTTGTCGTCAACGATGGGCAGCGAGTTCAGCTTGTTGTCCCAAATAATGTCGTTGGCTTCCTTCAGCGTGGTGCTTGCGGTGCCTACGATGAGCTTTTCACGGGGGGTCATGAACTCAGATACGGGCGTATCGAGGTCCATGCGGGAAAGGCGATAATCGCGGCCGGTAACGATGCCCAGCAGCTTGCCCTGGCCCTGACCGTTTTCGGTAACGGGCATGGTGGTGTGACCGCTCTTTTCCTTCAGCGCAACAACATCGCGAAGCGTTGCGTTGGGGGTGAGGTTGGAATCGCTGCGCACGAAACCAGCCTTGTGGTCCTTTACGCGGCGAACCATTGCGGCCTGGTCTTCGATGGACTGGGAACCGTAGATGAAAGAAACGCCGCCCTGCTGAGCCAAAGCTACAGCCATACCGTCGTCGGAAACGGCCTGCATGATTGCAGAAACCATGGGGATAGAAAGCTTCAGAGCAGGCTCTTCACCCTTCTTGTATCGTACAAGCGGAGTGGAAAGGTCAACCTTTTCGGGGATGCACTCCGAAGAAGAGTAACCCGGTACAAGCAGGTACTCATTAAAAGTACGAGAGGGTTCGTCGAAATAATGTGCCATGTAGCGCTCCTTGAATTGAGTCTCATTTTCCGATCCCCCGCTCCTTGCCGGTTCCCTTTCGTACCCGGAGGGTTTCCGCGAGGTTAATTCATTATAGACACGTGCGCGACAAAAAAGTGACAAAAAGGAGCGAGGCTCCTTTTTGTCACTTGGCGCACACGTAAATGCTGAAAATCAAAGGATTTATGGCTCGCTTTCGAGCGCTTCAGCTGGACGAAAACTCAGCCCCTTTGAATCTCACGCTTCGGTGCCGAAATCGCCCCATAATTCAGTGCCGGAGCGCCCTGCAAGAGAATGTTCCCCGTTTCCACTCTAGGCCTCGAGGAAGGCGCGGTATCCGCGATACACCTCGAAGATATCGGCCTTGGAGGTAACTTCCCACGGAGCATGCATCGAAAGCACAGCAACGCCGGAATCGATGACGTCCATGCCGTACTTTGCGGGAATGTAGGCGATGGTTCCGCCGCCGCCCGCATCGACCTTGCCAAGTTCGGCGGTCTGGAAGGAAACCTCGGCGTCGTCCATCACGCGGCGTACGTATGCCACGTATTCGGCACGTGCATCGTTGGAGCCGCTTTTTCCGCGCGCTCCCGTGTACTTGTTGAACACCAGGCCCTTGCCAAGATATGCAGCGTTCTTCGTTTCGAATACCGAAGCATACGCAGGATCAAAGCCGGCAGACACGTCGGAGGAAAGCATACGCGATGCAGCCAAAATGCGACGCAGCGCCAAGGGGCTTTCCGATCCAGTAAGTGCGGCAATTTCTGCAATGGTGTTCTCGAAGAACAGGGAGCCCATGCCCGTTGCGCCAACGCTGCCGATTTCCTCCTTGTCAACCAGCACGGTAACGGCAGTTTTCTTCGGCGTTTCGATGGCGAGCTGAGCCTCGAGCGAGGTGTAGGCGCACACGCGGTCGTCCTGGCCATAGCCGATAACCATGCTTCGGTCGAAGCCCAATTCGCGGGCGCGGCCCGCAGGCACTACCTCGATTTCGGCGGAAAGGAAGTCTTCTTCCGTAATGCCGTACTTTTCTTCCAACAGCTTAAGAGCGAAAGCCTTTACCGGCTCCTTCGCAGCGGCTTTCTCCTCGTCGGAGGCATCGTCGGCAGGCTCGACCACCAGAGGGCGATTGCCGATAAGCACATCGAGGTTTTCGCCCTCGACCACTTCGCTGCCCTTCTTGGCCATTTGCTGATTGCCCAAATGGGGAAGAAGATCGGTTACGCAGAATACGGGGTCGCCGGCATCGTCGCCCACATTCACGTCAACCACGGTGCCGTCGGTCTTGGCCACCACGCCATGCAGCGCCAAGGGCAGCGTTACCCACTGGTAGTGCTTGATGCCACCATAGTAGTGAGTGTCGAGGAAGGCGAATCCGTTGTTCTCGTATACCGGATTCTGTTTCAAGTCCAGGCGGGGGCTGTCGATGTGAGCGCCCAAGATGTTCAGGCCCGCTTCAAGCGGCTCGGTGCCGATGTGAGCCAAAATGAGCGACTTTCCATGCACGCCAGCCCATACTTTGCTGCCCGCTTCGAGCGTGCGGCCCTCGCGAACCACATTATCAAGCGATTCGTAGCCCGCAGCTTCTGCCTGCTTAACGGCAGCCGCAAAACAACGGCGCTCGGTTTTGTTATTGGAGATGTAGTCGATATAGCGGGAAGCCAAGCCGTCGAGCTCTTCGAGTTGGTCGGCGCTGTAGCCCTCCCATGCATTCTTGCGTTCCAAGAAAACCACCTTTCACGGAAACTTGTTTATCGCCAGAAAGGATAGCACGCCCCGATGGGCGACGTGCCACTCGAAACGAAGTGGCTACTTTCGACAAGGGCGCGCGGGCGTACCTGAGGGAAGGCGCACTTTGGCGCCTTCCCTGTCAGCCATATTGCGCGGGGAGATGATTCCTGCGGCTACCTATCGAGCTTCCTGCGCGCAACCGCCACACCGCTTGCCGCCACTACCGCAAGTGCAGCAGCCACCCCAAGGGGAGCCGCGTCGCCCGTTGCAGGGAGATTGGCGGTTTGCGAAGAGCCTTCATTGCCGCTGGCCTTTTCGCCTTCGCTATTTGCATTGGAGCCGTTACCGTCGCCGGAACCGCTAGCAGTATCGCCGCCGTTTTCACCAGAACCGTTGTCGGAATCGGAGCCAGAACCGCTACCAGCAGATCCACCGCTTGAACCATTGCCAGAACCGTTATCGGAGCCGGCTCCTCCGTTGTTTCCGGAACCCGATCCTGAACCGTTTTCAGAACCGTTGTCGGAACCAGGCCCCTTATCGCCATCGGAACCCGATCCGCCGCCAGCATTCTCTTCGTAAACGCTGTACTCGCTGCTTCCTGGGTTCACGCCCGTTCCACCCTTCGATTCAACCTGAGTAGCCTTCGAAACCAGAACCTTCGGGTCGATGCCGTTACCCGCATTGCCCGGGGCGCCCATGGCCGCATCGTTTTCGCCAACCGTATTTCCACCCGTTGCCTTCAGCACGGAAACCGCAACCATGCCTTCGCCGGCGATACCTGCGCCGCCGTTTCCTCCGCCCATGCCAACAGAGCCGCCCTGAGCCCCAAGCTGACCGTCGCCAATAATAGAGCCGCCGTTAAGTACGATGCCTGCACCGCCGTTTCCATTGTCAAGGTCAACGCTGCCGCCAGTCGCTTTCAACGTGGCACCTTGGTCGATAACCAACTTGCCCCCATTAACGATCAGGCCAGTTTGGGCGTCTTTGCTAGACACGATGCCTTCACCTTCAATGGAGCACGTGCCCTTGACCGTCACCGTGCCATTTGTCTGCACGGGAGCCATCGGCGCTTCGACTTTGTAATTTCCGTCGGTAAGGTAGTTAGCGTGGGATCTGATTTCGGCATTTTCAAGGGCAGACCCGTCATTCAGCGTGATCTGATTAACGAACGAAGAGCTATTTCGGGCGCTCAAAGTACCTCCGTTTACCTCCACAGCGCCATAAGCAACCGAATCGTCGAGGGTCAGCTTGCCACCCTTTTCCACAACGATCTTCACGCTCGAATAGATCTTCATGTTGTGAAGAGTGACATCCGCCCCTGCGGGAATAGTGAGCGTTTCAGTGCCGAAATTGCCGTTTTCACCCTTGCCGATAATGCCGTACACGCCCGATTCGTGCGAGCCGTAAATATCGTGCAGGCCAACGGGCACAACCGCATTTCCCGTCTCAGAGATCTCATAGGGCTCCATATCCCATGAGCTGGTTCCTTCAGAAAGGGCATCCATCCGCTGCTGAAGGGTTTGATCGTCTGCGTAGATGCGCATTTCCACCGAACTGCTTTGCTGGCTGCGCGCACCAGAGGTTACCGTTGCCGTTATGTAGTAGGTGCCTGGCGTCTGCGGCGTTCCCGTAACATAGACGGTGTCGTAGGCAACAGAGCTTACCTCCATGCCGCTTCCTTCAGGGCTGATGGAAAAGCTAATTTCAGCGTCAGAATTCCTGGTTGCAAAGGTGTTCCAGTCCTCCCATTCGCCAGTTCCTTCTTTAACCTCGGGCTTCAGGAAATTCGACTGGCTCGTGCTCGACGATCCGCCGCCACCTGTCGAGGTCGCCATCACCTCGTATTCACTACTCTGGGCCGATGTTCCGTTCACAACGAAGCACTGCAGATCGCCCGAAAGCCTAACCTGGATCTGCTCCTGCACCACAAAGCTCAACGTTTCGCTTGCCGAATCTGCCGATCCGTCCTCCTTGGCTGCAGAGGCGGAAACCGCAACGGAATACGAACCAGCGGCAGGTGCCGTTCCGGTCAGAGAGACTTTCCCATCCGAAACAGAAGCGTTCAAGCCTTTAACCTCTGCACCATCCTGATCAAGAACCTTGGCGGCAACCTTGGCGTCGGCAGCTTTCGTTCCCTTCAGCTCAAAGGGCAGCGTTTGGCTGACCTGGCTGCCCTGAACGGCAGAAGAGAATTCCTTGCCCGATGTGAAGCTGAATGCAAGACCTTGGTAGGCTTCAGCAGGCTTGCCAATATTTTCGGGTTCTTTCGTGCTACCGGTGTACGTTACAGAGCCATTGTTTTCGATCTGCCCCGTCGCAAAGGTACAGTTTTCGAACACCGCTGTGCCGTTCACAACGGGCGTATTGGAAAACGAGCAATTCGAGAAATGAACCACAGCGCCTTTCTGCACTTCAACATAGGCGCCTTCGGCATCTGAGCTATTGCGCTTGTAGAAATTGATGCGATCGACCGCGATATCCGAACCGGAAGGGAACACAACCGTCATCTTGTAGGAATAGCCGAAATCGACCGTTTTCGGACCGGAGCTAAACCAACCTTCAGAATACCCCGAAAGTTCAGCGATGGACGACGGAATAGTTACCGTGCCCTTGTCGGTAAAGCTGGTTCCCACATGAATTTTCGTGCACCCTTGGGCAACGGCTTCAGAAAGATAGGTGCTCAGCCCATAGGAACTATCGCCAATATAGTAGTAGCTATCGCTCGCATTTTCAGAGGCGGCACTCACGTCCTGGTTTTCCCCTGTCGCAAATGCGGTAGTCGGAGTGGCTATGGCCATGCCAGCAGCCAAGGCAGCCGCCATGCTAACCTTCGCCGCAGAGGCCGCGGGCGTACGAAGTGACTGAGAATCTTTCATGTTCTCCCTTTCCGAAGTTATTTCTGCACATTTAAAGTTAGACGTAGCTAATTTACATGCGGGAGTTTACCATAGGTAACAATTTAGTTGCAGACAAATTCTCGGGGATACGTCTTTCAGCCATCTGCAGGCTGCAGCCCTCCCCTCCCTATCGCAAAGAAGGACCCGTGAACGCAAGAAACGCTCAGCTGGAAACAAGCCTCCTCAAAACAGACGCGAGCGAAAACGCCGAGCTTGAAATAAGGAGCAGAAGCTTCTTCGCCTTCAACACAAACTGCTGCATAAAGGCAGCGGTCAAAACCGATGGGACGCAGCCCTCATCGGGGAAATTGCTGGAAAAGGCTCTCAATGATGCGGTGGGTCTCTGCTACCGCTACGAAAAGCTTTGGAGTCACACCCGAAAAGGAAGTGATATCTGGCGCTTGAACCACGCACAGGGGGAATCCGTGCCCATCGATTCCGAAACCGCAAAGATTCTGCAGCTTTCCAGGCACTACCGCGAGGAAACCGCAGGGCTGTTCGATGTTTCCATGGCTCCCGTCGCAGAACTCTGGAACTTCCGCAAAGCCCAAGTTCCCAAGCCCGCCGAAATTGCACGTGCGCTTGAAATTGCAAAAACCGGGCACCCCCGCATAATGGAGGACCACGCCCAGCTCCCTACCCCGGAAAGCAAGGTTTCCCTGGGAGGCATCGCAAAGGGATACATCGCCGATCGGATTAGTGAGTTCCTGGAAGGTCGCAACGTCCACGATGCCCTTATCAACCTTGGAGGAAATATCGTGGTAAAGGGGCGCCCCTTCTTGGCCGAGGCACCGCAGCGGCACTGGCGCGTTGGCATTCGATCTCCGAAACACGCTTCGCAAAGAAAAGCCGCAGAAGAGCGCGCCGCCGCCCTAGCGCGAAGCCCCCACGGGACCGACCTTCGAACGCTCAGAAACTACACGCTGCCCAACGAAGAGCCCGCCTGCATTCTTGAGCTGAACGACTGCTCCATAGTTACCAGTAGCATCTATGAGCGCTGCTTTACCGATGAATACGGAAACGTCCATCATCATATTGTCGACCCACGCACCGGGCACCCTTCGGACAGCGACCTCGCAAGCGCAACGGTGATAGCGAAGCAGTCGATAGACGGTGATGGCTTTTCGACGGCCCTTTTGCTTATGGGAAGCTATTGGGCGAAAAACTACGCAGAAGGTCACCCCAAGCTCGAAGCTGTGCTTATCACCCGTGATGGGCGAATCGAGGCAACAAGCGGGATGCATGAAGCAATGGCCTGCATCGCAGGGCGCGCTGAAAGCCGCATGCTCCTTTAAAAGTATGGAATATGGGCAGGAATGTGGCTTAGGCACTATTCGGCCATAGCACTATTCCAGCGTCGACTTGCGGCACCGCGTCGCCCCATGCTTCTGCCTCATGGGCCTATCCCCAAAGACCACCCAGTGCTACACCCAAGCTCATTCTGCCCAGCACCGCGCTCGTGCCGTCCCACCCCATAGCGCCACATCAAGGCTCACCCCGCCTTTAGGGGTTATAGGACAAAAGTGTGTCTGGCTAGTCGATCGAGGGCATCTCGCAGCACCGTTCTGGATCGACCTTGACAACAAAACCACCCTGAGCTTCAAACCGACCGTCGCCGACGACAGAATAACCGGTAAGCGAGACTCCCGCACCGCAGAAAGGCGAAGCGCATCAAGATCCGAGAAAGCCCCTATCAGCCAGCCCTTCTTGAGCTCCATTTTTTCGCGATTTTTCGGCCAGCATCCATTGCGGGCTTCTCCACAAGGAACCATGAGGCAATTGCAAACAGCAAAGTTACGACAAAGGAAATCGCCGAACAGGAAAGATATGCATAAGGCAACGAAGCGCCGCCAAGCCAAACAACGCATTGCTGAATGGGGAACGCATATATGTAGATGCCATACGAATAGTCGTTCTTCTTGAAGCATGGCGCAAAGCGAGGGTTGCTAGTCAGCGAGAAGCCAAGGGTAAACGTGCACACGCACACGAACATGATCAAGGACGAGAAAAAACCAACCTCATCACGGAACACGATTATCACCAGCAGCGCAACCACGGCAAACTGACTGTCGCAGTACTTATCAAGACCAAACTCGAACACGGCAACGCCAGCCATATAGTAAGCAAAAAGTCTAAAGAGATTGTCGAGCACCTTGGGAAGCGGAAACACGCCTGAATACGAAAGGAAATGGACAAAAACCAAGGCAAAGAGTACTGCCGCAAAAACAAGCTTTCGCCCCTTCCCCAGGCGCTTGGTTACCACATACAACAAAGGTGTAAGCAGGTAAGCCAAGAACTCGTAGCGCAACGTCCAAAGCGAACCGTTAACCGCATAGGGGAGAAGGTTTGTGTCGAAAACACCCGGCAGGGCATTTTCGATAGGGGCCAGAACAATCAGGGAAAGGTACTTCCAGGTGTCGGGGTCCCCGAAGTAATCGCCCATTGAAAGGCTTGTAACCGCCGGCCCCATAACGAAAACGGAAAGGAGAACAACAACGGCGAGACCAGGAAAGATACGAGCAATCCTTCGAATCAAATAGCTTCCGAAGCTCGACGAGCGGCTCCAACTCTTCGCAATAAGATAGCCGCTCAAAACAAAGAAGATGTTAACAGCGATGGGTCCCAATCCCTGACCCATGATATAGGGCTCGGGGATGACCAACAACGAAGCCATGTGGAACCAGATCACCAAACTTGCGGCGATAAAACGCAGGAAGTTGATGTTGTTGTCGCGCGATGGGACGGAATAAGTTTTGTTTGCTGAAGCCAAAAAGCTTTCCTTCATTAGGTTGAACGACTGGAAATTATACGAAAAAAAAAGCCCATGTAGGCATTTGCAAACAATAGATACGGGCAAACAACAAAGAAGGCAGCCGAAGCCGCCTTCTTGAAAGCTATTTCCAATCTTGGCCAACAACCACCAAGATATCGCCCGAGAACGAATATCTTCCATCGTTCTTCTTCACGGTTCCGCATCCTAGCAAGTCAGCAACCTTCTGGGCCTTGTCGGCATTGTTTCCGTCGTAAATCACCAGCGTGCTGGCGTAGTTATAATCATCGGCATTGCCTGTCTCGCACACAGCCCCCTGTGGGGTCAGTTTTGCGGCGGCATCGCTCGCACATCCCTGCATGCCACTGCCGTTCTTCACTGCAATCTTCACCCCAGAAAGCGAAACGCTAGAGGAACCCGACGAACCAGCAGAGCTAGAATCACCGGACCCAGAGCCCCCACTACCAGATGAAGCCATCACAGTTCCCGTTGCCTCATCCATTACATCTTCCTCGGTAGGCGACAAACCCTGCTTTACGCGACTCATCATCTTGTTCCACTCGGAAGTGTTCACTTTCTCATACCATATATCGTTTTCATACGATGAGGTTGTGGGAACAGCAGCGGAGTACAAATCCTTGTCAATATCGATACCAAACATCCGCTGCGCCAAAGCAAGGATATCCCCAACAGAATAATCAGTGGTGATGTACTGGGCCAATGTGTTTACCGTGTTGGTTAGGGTACCGACATCCGAGCTCATGAGTTTCTTCATGATGGCTGAAATCATAGTGCGTTGATTGGCAGAACGAATTGCGTCGCCGTCTCCGATGGCATCGTAAGCATGACGGCTGCGGCAATAAATGAGGGCCTGTTCCCCGTTCAGTGTTTGCTGGCCAGCCGCAAGATAGCCCATGTAATTCGGGTCGTCGATTTCGTACTGAACATTAATGTCAATACCGCCAAGAGAATCGACCACAGCAGCAAAGCCATCAAGATCAATCTCCGCATAATGGCTGATAGGGACTCCAGCCAAGTCCTCAACAGCCTTGATTGCGCCCGAAGGACCACCAAAAGCATAGGCCGCGTTGATCTTTTGCGTTCCATGGGTACCAATTGTCACCTGGGTATCACGCGGAATAGAGATAAGGGTGACTTGCTTATCTTTAGGATCGATGCGAGCAAGAATCATGGAGTCGGTTCGATACGAGCCACCGTATTCATCCGATGACTCACGTCCCTCATCCTTGTCGATACCGATGAGCAGCATGTAGAACGGGTCGGATGCCGAATCGGTAACCGTAAGCGAGTTCAGAAGGTCGGCGTCAACATCTTTGTTCAGCGCCTTGTCAAGATTATTGAGATAAGCCCAGGCAGCACCTACGCCGCCAAGCACCAAAGCCAAGCAAACGGCAACTACGCCAAGCGCGATGCGCTTGCGACGCTTCTTCGTGCGCTCGCGCTTAGCGCGAAGGATCTCGCGATCATGTGCGTTGCGGGGAGTATACGGGCCGCGCTTGGTGGGCGAACCGTAAGCGCCAACCGAGCGGTAATTGCTCTTTTGCTGCGTGTGAACAGGAGAAACATGCGTGGAGGAACCGTAATTGCTGGCTCCATACGCATTTGTGCTCGAGCCGCTAGGGCGACGCGAAGCATTCGACGCGCGAGACGTACGAGCATACGGGTCAGAAGCACTTCCCGCTGAGCGATGCGGCGTGCGCGAGGAGGAAGCGTGCGCCGCCTTCCTTTCAGCACGAGCCGATCGTTTTGATGGCTTGTTATTCGAAGCAAACATGCAATAAATGATGAAAGAAACGTTAATGCCATGCAAATTAATTCGGCGAAAACCACAGTATGCGCGAATGAAAACAAGGCAATTCACGCATTTTTAGTACAAACCTATACTATTTGTTGAGTTTTTTGTGAGCAAAACGTGAAGCGCTTCAGCTCGGACACAACACGGAAGAGGAACGGCACCCCAGGCAACCTAAGGGGCAAAGGCGTCGGCAAAAGCAGCGCGAATTAGCAACCTCTATGTCCTAGTGCCTGTCGCGAAAACCACAGCCTCCTATTTATGCCCCAGGCACATCCAGGCGCTTTGCCATATACGCATTCGCAGAGAGCTCGACTTCGTCTTCAAGAGCAACAAGCTCCACTTTGCTGCCCAAACGACGCTCCATCGCCGCGGCAATAAGGTGATCGGCAATAGCCGGGTTCTTACCCAGAAGCGGACCATGCAGATAGGTGCCAATGCAATTGCGATACAGGGCACCGTCGCAACCCGAATCGTCGTCATTGCCGTGGCCCACGTTGGAAGCTACTTTGCCAAATGGCTTCAAGGAAGCGCCGAGCTTCGTGCGACCGGCATGGTTTTCGTATCCCACCACCGGCTGCGGGGAAAGCTCGGACTCCAACGCGATGTTTTCGATAAGACGATCGAAGCCGGCGCCAGCACGGACCGTCTTCAAGTCGAGGATGGAAAGGCCTTCCACCGACTCATCGCCCATAAGCCAATTACTGCCCAGAATCTGGTAGCCGCCGCAAATAGCCAGAAGCACCCCATTAGCTTCTACGTAGGTGCGCAGTTCATCGCGCATGCCCAGCAATACCTCGGATGCCAGCTTCTGCTCGCGGTCGGGGCCGCCGCCCAAGAACACGATGTCGGCAGAAGAAAGATCAACCGATTCCCCGTAGTGAACTGCTTCCACCTGTGCGGGGATGCCACGCCATGCGCAACGCTGGGCAAGCACGCGCACGTTTCCGCCATCGCCGTACAAATTAAGAAGGTCGGGGAACAGATGCACGATGCGCAGCGGCTGCTCGTCGAACTTGGCAGCTTCAGCTTGATGTACATAAGCACCCGAAACCCACTTCTTACTGCACTTCGGCTCGGCATCACCCGATGTCGGGTTGGCAGGTACCGCCTTATCGGCGCGCGCCATCAGGGCAGAACGCACTGAGGGGAGCGAGGTGTAATTGGCAATAGCGTAGATATTCCATTCGGAAGGTAGCTTCAGCGCAGCATCCACCACTTCGTTGACGCTATCGACGGTCTTGGCATCGATGCCCGCATACTTCAGACGCAGCTGCAGGTCGTTTTTGCGGATTCCGCCAGCGAACACCATGACGTCTTCCTGGCTGGCTAGCTCCTCAAAGTCGCAGTCCCAAATCCAGGAAATGTCGCGACCATCAGCTTCGTTGTCGTTAATAAAGAACGCCGCAACCTTCTTTCCCGGCGCCTGGGTGATGAGCTTCATGTTCTGGTTGAAGCCCGTTGGGTTCTTCGCCAGGTTCAAAAGGACAGGACGTCCTTCGATGGTAAGCGACTGCAAGCGTCCATTCTGCGGGTCGAACAGATCGACCGCCTTCTGGAACACCACGTCGGAAACGCCAGCGCAATGGGAGGCCAGCCAAGCGGCCATAACGTTGTACACCATGTACGACCCCGCACGCTGCGCATGAAGATCGACGCTTTTGCCCGTTGCCGTTTCTTCAACCGAAAACGTGATTTCGTCTCCGAACACTACGCTCTTGGCGGCGAAATCCAAATCAGGGCGGCTGAATCCGCAGTTCGGGCACGAATACGTACCAAGCTGACCGTACTGTCGGTAGCCGTAGGTGAACATTGCCGAACAGCGCTGGCACATCTGGGCGTCTGCCACGACGTTTTGACGCTGGTGCATGTCTTCGCCCACGCCAAACGCAACAGACTTGTTGGGCACGCGCTGCGCAATGATGGCGCACAGCGGATCATCGGCGTTATAAAGTAGGGTGGTGTTGGGCGACTGCTCCAGGGCAGTAGCGATGGCATCTTGCACGCGATCGATTTCACCGCAACGATCGAGCTGGTCACGGAAGAGGTTCAGCAGCAAAACATAATCTGCTTGCACCTGCGGCAAGGTGTGGGCCAGCCACAACTCGTCCGATTCGAACACACCCCATTCCACGGTACCCTTGGTTTGTAGCAATGTGGTAGCCACGCCGTAAGCAAGGTTGGCTCCCGTGCGATTGCACGCAATGCTCTTGCCCTGGCGCTCCAACGCATCGGCAATCATATTAGTAATGGTGGTTTTGCCGTTGGTGCCCACCACAACAATGGAGCCTTCGGTGATCTTGTCCATGGACTCGGCGATAATACGTGGATCAATTTTCAGGGCAATTTTGCCAGGCATATTAGCGGCAGGCCTATGCGCCAGGTGACGCAAACCCCACGTGCTCAGCGAGCTTGCCATATTTCCCATTGCCTTGCGAACGCCCATGACATCCCTTCCACAACATTTGCTGGCCTTATATAAAGGTCAAAGCGCTTTTGCTTCAGCCCATGATACGGCACAGCTTCGCAGAACGCGAAGTGGGCTCATGGTTGCCCACCGAAACAGCGCAGACTCGAAGCTGTTCCTGGCAATTAAACCCCGAGAAGGCGAAATGCCCGATCCCACCCCGCGCCCCGGCGGGCAGCGCGTACCAA
>ERZ1026868.1075-NODE-1075-length-14820-cov-4.335726_pt1 | contig 14820 bp, 11 predicted proteins | sample MGYA00380164_ERZ1026868 | MGnify/ENA primary metagenome ERZ1026868 (study PRJEB33269, sample SAMEA4719800) | human gut metagenome | biome: human-associated habitat; feature: organic feature; material: feces | place: Cameroon | collected 2013-10 ... | reverse complement strand
TCCGATAATATCGCAAACATTCGGCCAGTTCCGCCGCGTATCCCTTCGGCACATATGGCGGCAGGGTCTCCGCCGTGTATTCGCCCTCGTAGAGCGCCGCCCAGCGGACGACCGCCGCCGTGCCGGTTCTGTCTGTGTCCGGCGAAATGTACACGTTCACCACTTCGTCCCCGGTCAGGCCATCCGGTTTTGTCAGCTTCAGCACCAGCGTGCGCTCCGCCGCGTCGCCCTGAAAATACGCCGTGCCAAAATTCGTCGTGTCGCTGCCGATGTAGACAAACAGTCGGCACGCCACCGGGAAAACGCCGCGCACCGCAAACCTCATCACGCCGGCGAATCGTTTCGCCTCGATCCGCTGCTGAATGCCCGCCGTCCAGCTCGTTTTGTCCGACACGATTTTCAGCCCGTCTGCCGTCTGTGAAACCGTCGCGCCGTTTGTCCGATTCCAGCGATCCACAGCATACCCGGTCGTGCCGTGCGCCCCGTTCACGCCCGCCTGCGCAACCGGGTAGACAAAATCGCTGTTATCCAGCAGGTTGTATACGCACGCGCCCGTATCGCCCTTCGACCCCTGCTCGCCCTGTGGTCCCTGCTCGCCCTGTGGTCCTTGCTCGCCCTGTGCCCCTTGCGCTCCCCGTGCCTGAACGCCCGTATCCGTGCTGCCAACAAACCAGTTGCCGTTTTCGCCGATGTATGGCGTTTCGCCCTGTGCCCCCTGCGGGCCTGTTGCTCCGGTTTCTCCCGTCTTACCCTGTGGCCCTTGCGGCCCGGTCGCTCCGTCTTTTCCCGGATCGCCCTTTTCACCCTGAGGCCCTGAAGCTAGTCCAAATATAATTTTCCCAGTCTCGCTGTCGTATGTTGCTGTGCATCCCGTTCCGGGCTCTCTGGTCTGGGCTTCAACAAGCAAATTTTCAATTTTACCAGGTGCGCCACTCTCCAAACCAAGTGTTAAAGTTGCAGTTTGAGAATCGTATGAAGCAACACTACCCGTCCCATACTTTTTACTATATGATTTGACCGTCATCTGTTTTACGCCATCTGCGGCCTTAAGAAGCTGATCCAGCCAAGTTTCAAAAGAATCTGGCCGTTCGCCTGCGCTTCCTGTCATAGATACAAGTAAACTAGTTTTACCTTTTGCGCTTTTGTATATTTCTCCAGAAACGCCTTTAATAGCAACCTCTATTTGTCCAGCGCCGGGGGCGGCAGTATCACCCTTTTCAACCGTCCATACAATGTCCGTGTTTTCAACCGTTGTTGCCGCCGGATATACGCTACCAAGTGGTGTTTTAACAAGTAATTGGTATCCAGCCCCAATATACTGACTTTGATACTTTTTAATATCAATACGAATTTGGGTTGCCTTGTTTTCCCCTTCATAACCAAGGAATATTAACGATTTATCAATATCATCAAAATTATATCTAAAAATACGCATTAGATACTCTCCTCCTCCTCTATGATGGACAAAGAAGACTCTATCATTGTCGATGCAGTCGCGCTTTTAATTACTTCTCCAGCCTTGCCAAGAATATTAATTTCGATCATTCCATTTCCATAAAAAACAGTATCATCAGTTTTCAAAATCCATTTTAATATCCCGTTTTCTATGTTTGTCTGCGCAACATACATATCATTGATTGGATTTTTCACATAAAGTCTAACTTCAGAATTTGGGTAATTTTTCAAGCTGGTAGACATTTCAAATTCAATGCATGTCGCATCATTTTCTCCACAATATCCTAAAAAAATCATTTGCGGCATTGAATTAAAGCTATAACGAGATATACGCATAATTCTTCTCCATTCATTATATTCTACATGGATATTCCTTTTTATTCCTTTTTCATCTGTGTGATGTTTCTATCCACTCATTATTCTGCTTAATGAATACAGCGCATTCTTCCCATTGTTCGTTCCGTTTTATGGCTACTGTGCACTCCACCCACTGTCCAATTTGCTTAATCATTACGGTCTTTTTTTCTTCTGTATATACCCGATAGTTGATCGTCAGCGTAACACCTGTAAAGCGGCAGTAGTTCGCTGTGCTCCCGTTCGGGTCATACAGGATAAGCATTTGACTGCCGCCGGATAGATAGCTCGCCATACTGGTCAATAGACTGCCGGTTAAATCAATTTCGGTCGTTGTATTTCTAAACGTTCCGCTGATAGACCCCAACATACTGTTTGGGTAAATCGAGCCTTTGCCGGAAGCGGTCGTTGTCTGGTAGTTGGACGTGTAAAAATAAACGCTTTTATTCCCCGTCGAACCTGCGGCGTTGGCTGTCATGGACACATGGATACCTGTAATATCAAATCCGGCAAGACTTGTGTTCAGCAAGACCATGCCGACCCAGTTACCGTTGCTTCCATAATATCCATGTGTCGCCGCCGCCGGGAACTCGCTGATTCCATCGTAACGGTTGCGCGTACCTGTCGCTGTGCGCGAACAGAGCGTACAGGTGACGGTCATCGTCCCAAAATTCCACCCCATACGTTTAATCATCTCCCAAAGGTTTCAGCCAGAGCGTACCATCCGGGTAATTTCCAACGCCCGGGTCGTTGAAAGAAACAACAATCGGATGAACATTTGAGCAGGCATAGGAAATCGAGCTGATTGCAACAACATAATTACGGCTAGACAAATATCCTTCCGTTCCATCCGCGTTAGCTGTCAAACCGACTAGTACCATCCCATCAGACGTGCGCATCAGCTCAAAACCGTAAACGTCGGTTAAACCATGGTCGCCTTCGTACTTTTTAAATTGAGCGCAATATTCAGGCGTTTTAGGGTTAAGCATCGTCGATGCAACAAGCTGTGCTGTCTGGTTTTTAACCGGCGCATAGACGCCGCCTATGACCTTCCCAGCGCTGTTATAAACTTTCATTCCTGTTGCATCGAGAACTGTTTTTGAAGCGATATCAGAGTGCTGCACGCTGATTCCGTTCACGCCGACATTGACGATGCCTGTCTTCGTATACCCATCAGCGCCGATAGATTTAAATACGCCTTCCATCGTTTTAGCATGCAATTTGATCGTCTGGTTTGAGGATATGTCAAGGTTTGAGCCGACGCTTGATGCAATCTGATTAACCGTGATCGTATTCGCCGCAATTTTGTCCGCCGTGACTGCTTTCGCGCCCAGTTTGGCCGTCGTAACAGCGCCAGCAAGGATTTTGTTTGCCGTAACTGCATTTGACGCGATTTTAGCCGCAGTAATAGCATTAGCAACAACCTTGTCGGCGGTTATGGCGTTGTCGCCGATTTTATTCGTCGTGACTGCGCCGTCAACGATCTTAATGCCGGAGATCGCGCCATCCTGAATTTTATCCGCGCCCAACTGAGGAATACGCTGTCCATTGATCGTACCCGCTGTGATATTGTCTGCGTTCAGGTTCGTGACATTGATTTCATTGCCGTTGATCGTGCCTGCCGTGATTTTGTTCGCGGTTAGCCCCACAATTTTAGCGTCCGTAATCGAGCTGTCAGCAATCTGGGCTGTCCCGACAACGCCATCAGCAAGGATTCCACTCTCGGCGGTAATGGTTCCAGTATGGATTTTATCTGCGGTTATCGTATTGCTGGCAATGTGGTTCGCTTCGATAGCGCCTACCGCAATTTTTGCTGCTGTGACAGAGTTTGCATCCAGTTTGTCCGTCTTGATAGCTCCCGCTTCGATTTTGTCAGCCGTTACCGCGTTAGCCGCCAGTTTTTCAGCTGTGACAGACTTTGCTTCCAGCTTGTCCGTCTTGATAGCTCCCGCTTCAATTTTCTCTGCCGTAACAGCATTCGCAGAGATTTTCTCCGCAATTACAGCTCCGGCTTCGATCTTGTCTGCGGTTACCGCGCCAGCGTCAATTTTACCCGCCGTAATCGCCCCTGCTGCGATTTTATTTGTCACGACAGACCCATTGACCAACTTCCCGGCAGACACGCTGGAAATGGCAATTTTGTTGCCTGTAACGATACCATTGCCAAGCTGCTTCCCTGTAATCAGACTGTTGTCTGGCGTAGACGCCAGCGTACCCAGTGTCATAGAGTCATATTGCAGCGTTAAGCAGTTGAATGTATAGTCCGTCATGCGGATGCGTGTATCAACACCAATCCGACTGTTTACGACGCGGACAGCGTCTCCGATGTAGATATTTTGCAAAAAGCGGTACTGTTTATATTCTTCCGTATCCGCGCAATTCACGAAATCCACTGTCAGCGTCAGCGTTGCGAGGTCGCATCCGTTGTCGAATTCCTTCTGTGCGGCTTCACGCAGTTTTTGATAGACATCCTCTTTTGTAACCGCTTCTTCGTCCTCTGTCGCTTCCGATTCGGTAGCGTCCGAAACTTCCAACCTGTACCATTTGGGATGCACATATTCGGTTTCATGCGGGCTGGCAATATACACCTCCGGCAGATACAGCACATTTCCGTTCTTATCCTCTCCGGTCGGCATAATGCGCGTGACCACGTTCGTGATATCCGCATCGTATGTGATGCCTTTCAGGTTCTTTCCGCGCCGAATCGTTACGTCTTTGTCGTATCCGACCCGCTTAACCATAAACACGTCGTACCAGTCACGCGCCAGCTCTGCGGCATAGTTCGCCGTCAGACCGCCGTCCTCCAGCATAGCCGACACAGGATTCAGATTAGACAGATCCACATCCGACGCGGTCGTGGTCAGATCGGAGTACATGCGGAACCCGTGTGCTGACAGGCACTTGGAAAGCAGACTCTCCGCCACTGTCGCGCCGGCCTCATCCGGTACAGGGCGGTACTGCTGGATCATATTGTCCATCAGATCGTAAAAGATGTGTCGCGCATAGACCGTCACTTTAGCGCTATCCGCATCAGAGGGCACGACCCGATAGATGCGGAACGGCTGGTCACGCAATAGGCGGCTTTCAACGACCGTGCCGGTTGCATAAACGCTGCCGCTCGACGTTGCGCCTTCTTCTGTGCGTTCTTTCTTTAGATAGCTTTTATACTGGAATCCATGCTCGCCATATGGGCCGATAACCTCGCACCACTCGTTCCCGTCCTCATCTGTTATTGTATCGGTAACGATAACCTCCAGCCCGATATCGATATGGTCAATAATGGCATAGTCAAAGCCGGGACCAGAACGTAGACGAAGCGGATCGCGCTTCGTGTTGATGCTGTAGATTTCGTTCTTGTAATAGTGACCGATATTATCCTGATGCACCAGACCGACTCGTGGCGTCGGCGCAGCAGGAACTGGCGCAACAATGATTCGTTCTTCCTGCAATCTCTGCCATTTTCCTGTGTCATCAAGCGGATGTTCGAGCGTAAGCTCCCATGTGCCGTTCAGCGTTTCGCTGACTGTACAGCTGCTCGGCGCAAGCGGACCCAAACCGTTTTTTGAAAAATCCTTGCAATCAGATTCATAAATTCGAATCATATCCGCTCACCTCAAATTAGATAGCGCCATTCAGCCGCAATTTCCACACTCGTAATATCTCCGTCAAATCGAACCACATTACTTCCAGGTAACAGCTTCGGGAAATCACCCGTCATACAGTCATTAAGCGAAACCGTGTCGCTGTATGCTTCTTGAAGCGTTCCGTTTAGAATGATTTTGCTTGGTACATCCGACAAAACAACCGCCGTCTCTCCAACAATCAGCGTACCACTTCCATTACAGGCAACTGTAATTATCGGGTAAGCAAATGTCGTCCCCGGATTGATGACACTGCCATTCGTTGTCAGCTTAATATCTGATGTCGTTTTGGATCGCCAAAACGGTTCAAGCCGCCAAACGACAGAAAAGCTCCGGTTCGGATGCCCTCGAAGAATCTGCTTAAAATCAATCTGATTGGCGATGCGCCCACGGAAATAACCTCCCTGCCTAGCCGCCAGCTCAAGGATACCATTTCCGGACAGGTATTCGCCGATCTCGTCGATGCGCGTGCTATCCGCGATAAAGCACTCGACAGTCAGCGTAATGTCCTCATACACGTCCTCACCTTGAAGCTGCGTCAGACTCCCGCTCCTGCCAGGGATGGTGATATAGGATACGCGTTCCGCAGGCTTGATGATATTCGGTTGTTCAGCAATATAGATGCCATAATCCGTGCTTTTAACTTCGTTCCATTTGAACCAGTAGTTCAATTGATTCATGATTCCCTCCTGATAAAGGAAAGAGGATGACCCGTTATCAGGCCATCCTCAGGCCACGCGCCCGCTGGTTGTTTTTGGTAAGCGTTGCGATCTCAACCGCCAGCGCGTGAATATCCTGTTCATCGCGCACTTGCAGGCTTTCAACATGCAGATTTACGTTCGAGCTGCTGTTGACCGTGGTGCGGTTATCATAGCTATTCATGTTGCTGACAATACCGGACGCACTGTCCGTCAGATAGTGTGCCGCATTGGAAATAGCTTTCTGCGTATTGGACGCTTCCATCTGAATTCCTTCCGTCCATCCGCGCATGGTCATCACACCGACCTCGTCGCGCATGACACGAGACGGAGAGTTGATGCGCAACGCCAGCTTCACTGCGTTGATAATCTGCTGGGCAACGCTTGTGATTGCCGTCGTTGCACTGTTCGACCCGGCGCGAATGCCAGCCGCAAGCCCTGCGCCCGCCTGTCTTCCGATATTGTAGAATGTCGTATACGTCAGCGCAGACACAAGCGTTCTGCGAATTTTCTCAGAAGCGGCAGTAGCATACGGCGTGTAATCATAGCTTTCCAAGCCATCGCCGATGCCTTCCGCCAGATAAGAGCCGACCTCGTCGCGCATGACAGTGGACGGCGAATGGATGCCCAGAGCTTCACACAACGCTTTCACGATATCAGCGCTGACGCCTTCCGCCGTATCCGTCCAGCTCGTATCGCCCATTCCTTGCGCAACACCGGCAGTGATGTTTTTGCCGATTCCAAGTGTATCAAGCGTATTGAAAAAATCAGTAAGCAGTTGCAGATTTTGGATATCCTCTTCCGTTGCCGTTCCGTTTTTTACCGCATCGGACAGCGTTTGAACTAGGGTAGCTATGTTATTTACATCTTGAGTAGTCATTTTCTCAAGAATTTCATTTCCCCAATTTGCCCCTAGTTTTCCATAAAGGAATCCTAATATACCATCTTTGTTTGTGGCGACATTATTGCCAAGCCGTACCATCTGTTCAACAAGGTCTTTTGTACTTTGAGCATACTCTTTAGTTTTTCCCCATGTTTCTGGGTTAAAGAGATTTTTAACATTTGTTCCGAGATACGAGAGCCATGAAGTGCTTTCGGCGTCCTCAAAAGCCGAGGTTGCAGTTGTCTTTGCCTTGGACAGATCCACATCAGCAACAAGAATAACATGGAGTTTACCATCGTCGCCGACAACCACAATATCGTTACCATTTACTCTGTCAATGGCAACGGCAGCAGAAATTTGAATTCCATCTTCGTAGAAAGCAATATTCCCAGCTTGTTCGTCAGCAACGATGTCTTCCTTAGATTCGTATTTCCCAAGCCCAGAAATAGCAGATACCACACCAGTTACTTTAACAGGATTATTTTTTACAAACTCGTCATAGGCTTCCTGCGTGTATTTATCAAGAGTCACCGTTGCGCTGACAGGAACAGATGCGTCCTTGATGCTGTCAAGGAAATTCGTCCAGTCAATGCCCGCCTGGTCGGTATCGATACCAAGCGATACCATGACCTTCTGCATTTCTTCCGGCAACTGCGTTTCTATCAGATTCGCCAGCCCATCAAAACCGTTATCCTTTGCAAAATCATAGATGTATTTAAGCTGACTTTGGAGATTATCAAAGTTGAATGCTTCTCCCAAGTCCGGGAACATTTTCCGAACTTCATCCTCGGTAAGGCCCATGCTCATCAGCGAATGAATCTGTTCAAGCAGACCAATGTACGAAACAATGTCATCCTCGCTCCACCCGGCAAGCAGGTCGCTGATTTCATTCGATATTACACCTTTAGTCTGTCCGTCAGCGCGGTTATATGCATTGATTTTGCTAATCAAATCATTAAAGTTCTTTGATGCCGCTTTAAACTCGTCCGAATTCGCGATTTGAGGATAGAGCTGCTGGATCGTCGCCGCGTAATCCTGCAAGTCCTCCTGACGCTGTTTATCGTAAGCGTCTTGAAGCTCTGCAAGCGCTTTTGTCTTCTTTGTTTCGTCCTCGATCTGGTCAATCAGCTTATACTGCGTATCATAGTCCGCCTCATGCTGATCGCGGATGGCTTTATATCCCTGAGCGGCAGCCAACAGACCGTCGCCATATAACGACAAATCTGTTCTGAAATTTTCACCCTGCTCAAGCCTTTGCCGACTTTCCTCTGCTTCAACCTGTTTAAGGAGATTCTTATAGCCTTCTTCACCTTCGGCGGGAACGAGGTCATACTTGATCATGATTTTCTGGCGGGTGTCAATCAGCTCATCAAGCCTGAGCTTCTCTTTTTCCGTCAGATAGCCGTTTTGCCGCTTTTTAAGTAGCTTCGCGACTTCCTCGTTCATGTTGTTCAGTGTCGTAATATCATCGTCGATCTGGTCAGACAGCCCGGATACACCTGTCTGAGCGGCGTTTTCACGCAGCGTGTTCAGCTCTGTGATAACACCATTGTTCAACTCGGCAAACGAATCTGTCCATTCCTTGACGATAGCGTTGCTTTCCTTTTTGCCATCTGTCCAGACAGCAATAAGCCCGTCCTTCCATTCCTGCGCGGATTCAAGCGACTTGCGAGCATTGACAAAATCCGATTCCGTCAGCTCAAAACGTCCCATGCCATCGCCGGAATAGATCGACTCCGCCTGATGCCGTGCCCAGCGGTCAGCAACATCCTCAAGCTCTGTCATCGCCTGTTTAGTCTGCGCCGCGCCTGTGGCGTATTCTTTCAATTGATTAAGCGCGTATAATGTCGCTGCGCCAACGGCCAGCCAGACGGCAGGAGAACCCGTTAAAACAGACAATAATCCTTTTACGCCGCCGCCAGCAGTCGCGCAGGCACGTGCAAACGATGCAAAGGTCTTCAGCAGCGGCGACAGCACGCTTTTGTTTAGCTTACCGAGTATAATCAACAGCGGACCGGCGGCAGCAGCAACAGCGCTAATTTTGACAACAGCTTCGCGCTGAGATTTGTCAAGCCCATCAAGCCAATCTACGATTTCAAAACCTTTATCGATAAATTCCTGCAAAAGTGGATTCAGGTCATCGCCCATTCGACGTGCAATTTCCGTAAACGAGTTTTTCAGATTTTTAAGCCGATACTCGGTCGTCGCATATCGCTTACTGGTTTCTGCGGTCAACGCACTATTCGACTTCCATGCTTCGTTTGATTCGTCCAGTGTTTTATAAAGCAGATCAACGGCATTTGTTGAACGCAGCAACGTATCGCGCAAACGCACTTCCTTGAATCCCATATCGTTCAAGGTCGCAATGGCACTGATTCCCTCATCATCAAGTTCGGAAAGTCCCTGAATGAACGACATAAATGCTTCTGCAGGATTAGATTTCCATAATTCATAGAAAGCCTCATTCGTCATTCCTGCGACGCTGGCAAAATCCTCAAGCCCATCCGCGCCTTCGGCGGCGGCAACTTCGATTTTAATTAACGCTTTGGAGAAAGCAGATCCACCCATTTCAGCTTCAATACCGACGGAGGACAGCACCGTCGCCATTGCCAGAATTTCCGGCACAGACAAACCAACTTGCGTGCCGGCTGCGGCAATTCGCGTCGCCATTTCCATGATCGACGATTCGGTTGTGCTGTTCTTGTTGCCCAGATCGACAATGGCGGAACCAAGACGATCAAAATCATCGGTTGCCATGTTTGTAACATTGCGAAACTGTGACAAAGCTTCTGCGGCTTCTGTCGCGCTGATATCTGTTGAATTGCCCAAATCAATCATGACTCGCGCAAATTCGGCAAGATTCTCAGTTTCGATGCCCATCTGACCGGCGATAGCAAAAACAGATGCGATGCTCGCGGCGTCCTGGCCAACCTCTTTAGACATCGCAATGATCTGTTCAGACAGGTCGGAGAACTCACCTTCCGTGGCTTCAACCGTCTTTTTTACGTCCGCGAAAGCAGATTCATAATCAACAGAGGCCTGAATCATCGACTTGCCAGCGGCAAGAATCGGCGTCGTAACCGCCACAGAGAGTTTTTTACCGACGCTCTCCATCTTGCTGCCGAGCGAGTCCAGCGTTTTCGCCGCCTTGTCGCACTGCTCGGCAAATTCCGTCCACGGAGCTACCTTGATTTTATGGTTCAGTTCATCAATCTGCTGTTTGATATTAATAACCGTAGCTTGAGCATTATTCAATTCTGTCTTTGCGCGAGCCACCTTATCCGCATTATTCTGGATCGTCCGGTTGCTGACATTGACCTTCTGATTCAGATTAGAGTATTCCTTGCCCGCCTTTTTCAGTTCTTCTTTTAAGGCTTCCAGCCGCGCTTTCACTCTCTGCGTGGCAGGCGCATCCTCACCATACAGATTTTTAAGAGACTTATACTCCTGCGCAGTTTCTTTAACCTTTTGAGCAAGCGCATCGTAGGCATCCTTCGATTCAGACAACTGTGTTTTTAGTTGCTGATTCTTCTTATATGACTTTTCAAGAGAGTCATTCGCCTTTTGCAGTTTACGCTGATACTGCTCGACCGCCTTGTTTTGGAGCTGCATTTCACGTTCAAGCTCCACGACATGCGCCGTCATGCCTTCAACGCTTTTATCGTAATTCTTGTTCCCTGCTGCAGCGAGAGCAAAGTCACTTCGTGCTTCTTTGATTTGAGCAGTGATTGTTCTTATATTGGCAGAGAAACTGTCTGATTCCAAAGAGAGCCTGACAACGAGGTCACGAATCGATTCACTGGCCATGCTTTACCCTCCCTTTACGGATGAAGCCCTGGCCAGACTTCATCAATGTACCGTTTCTTCGGCGCTTTCTTGATCTGCTCGCGTTTGGCTTTCCATGCACGAACTTTCATAAAACCGATAAAATCCATCATATCGATATGGTTCATTTGCCAGCCAGCATCCAACAGCGTGTTGTATGTCTGCAAAACATAATCTTGCAGCGTCAGGATTGACGGCTCGTCAGCGTCTCGTTCTTTCCCTGCGCTGCTGTCGTAGGGAAATCAGCAAGAACCCCGGTCGCTTGATTATTGACGGCTTGAATAGTCAGCGCAAGGTCGTGCATCAGCCTGTCTGCCGGATAAAGATCCAGCACATCGTCCGGCGTAAACTGGTTTTGAAACAGCAGACAAAACCATTCAATCATCGTATCAAGCGTATCTTTAACCGACATGTTCTTGATCTCGTCATCCGAAACTTCCATACCATTTTCAACTTTTAGGCCGACCGCAACCATTTTTGTATATACATCCAGTGCAGGCCCAATCTCACGCAAAGCGCGTCCGGACACATACGGAATACTGTATTTTTTGCCACCAAGTGTGCAGGTAATCATTTAAAATCCTCCTTTAAACAGAAAAAGAGCCTGCGGCATTTGCCGCAGGCTTAAAATCAGACGTCGCCCGCACTATTAGGGACTTTGTCAAGGAACGTTGCGCCGCCAGTAAAGCTGTTCAGCCCCTCGTCAGCAACAACCTGATAGTTGCCGTCCGAGATGCGCTTAATCGCGGTAAATTCGATTTCACCCGTCTGACGGGTAATCGTCGTACCTTCTTTGGTCTTGTAATTTTCGGTGAGCGGCTTTGCTCGTGTCTTGAGCAGCCATACATAACGGTATGTGCCGTCCGCCTTTTCGGACATGAAGCCAACCGCGAAATACGGTGCCTTGTCCGAGGCATTGCGCCACAGCGTGCCATCCGCATTCAGCTTAGAGCCAAACAGTTTAGCCTGCACATCAAGCGGGAAATCCGCCATTGTAACCTTCAGCGCAATGTCCGGATCTGGATTCAGCGCATCATACTCGACGTCATCCGCATACTGGATATCCGCGTCAGTAGTAGACGGCGTGACCGTCGCTTCGATCAGACCCGGAACGCGCACAATCGTGCCATATGTGGTTCCGGTTTCGATATCTTCCGTAATCGGCGCAAGTGTAAACTTTTTAAGACCGACAACGGAAGACGGGTTCTTCGTTTCGCTCATATTTCGTATACCCTCCTTATTTTTTAAGTAACTGCCTTCGTTAGCGTATCCCGGATAATGGAATACGCCTCATCCTTTTTAGCGTCAAAGGCAGGACGCACAAAAGGATGCGGCGGCGTCGGATCAGAATCAGGTGTTGGGCCGGCGTGACCAAACTCGACAAGATGCGCGTGATTGGCTTTGCCTGGACCATATCGTGCGCCGATTGTGATGGATTTTTTCCTCATCATCACGCCGTCATCATCGACGCTTTTAACCTCGCCAATCGTAATATTGTCATATAGAGTGCTGGTTCGAATTTGAGGGTCACTTGACGCATTTGCTTTCATCTGTTCATATATAGGAACAGCTCCTGCTTCAAGCGCTTCAGCGACCGCTTTTCCGTCAGGACTAAGCTCCTCAGCCATTGCCTTAAGTTCATCCATGATTTCCTTGATTTCGGCGTTCACGCTCGAAGTATCAAGCGCCATCATCCGTCACCTCGCTTGCAGGTACAGGCAATCCATACTCCCATGTCCAGATCACGCAGTACAAATCAACCTGCTCATCATAAGCAGGCTGTTTATACCCTTTTGTCGTTTCCTCCACCATGCCCCAGCCGGATGCAAACATCGCCTGACGTGTCTTCTCAATCGCTTTCGTAGGGTCATTTTTGCTCCATAACTGCAAATAGAGATACACGTCATACGTTGTCGGCACATCGTCCTGGAAATGCGTTGGTTTCAGCATGTAGCTGTAAACAAAATACTGTTTCGGCGCTTTTGGATTTTGGGCGGTTGACTGCCAAATCTGCGAATAGGACGGTATGCCCGTTTTCGCAAGCGCGTCCTGCACAATTTTCATCGGCTGACAACCTCCTGCCTGTATGTTTTTAAGCCCAGATACTGCTTACGATAGCCATAGTGACCGACATTGGTGATGATTCGGCGCTCGCCGTCGAACTCGACCCACATACCGGCTTCAATATCCCGCCTGTATCGAATAACAAAGTTCAAAACGTCTTCGACGACCTCGCTGTCCGCCGCGCGATACTTCTGGTTACCCGCGTCATCGACGCCAGCCCATACCCGACAAATCACTTTGTCTGTATCATCCCGGTAGCCGTTTTCGCTCGTCTCGCTGATCGTTTTGCCAATCGTTATCCGCTGCTGCAAATCGCCCGGATGCGGCGAAGGGTTAAATGTTCTATAACCACGCAAAGCCCGTCACCACCTGTCAGAACAACACATCGACAGTGCGGTACGGCCATAACAGGTTCTCAAACGCACTTCTCGCCGCCTTATACGATGGATTATCGTAGTTGTCGCGGAACTCGTAATAGTGCGAAACCAGCAGCATAACAGCCAGTCTGACAGGCTCAGGCGCATCATCATCCGTGAACTCTCGCCCACAGAAGTCCTCTGCGGTTTTCTGCACCATGTCAATCAGACTGGCAATATACTGATCTTCCTGTTCGTCGATTTCCGTCGCTTCCGCATAAACCTCAAGGCGCATGTGCATCCGCATCTCTGCAACCGTTACAATTGCCATAATGCACCTCCAAAAGAAAAGGAAGGACGGCTCACTTTGAAGCCGCCCTTCTGCGGGCTTTTCAAGCCATTTTGAGTCCCTTGATCGCTTCCGTCAGGATCAGGCAGCCGTCAAGACGTTCGGTGCCGAGGAATGCAACCTGACCGTTCACCGCATAAAGCTCATTCAGGCGACGAATCGTGCGGCTCTTGCGGTCTGCGATCCAGTAATACTTGAAATCACCGAACAAAACCGCAGTATTGCCAGTCGTCGCTTCCGGCGCTGCAACAGACGTCTTGTACGGACGGCCAAGAATCATATCCGGAGCACCAGCCGTCAGCGCAGGTTGCCAAATGTACTGACCGTTGCTGTCCTTGAGCTTGCGAACGATCTTGACCGTCGTATCGTTCATAAACCACATCGCCTTAGAGCGATACGGCGCACGCAGCGAATAGAACAGGTCGATCAGCTCATCCGCTGTGAACGTATCCGCCTTCGCAGCGGTGATGCCAGCAGATGCGCCCTTCGTTGCATCAAACACGCCGGCGGGCTTGCCTGTACCATTGCCAGTGCAGAACGCTGCTTCCTCAGCCACGGCAAAGCGCCGTGCAAACTCTCTGGCCATATACTCCTCAAGATTGAATGCGGAATCCGCAAGCAGTTCTTCGGAGACTTTGACCATTGTTGCCAGCTTATACGCGGAAAGCGTCTTCTGGTCAAAGGTTACGCCGCTTTCCGGAATAGCCGCATTTTCATCCACCCAGGACGCGGAACCGGTCGTCGCCACAATCGGAATCTTCCGGTCGCCGGAAGCCGTCTTGATGCTGGTCGCCATCGTGCGGAACACGTTCTCGTCTGCCAGCGCTTCAACCAGTGTACGCTCAAACTCGTCCGGAACCGTATAGCCGCCGTCAGAATCTGTGCCGACAGACAGCACGTTATTCACGTCATAGCCGACCTGCGCATTACGCAGATAGCGACCAAACGCATTCTTATACTGCTGGCCGCTCCGGTCTTCCTTCTTTTCAGGATCGCGACCCGGAATGCTGGTAATCGGGCTGTTCACAGGATTATCAAGCGCCTTATCAAACGCTTCGGCACGCTGCATGCGCTCAATGGAAGCCGTCAGATCAGTGATATCCTTCTCCATGCGGTCATACGTCTGCGCATCCTCGGCAGACATCATGCCAGTATCCTTGTCCGTATGTTCGTCAAGGAACTTTTTTGCGGTGTC
>ERZ1026868.1071-NODE-1071-length-14866-cov-4.087975_pt1 | contig 14866 bp, 16 predicted proteins | sample MGYA00380164_ERZ1026868 | MGnify/ENA primary metagenome ERZ1026868 (study PRJEB33269, sample SAMEA4719800) | human gut metagenome | biome: human-associated habitat; feature: organic feature; material: feces | place: Cameroon | collected 2013-10 ... | reverse complement strand
TTCGTAGGTTGTGTCGGTCAGGCACGGGAGAGGAAGAAGCTTACCGCGTGTAGACGCCGAGATTTTTGTTCGTCCGCAGGTCCTCCTGCGCTTCCTCGTCCAGCATGGCGACCAAAAGACCGCTGTCGGCAATAAGCTGCCGCTGGATGCCCAGCGAACCCTCAAAGGTGCCCTTCGTGATAAATTCCCGTACAACAGCGGGCATTCCGCCTAAGATGCAGTAATCCAGAAACAGCTCGCTGCACACAGACATCTCTACCTCATTGAAGGGCGTCAGAGTCCGCATAAGCGTAAAATCTGCCTGCGCATAGACGCGCATGAAAAATAGGTAAGTGTAAAACGTAGCCACGTATAAAAAGACCGCCATCTCAGGGAGAGCTGCTGCTCACCGAGATGGCGGTCGATTATTATTGCGGCATATAGGTAACGGTCAAATCTATCGCAGATCATGGGATATCTGAAAGGGAATAGCAGCCCGATGACATGCTAAAATTTGAACAGGGGCAAGGACGACATTGGTAAAGGTTTGCGAGAGAAAATCAAAGGCAAAAACCCTCGATATTCCGCTGACGATAATGGGCTTGAAACGCAGAAATAAACGATTGGATCTGAACCTTCTTTTCCAGACGAGGCGACCGATGATAGCATAGATAGCTGACCTGGAAAGGAACCTCTACGGAGAACTCGTGGATCTCCATAGGGAAAAGGCTGACCAGCTCGGTGGCGGCGGAGCGAGGGCATACGGCCCAAAGCGGCGGTGTACGGATCAAGTGGGCGGCGACGGCAGCGGTGTCTACAAAGTAATAGGGTTGCTCGGCGTAGTCCCACCAGGTATTGTGCCAATTTTTGATTTGTTGGTTGGAGGCGAGACGAACCTCGTTCACTACGTCCAACGATTGGGGATGGATCGGACCGGAGGGATAGTAATCGCCACGGAGGCAGACCATAACCAACTGCTCCCGAAGAAAGGGTGTTGCGATCACGTTATCTGTGGCGATCTCACTGCTGGCAAAACCTATATCCAGCTCCTTCCGGTCAATAAGGTCAAAGATTTCCCAAGAATGGTAGCTGTGGATCTCCAACACTACGTTTTCACTGCTGCGGGCGAAGTAATCGTAAAAGTCGGGAAGGAAATGCGTATTGAGGCGGTTTGTGCCGCCAATGAACAGAGGCATGCGATAATCGGCGTTGCGAATGGCGAGGGAATTGCGCCAAAGGGAAGACCACTGCTCCGCTATGGGGATAAATTGTTCACCCCGGTACGTTAGCTCAATCTTCCGCACACCCTGTCCGCGCAGAATAAGCTGGTAGCCCAGTTCCTCCTCCAGTGCGCTGATGCGGTGACTGACGGTAGCCTGAGTGGTGAACATCTGAGACGCGGCCTTGGAAAAGCTGCCGTGACGGACGACTGCCAGAAAGGTATCAATGTCGTATTGGTTCATTGTGACGCCCCCATCATATAAATAAGCGTTATTTATATAATATATAAATAACATTCGCTTGTCAAATGTTTAATGATACAGTAATATGAACAAAAAGGACAAGCTCCCTATAAAAAATTTGTGATAAAAAGGTGGTCATGATGAAAATTGGCTTTATCGGTCTGGGCGTAATGGGGCGACCCATGGCAAAGAATCTCATCAAGGCAGGACATGAACTGCTGGTGTTCGACAGAATGAACGCGGCGGTGGAAGAACTGGCCGCCTTCGGCGCGGCGGCATCCAGGCCGCAGGAGATCGCAGCAGCGTGTCCTGTCATCATTACGATGCTGCCCAACGGGTCTCATGTGAAAAGCGTTATGTTCGATGAGAAAGAGGGCCTGTCGCACTTTGCGCCAGCCGGTACACTGTTCATCGACATGAGCTCCATTGCCCCCAACGATACGAAGGACATTGCGGCAGGATTGGCGAAAAGGGGTCAGCGGCTGATAGATGCCCCGGTGTCTGGCGCATATGCCGGTGCCGTAGAGGGGACGTTGGCCATTATGGCAGGCGGCAATGACGCGGATGTGGCGGAGGCCTTGCCGCTGCTGGAGATCATGGGTGGCAAGATTACGCACATTGGACCAACGGGCTGTGGCAGTGCCTGCAAGCTATGCAATCAGATCATGATCGCGGCCTCACTGGCGGCTGTCAGTGAAAGCATGATGCTGGCCAAGAAAATCGGATGCGACATCAACAAGGTGTTTGAGGCGGTGAAAGCGGGCTTTGCGGGATCAAACGTGCTGAACGCACAGGTGCCTCGCATTCTGGAGCATACATTTCAGCCGGGGTTCAAGATTGACCTGCATTTGAAGGATCTGCGGAATGTGGAGGCGGCGGCACGAGAATATGACGCACCCATCCCTGTGACGGAATTTGCGCTGAAGATCATGCAGCACCTCCATGACGAGGGTCTGGGCGATCTGGACAACTCAGGTGTGGCAAAGTATTACGAGGAGCTGGCCGGAATGTCCTACGTGGAGAACTGAAAATATATTGCTTAGAAAGGATTGGAAAGCTATTATGGATGAAAAAATTCCCGTGCTTGCGATCATGCTGGGGGATCATGCGGGTAGCAGCCCGGAGATGGCGGCAAAGGTACTGCTGGAAAAGCATGACCGGTTCGTTCCGGTGGTGGTGGGAAATAAGGCACGCTTCAATATTTCTCGCTCCGTGGTGACTGGAGGCGAACAGCTGCATCTCATAGATTGGGACGGGAAGACGCGCCCGGCATTCCGGGACGATCCGATGGACGTATATTTTTATGATGTGCCCGCGGGACCAGACATCAGGTTTTCCCACATTACTTACGACTCTGGAAAATTGCAGTACGATACGATTTTCGCGGGCGTGCAGTTGAACCGGATCGGGATGGTGGACGGACTGCTGATGGCACCCATCACCAAGGCAGCGTTCCATGCGGCTGGGTATCATTACAGCACGGAATTTGACCTGTTTGCCGACCTGTATGAAGTGCCGGAGGTCACCTCGGTAGTGGCGGCGGAGACATATTTCAGAGCCACGGTCGTAGGACACTGTGCATTCAAGGACATCTATTCCAGGATTACGACAGAGAAGGTGGAGAACACCATCCGCCGCCTGATAGAGAACATGGAGTACTTCATGGATGCCGGGGACTGCCATGTGGCGGTGGCGGCCCTCAATCCCCATGCCGGAGAAAACGGACTGTTCGGAGATGAGGAGAGCACTGTCTTGCAGCCTGCCATCGACCATGTGCGGGCGGATGGCTATGACGTATTCGGCCCGTGGCCCTGCGATACGGCGATCAACCGTGTGAAGAGCGGTGCTGCAAATGGCATCGTGTTTATGTATCACGACCAGGGCAACATTGCCCAGAAGGCGGCAGAGTTCGGTGGACTGCGGTTGATCTATGTGGGCTATCCCAGCACGATTCTCTCCGTCGGTCATGGCCCGGCCTACGGAAAGGCAGGAAAGGGAACGGCAGACCCATCCAATCTGATCGCCAGCATGAAGACGCTCTATCAGATTGTGCTGGCGAAAATGGAGCAGTAAACAAGCGGAGCAAGAGAGACCATGATGAATATTGAAACGCTCCACGTCCCATATCTAGGGCAGTATACTAACAGCTATACCTTCGTCACCAAACACTACCGGGTGTTTATTGACACGGCACTGAAAAGCAACGAACCCAATGTGCTGCCCCTGCTGGACGACGGAAGGGAGAGCATTGTGCTCCTGACCCACGGACACTGGGATCATATCGGCTGCAATGGGCTCATCAAGGCTCACGGCGGTCAGATATGGGCCAGCAAGGATGATCTGCTCTGGTTCAACAACTTTAAGCTGCATTGGCAGATCGGCTTCGGACAGTTTCGGAAAGATGTCACGGTACCGCCGGAGCGGTGGGATACATTCTGGAAAGAGATAGGGGAAAGAGTGGACATTGACCACTTTGTGAAAGACGGCGACGAGTTGCATTTCGACGATGTGACTGTGCGGGTAATGGCACTGCCGGGGCACTCCTGGGGCAGTGTAGGATACTATCTGCCGGATGAGGATGTATTGTTCACCGGCGATGCGCTGATGCATACAGGCTTTTTTGGCGGATTGGCCCAGTATTACGACAAGGACAGCTACCGCGATTCTATGGAACGACTGGCTGCGTTAAACCCGGCCACAGTTTATACCGCGCACGCGCCGGTCTATGAGGCGCATGCTGCCGCTGCTGCGGCACAGGAGGCCATTACATTTTCCCATGCCATCGAGCAATGTGTAGAAGCGTATGTGAATGAAACGCGCGGTGTGCTGTCTGTTGGAGACTGTGTCCGGTATGTCTGCGGAATGCTGGGCAAAAAAGTGGGCTGCGGTGCATGCATCTGTGTACTGAACCATATGGCCGGTATGCCGGAGGCATCTCAAAGGCTGGATACAGAAAAGTATCTGTGCGGCGTATAACGGTTTTATTCCGGGCTGCCCGGGGTGAAATATAAAAACTTCTTTAAGGAGGAAAGAACATGAAAAAGATCCTTTGCACGATCCTAGCACTCGTCATGGTGCTGCCCCTGGTCGCTTGCGGCACACAGAGTGAACCCACTGCAGATAAACAGAGAGAGACTGTTGAGACCAAGACCATGAAAATTGCTGGCACGATGTCTCAGGCGGAGACGGATGGCGAGTACATGGGTACCAAGAAGTTTGCCGAGTTGGTGGAGAAGTACACTAATGGTACGATCAAGTGCGTCATCTATCCGTCCAGTCAGATGGGCGGCCAGACAGAGTTCTCTGAGGGCGTGATGAACGGTGCTATTGAAGCCTGCGTGCTGGGACCCTCTTACTTCGGTGTCATCGATCCCTTTATGTATTTCCTGGAGATGCCCTATCTGTTCAACGATCTGGAGCATGCCCGCGCCCTATGGGAGACAGACAACGACGCGCTGAACACCATCAAGGAGCACGAGGAAGCCCTGGGTCTGATCCAGGTGGGTACGCTGTACCGCAGCCCCCGTATCTGGTGCAACAACGTCCGTTCTGTGAAGACCGTAACGGATAACGCCGGCATCAAGATGCGTGTGCCTGAGTCCCCCATCAGCACCGCGCTGTGTAAGGCCATGGGCGCGAACCCTGTCACCGTTGCATGGTCTGAGTGCTACACCGGTCTGCAGTCTGGTCTGACCGACGGCGTGGAAAATGCGATCACGGAGCTGAAGAACAACAATATGCACGAAGTGGTGAAGTATTCCTCCGAGACGAACCATATGCTGAACGCTCAAGGTATTATGGTTTCCAAGGCGTGGTTCGATAAGCTGACCACTGACGAGCAGGCTGCCGTGATGAAGGCCGGCCTGGAGGCCACCCAGTGGCGTGCTGAGCAGTTGAACACTGAAGTTGATGCATGCTGGGTCGCCTTTGAAGAGAAGGGCGTGGAGATTATCCGTCACGACGATGTGGACAATGCGGCGTTTGCCGAGGCTGCTCAGGTCGTGTATGATGAGTATATCAACAACGGCTCTTTCACCCAGGAATTCATCGACAGCATCAAGGCACTAGCTAAGTAATTCTTAACAGATTCTTTTCACAACAGGTGGCCGATTTCGACCACCTGTTGTGAAAAAAACCGTTTTTTGGAGGAAAAATATGTTTGAAACGAAGTTTTATACGGTATGTTGCCGCGCCATGAAGGTGATCCGCAGCATCAGTGCCGTATTGCTGGGTGCTCTGCTTCTGGTGGTAGTGTTCCAGATTTTCGCCCGCGGCATCTTTAACCTGCCTACGCCCTGGACAGAGGAAGTTTGTACTATCCTGATTACCTACAACACCTTTATCGGAGGTATTGTCGTCATGATGCGCGGTGAGCATATCGCCATCGACTTGGTATCAGAGCATGTATCCCCAAAAACAAGAAATATTTTCCAGGTCATCTATCTCATTGTCTACATTGGTGTGTGCACCTATCTGACCTATTTTGGCACAAAGCTGTGCCTAAGTCCTACCATCTACAAGCAGTTTGCCATGGCGACACACTTCCCCCGTGTGGCGATCTACGGCATCATGCCGATCGGTATGTGCATCGCTGGAATTTACTGCGTGGCCCATCTGTTCTTCGTGGTACGACATATCATCAATAAGGAGACGATCATGACGGTACACAACGTGGACCAGTATACACGGTATGATTATGAATGACGGAGCGGATGTACGTCCGTTTTTTCGAAAAACAGAAACGAAAGGAAGAACGCTATGAGTTCCATTGTATGGGCCGTAATGGTCCTTCTGTTGGTGATCGGACTGCCCATTGGCTTTGCGTTGATGGCGATCTCCATCGTGCTGCTGGGTATCAGCGGCGTTACTACCCCCTTCGCTATCGCACAGAAAACGGTGACCAGCCTGTCATCCTTCACGATGCTGGCGATTCCGTTCTTTATGTTGGCCGGTGAGGCGATGTCCAAGACCGGCGTTTCCAAGAAGATCTTTGATTTTGCCGGTTCGCTGGTGCGCCATCTACCCGGTGGTATGGCTCATGTGAATGTGCTGACGTCTGTGTTCCTGGCAGGCTGCTCTGGCTCTACCGTGGCCGACATCACCGGCGTGGGCCGGTTGGAGGTCGAGGCCATGGAGGACGCCGGTATGGATCGCGACTTCGCTGCGGCCACCACGGCGGCTACCGCCTGTGTCGCGCCCATCATTCCGCCCAGCATGTCCATGGTCATTTATGCGTCCATCTCCGGTGTGTCGGTGGGCAAGATGCTGTTCGGCGGTATTGGCCCGGGCATTATGCTGGCCATCGCGTTTATGATCTACTGCTATCTGTACAGCAAGAAGCACCATTTCCCCACGCAGCCTCATGTGAAGGCAAAAGAGCTGGGCAGCTCATTTGTCAAAGCGATTCCAGCACTGATGCTGCCCATTATCATCCTGGGTGGCATCCTCTCCGGCGTGTTTACCGCGACCGAGGCGGCCGCCGGCGGCGCGTTCTACGCGATCCTGCTGGGCATGCTGCTGTACCGCAATCTGAGCTTCAAGGGCCTGATGGAGATTCTGGGTAATGCAGGTATCTTGTGCGCCACAACGTTCTGCATTATGTACGGCTCGTCTGTGTTCGGCATGGTGCTGACCGTCAACCATATTCCGCAGGCACTGTGCGATTTCTTTGTGAACCTGTCCGATACCCGCTGGGTCGTTGTTGTGGCTGTCAATATTATGCTGCTGGTGCTGGGTATGCTGATGGACTGCACCCCCATTCTGCTGATCCTTTCCGGTACGCTGGCACTGCTGGCGCATGAGATCGGCATGGATCCCGTTCAGTTCGGTGTGATGGTGGTGTTCAACGTCACCGTGGGTCTGGCGACGCCGCCGGTAGGCATGGCTCTGTTTGTTACCCAGAAGGTGGCGGATATATCTACCAAGCGGATGTTCAAATCCATTCTGCCGTTTCTGGTGGTCATGATCACGGTGCTGTTCATCGTGGCCTTTGTGAAGCCTATTACCACATTTATTCCCGATCTGCTCATTAAGTGAGGTATGCCTATGGGATTGTATGACAACAAAGTAGTGGTGGTTACCGGTGCTTCTTCCGGCATCGGAGAGCACATGGCGCGGCGTTTTTATGAGGAAGGCGCGTTTGTCGCCGTCTGCTCCCGTTCGCAGGAGCGCATTGAGCGGGCCGTCTCGGCCTATGCCGACAGTCATGATCCCAGAATCATGGCTGTAGCGGCGGATATGACGGACAGAAGGGCTGTCACCGCCTTCATGGCGGCGGTGGTGGAACGGTTTGGACGTATTGACATTCTGATAAACAACGCCGGTCTGAGTCGTCCCAAGTCCACCGTGGAGGTGCTGCCGGAGGACTTTGACGTGACGGTGCAAACCAAGTTCCAGGGATATTTCTTCATGTCACAGGCGGCGGCACGGGACATGCTTCGCCGCGGCGAGGGCGGCACCATTGTACAGATTGGGTCGGTGCAGAGTACCACGGTGATACCGGGGCAGGCGGTGTATGCTTCCGTCAATGCCGGTATCGTGCAGATGACCCGTTCGCTGGCTCGGGAATGGGGTAAGGCGGGCATCCGCGTGAACTGCATTGCCCCAGGAAGCATCCATACGCCGGAGAATGAAGCCCGATACGCCGACCCGGCGGTAGAAAAGGCGATGTGCGAGAAAATACCGCTGGGCTACCGGGGCTATGTGGAACAGATCGCGGACGCGGCATTCTTCCTGACTGGAGAGCGGTCTGCATACATAACAGGGCAGACCCTCTATGTGGACGGCGGGCTGTCTCTGTGCCGGGGCTGAGCTATGACAGAGGAATTGGTGCGGCACCTGGAAGCCGTTACACTGCGCTGCGGTAAATGGACGGCGCAGGTGTCACCGCGATATGGAATGAACACGTTGGCTTTGCGCTGGAACGGCAGAGCGGTGCTGCGAAGCCCTGGATCGTTGGAGGAATTCCTGCGCTTGCCGGAGGGCTACGGTACGCCGCCGCTGCTGCCGGCCAACCGCACGAAGGATGGCACATTCGAATTTGAGGGCAGAAGATATACGCTGCCAATCAATGACCGGTTTCACACCCATAAGCACGGGTATGTCCATACTTCCGCGTTTGCCGTTACCTTCCGCTCTGAGAGCGCGGTAGAGGGAATTCTTGAAAACCACGGGGAGATATATCCGTTTCCGTTCCGCATGACCGTCTGTACGGCACTGGAAGAGGACGGCCTGCACCAGAAGTACACACTGACCAATATCGGAAAGGGCAATATGCCGGTGATTTTTGCGATTCACGCCGCGTTTGCCGCGCCGGAGAGATGCCGTATCCCGGTGGAGACGGTGTGGTTGACAGATGAGCGTTGTCTGCCCACAATGGAGCTGGGGTCTTTGCCCGAAGAACTGAAGCCCTACACGGTGGGTGAGATACGCGGTGATACGCCGGTGGGCTATTGCTGCCCTGCGGTGGGGTTGGCTGCGGAGCTGGACGACATGGTGTATGAAGTGTCATCCCAGTTTACGCAATGGATCGTCTGGAACGGAAATGGGTGTGAGGGGTTTCTGTGTGTTGAGCCGCAGACCGCGCCCAGTAATGTGTTGTGCCGACCGGGTGAGGCTATGGTGGTGCGGCCGGGAGAAAGCGTTGTGTTCCGTGCCCAGATCTATAGAAAATGACGAGGTAGCTTATGCAACCAATATTTTGCACGGAGGACTGTGCGTACATTCTCACCATGCGCCGGGAGCTGCACTGCTGGCCGGAGCTGGGATATGACCTGCCCCGCACCACGGCACTGGTGAAGCGGGAGCTGGACCGCATGGACATCCCATGGACGGATACGCTGTGCCAGAGCAGCGTGGTGGCCACGCTGCGCCCGGATCTTGCTGCGCCGGCCATCGCCATACGCGCCGATATGGATGCGCTGCCGGTGGAAGAGAAGACGGGTCTGTCGTTTGCGTCCCGAATACCGGGGAGAATGCATGCCTGTGGGCACGATGCCCATACAGCCATTCTGCTGGGAACGGCAAGAGTGCTCAAGCGGATGGAAAAAGAACTGCCTTGTCGGGTGAAGCTGATTTTTCAGCCGAACGAGGAAGGCTCTGACACCGGTGGGATGCGGCTGACACAAGCGGGCGCGGTGGACGACGCGGCACTGATCCTGGGGCTGCACGCCGACCCGGATGTGGCCGCCGGACATATCGGCATTACGCCCGGCGCGGTAACAACGGCACGGCATCGATATGAGATTGAGTTTTTCGGAAAGACTGCCCATGCCGCCAAGCCCCAGACGGGGCGGGACGCACTGGCTATGGCGGTGTTGGCTTATGACGCGATAGAGCTCATGCAGACGCGGCAGATAGATCCTCAGGAAAAGTATCTGTGCTGCATCGGCGCACTGAATGCCGGAGAGGTAGACAATGTTGTGCCGGATTACGCGCGGATGCTGGTAAGCGTTCGCACGTTTGATCTTAAGCTGGACGCGTTTATTTGTACACGTATTCAGGAGATCGCTGACGGCGTGGCACGTCAGATGGGCGGAACAGCCCGGGTCACCCACCATTTTGAGGCGTTGCCGGTGGTAAACGACCCAGCACTGTGCCGAGAGATGCACCGCGCGGTAACAGATGCGCTGGGTGCCGCGTTTGCCGTGGAAATGCCGGTGAAGATGTGGTCGGAGGACTTCTCCTACTATCTGGAGAAGGTACCGGGCTGCTTTGTGGGCATGGGTGTGCGGAATGAGGCACTGGACTGTACATCGGCACTGCACAGCAATTATTTCAGAATCGACGAGAGCGGCTTGATAAACGGCTGCAAGGTGTTCGTGCAATTTGTGATGAACTATCGGGGGCAGGAGGTATCATATGGAAGCTGTCAAAAAGAAAATATTTGACATGGGTTATATACCCGTAACGTCCTTTGCGGGCAGTAAGGATGCGGCGATCTGCGCACAGGCCATGCATCACGGTGAAGTGACGGTGATGGAGGTAAACTCTGTGGAGGCTGCCAGAAGTGTTGTCAAGGCCGTGCCAGAGATGACGGTGGGGATGTCGGTCAGCACGGCGGCGCAGTGTCAGCAGGCGTTGGAAGCGGGTGCAGGCTTTTTGCTTTGCGACAAATGGAACGAAGATATGATTCGAGCCTGCCGGGAAAAAGAAGCACTGCTGATTCCTGATTGCAGTACTCTGGCGGAGGTAACCAGAGCGCAGAAGGCAGGATTGCTGCTGATGCACTATGCACCGGCTGTGGGTGTGGATGACCTCCGACATTTGGCGCGAGTGTTCACATCCTATCCGGATGCCCGATTTATCCTGACAGTGGGTGACGATTTTGCGGAGATCGACCGCTGCGCATCCGCTCCCTTTGTGTTTGCGTTGCGGGGGCGATGGCTGCAAAGCACGGATGCTGCTGCACCTGACTATGCCGACCAGATCACTGAGCTATGCCAGAATATTTTTACCCATGTGTTGGGATTTGAGATGTTCCACCTGGGCATTAATATGGAAAACACAGCGGCAGCATGCCAGCTGGCGGACGATCTGCACAGTGCATTTCGCATGAAGCCCCGTGACAATGGGCCGAGCTCCCGCTTTGTCGGTACAGAATTTGAGATAATGAAGCGGATGTACCGGGGTAAGAATGGGCACTTTGCCATCGGTACGAACAACGTAGATCGGGCTATGGCTTATGTGACGAGCAAAGGGTATGAGATGGACATGGACACGGCATACGTGTCGGATGGTCGCATCCTGACGGTTTATATGAAAGAAGAGTACAACTTCGGTGGATTTGCCGCACATTTTACCCAGAAAAACTCCCCGTGGCCCAGATGACCGAGTGGTATCTGGAGATGCTCAATGATGGCATAAAAAGAAAGTTTTCCTGTATTCGCTATCCCGAGCGCGGACTCTGAGCCTGTGGCCAAACTACAGACCGGAGCGCGCACGGACAAGCAAACGTAACGGGCAGCACGGTTTCGCCCTGCACGTTATTTTGCCCCAGTTATCAAAATCAGGCCGCGTCAGCCGGCCGCGTTATCACGGAGAATCGACATGAGCAAAGTATTGAAAAGCCCCGCAAAATATGTACAGGGCAGCGGCGTCTTGGCACAGCTGGATCAGTATTTGCAGGGGATGGGGAATCGACTGATGGTCATTATCAGTCAGTCCGGCACCAAGCGCATTTGCCCCACGCTGGACAAATGCTTCGACGGAAAGGAATATCAACTGTTTTACCACATTTTCTCCGGCGAATGCTCCCAGAAGCAGGTGGACGAGATCGCCACGGAAGCCAAAGCACAACGCTGCACCGCCATCATCGGCGTCGGCGGAGGAAAGATACTGGATACGGCGAAGGCCGTTTCCTGCCAGACGAAACTGCCGGACGTGATCATCCCCACGGTGGCATCCTCCGATGCTCCGTGCAGCTCTCTGAGCATCCTGTACCATGAAGACGGAGAGTTTGACCGCTATCTGCATTTGGATTCCTGTCCCAATGTGGTGCTGGTGGATACGATGGTCATCGCTGCCGCGCCCACCCGATTGCTGGTGGCAGGTATGGGCGACGCCATGGCCACATGGTTTGAGGCTCGAGCTTGCCGCGCCTCCGGCAAGAACAATCAGATCCAGGCTAAGCCTACCCGCGCTGCTACCGGTCTTGCCAGAATGTGCTGGGAAAACCTAAAGCGCGACGGCCTCACTGCAAAAATGGCACTGGACGCCAAGGTATGCACCGAGGCGGTAGAGACCATTGTGGAGACCAACACCTATCTCTCCAGCGTGGGTTTTGAAAGTGGGGGGCTGGCCGCTGCTCACGGTATTCAGAAGGGTCTTACCTTCATTCCCGCCCTGCGGGAGCAGCTCCACGGCTTCAACGTAGCCTTCTGTGTGCTGGCGCAGCTGGTGCTGGAGGACTCGCTGGAGGAACTGGAGGAGGTCATGACCTTCAGCCGTTCGGTGGGTCTGCCCATCTGTTTTGCTGACCTGGGTTATGAAAACGTAGACCCGCAGGAGGTACGCAACGCGGCGGAAAAGGCTTGCGTCCCCACCAGCACTATCCACAATATGCCTTTTGAGGTAACCAGCGAGAAGGTCTATCGTGCGCTGATGGCAGCCGATGCATATGGTCGTGCCCGAGATATGCCATCGCCTATGAAGTATTAGAAATTAACATAACCATGTTTAAGCGTGTACAGCTTTTCGAGCGGCAACAGACGTTTGTAGAACTGACGGTCGGAGGAACAGTATAAAAATGTCCACAGGCCGATTGAAACGGCGAAGGAACGCAAATATCCCAGAAGAATGCTATAATAATCGACCGCCATCCTGGTGAGCAGCAACGCTCTTCGAGATGGCGGCCTTTTATGTGTGGCTACATTTTACGCTTACAAGCGGTCTATTCCAAATCAGAAGTTCTGTTGTAAAGAACAACAATCCGGAGGAGTATAGGCTGGCGATCGATACGGATACCGGTAAAATTATCCCAGCCTATGTGAATGCCTACAAATACTTCGGCGGTGTCACCCGAATCATCCAGTGCGACAACCTGAAAACCGGCGCGCAAAAGCATGGGAAGGATGAGGTCGTTCTCAACAAATCGTACCAGGAGCTGGCAGAACATTACGGCACGGCGATTCTGCCTGCCAGAGTCCGTGCACCCAAGGATAAGGCCGCTGTTGAGGGTACCGTTGGTATCATCTCTACCTTCATACTGGCCGCTCTGCGGAACCGCCAGTTTTTGTCTCTATTGGAACTGAATGAGGCGATTTGGGACCGTCTGGAGATGTTCAACCACAAACCTTTCCAGAAAAGGGAGGGCAGCCGGGCCAGTAGCTTTGCGGAAGAAGGACCCTTCCTGCGCCCTCTGCCGCCCAGACCTTTTGAGTTGGCAATTTGGAAGGTGGCAACGGTGGGACCCAATTACCACATTTCTGTGGAGCGTATGAACTATTCTGTTCCCTTTGAATACATCAAGCAGAAGGTGGATGTCCGGCTCACCAGAGCCACTGTGGAGGTCTTCTACGGTGGAAACCGGATCTGTTCACATCCCAGGCTGTACGGACGGTTTAACCAGTACTACCAACAGACCGACGTGGCCAGCACAAGGTTGGACACCACACACCCGTATAACCGGTGCGGCGCAACGGTGGCGAACATCCTATCCAATCGTACCTTGGTCACACGCTGAATATGCAGAGCAGCACCCTGTCCTACAAGAACAAGCAGATATTCCACCGTCCGCCGGAGGAACAGGTGTTGGTGAAGAACACCCATGAGGCCATCATCGACCAAGAGCTATGGGACACAGTACAGCGCATTCGGGAGCACAAGCACCGTCCGCCAAAGCACATGGATGCGCCGGGGCTGTTCGCTGGATTAGTCTACTGTGCCCAGCCACGGATAGATTTAATAGTTACTTCGACTCCGTGATTTGCTTGGCTTGTTTTTCCGGCGGCGGTATTGTGAACTGTGCCGATCTGTGATATACTCTATTACATAATTGATAACAATATGAAAAAGCGGCGTGGGCAGGCATATTGTCCGCTCTGCACGAGGGGGTGGGAACATACTATGAAAGAATGGGAAATCAGAACCGCTGGGGAGGTCTCGTGCGGCAGTAAAACGAAGCAGGCCTATGAGCTGATCAAGCAGAAGATACTGATGCTGGAATTTGCACCGGGGCAGCCACTCCGAGAGCTGGAGCTCAGCGAACAGTTTTCCATGAGCCGGACGCCTATCCGTGCGGCCATCGAACGGCTGGTGGCGGATTGCTTTGTTGAGGAGACGGCAGGTAAGCGCACCATCGTGTCCGGCGTGTCGGTGGACGGCTTCATCGAGCTATATGAGATCCGAGAAGCACTGGAGATGCTGTGCGTCTCGTTGGCAGCGTATGCCTGGCAGGATCACAGCGAGATAGAGCAGGCGCGGGAGCTGATACAGCGTCAGTTTGAACTGGCAGGGCAGACGCCGGTGGACTCTCGGGCTGTACAGGAGGTGGATCGCGCTTTTCACCGGGTGCTGGCTCATATGTCCGGCAACAAGCTACTGGAACGGGAAACGGTGTGGATCTATGATCTGTGCCTGCGATATATTTTCTACTCTATGCACTTGAACTGGTCCACTCGCATTGCTCAGGAACACAAGGACATCATTGATGCCGTTGAACGTCGAGACAGCCATCTGGCTCAGGCTCATGTACGCAATCACTTATCAAAGGTGAAGGACGCGGTGCTCATGGGTCTTGCAAAGGGCTTTGATCCCTCCGTGGAGCTTCAGAACGCCCAGGAAGGCTACACCATCCGCCCCCACACGGAGCGGGCAGACTGAGTATACCTACACAAAGAGCACCCCGTCGGATCCTGCGGGATCTGACGGGGTGCTCTTTGTGTGTCAAGGGCCGGCGAAAGACTGTCTCTTATACACATCTGACG
>ERZ1026868.1070-NODE-1070-length-14869-cov-4.459498_pt1 | contig 14869 bp, 20 predicted proteins | sample MGYA00380164_ERZ1026868 | MGnify/ENA primary metagenome ERZ1026868 (study PRJEB33269, sample SAMEA4719800) | human gut metagenome | biome: human-associated habitat; feature: organic feature; material: feces | place: Cameroon | collected 2013-10 ... | reverse complement strand
ATTGTTAATTTTTCAATTTGCATTATTTATTCTCCTATCTTCTTTAAATTGTATTGCTAAAAATAGTATGACAACTAAATTCAAATACAGAAAAACCCCGGCAATCACTTGCCGGGGCATGCTTATTTTTTCCCAATTTCGCAAAGTAACGCTTCTTGTAGCAATGCTGAGCAGCGAAGCCCTCGCTTGTTAGCTTCATCGTTAAGCCATTTAGGGAGAGATACCGAGCGCCTAACCGCCTTGCTGTTTTGTCGCTTCTGATATTCCAAAACATCACAGGTAATTTGCAAAACATACTCTTCTTTTGCTGCCTTTACATTTTCAATATCTGTGGGCATCGGCGCCGCTTTTGAAGCTTGATCCAAATTTATAAGTATCATGCTCAAAAGATCTCTTGCGGCATTTTGCGCTTCGAGCATATTAGCGCTTATTACTTTTTCGCCGTTAAAATCAGGGAATGTCGCCAGCACAGTTCCATCCTTCTGATATCGAAATATTGCCGGATAGTTGTATATATTATTCAAATTAATCTACCTTTCTTTTTTTATTTTTTGAAATAGAACTAACTATCAAGCCAGCCGCAGCTCCTGCCGAACCCATGATTATAAGAATATATAATCCAATAGGCGAATCAACTCCTGTTTTCGGAGCAGGAATAGCTGTATTTGTCATCTGAGCCTTAACTGTTTCTCCGTCTTCTTTGATTTCAAATGAAAACTCTCTTTCATCGATTTCGTAACCGTCCGGCGCATCGAATTCCTGATAGGTATATTTTCCATATCTTAAAGTGAATTTAGCAATGCCGTCTTCGTCGGTATAGCCCTCTGTTACAACTTCTCCGGTTTCGGCATTTTTAATTCTGAATCCGGCATTTGCGAGAGGCATTCCGGTTGCCACATCTGTTTTGGTGATTTCCAATTCGCCCTTAATCGGCGCGTTTGTAAATCCTACACCTGCATTGTTCTCAACAATTACCGTTTTTCCGTCTTCTGTAATCTCGAAGTAATAATACTCATCATCGAGTAAGAAGCCTTCGGGAGCAGTCTTTTCATGAGCAAAGTATCCGTTATAATGAAGTCCTCCGAGCTGGTAAATTCCCGGCTCTGTTTCCCGCATTACATCTACAAGAATATCAATATCAGGATTAAATTCTTTATCTCCGTCTACATCTGCATACACTTCAAATTCTGCGCCGGTAGGCTTGTTATTCGGATATTCAGCGTCAACCTTTGTTATCTGCACAGAACCCACAATAAAGCGGTTTTCTACTTCAATTTCAACGGTTTCACCGTTTTCGGATATTGATACCGGATATGAAATGTCGCTGAGCACAAAACCTTGCGGAGCTTTTATCTCGTGAATAATGAAATTTCCATAAGGTACGTCATTAAACCAAAAAGCGCCGACAAGATTGGATTCGCAGATCATAAGTGCAGTCTCTTCGGTAAACACTGTCTCATCACTTCTGAACAAACCCATAAGAGCGCCTGCAAGCATAAGACCGTCTTCATCTACTTTTATTCCCTCAATGTTTCCACGAATAATATCATTTGTAATTACTTCTCCGCCGTTTGCGGTAATCGATACGATTGCAATATCAGGTCCGTTGTATTCAAATGAAATGTCATATTTCTCATCCGAAAGGATGTAATGCTCGTCCGTAGAGATTTCCTTGACATAGAATTTTCCGAAAGGTACATCAGCAGAGAACTCTGCTCTTCCCTCTTCATTAACGCTTACTGTTTCTATCAATCCGTTCTTCGGTATTTTAGTACCGTCTTTTGCAACGATATCCTCTGCAGCATACAGTCCGAATTTAACCTTCATAATCTCATGGTTCTTGCCGATGTTAAACAGCGTATCTTCTTCCATAATTTTTGAAAGGTCAATTCTAACCTTTTGGCGTTCGTTTTTTACATTAAGATTTGCAGCGGTTGCACTTGCAGTTTCTCCGGCATATTTTAATTCTACGCCGTAAACGGTGTTGTCAATAAGATATCCCGGTGTAACGGATTTTTCTGTTATTGTATATTTTCCAAGATAAAGTGCTTTTGTTGTTGCTATACCGTTTGAATTTGTGGTAACGGTATCAACAATCTGTCCCTGTGTGTAACGAAGTGTTCCGTCCGGAGTATAAATGCCCTCCGCAGCCTTTACTTCAAACACTGTACCTTTGAGTCCTTCAACAGAATAATTAGGCGTATAGGTAGCTCCGTTCTGAGACACGGTGGTAAACACTTCGCCTGTTTTAACAATAGTAATCTTACCTTTCTGCGGCATATCTTCTTTTGTAACAACGATATCCGTTCCATCTGCTTTAAATGCAATCGGATTATTATTAAGAATATATCCTGCCGGAGCAGACACTTCGATTAGTTCGTAATTTCCGTAACCGAGCCTTTCAGGAAGCGTTACCGTTCCTTCGCCATTTGTGTAGAATACATCTATATCCCTATCAGAAGGATAATTTACATGCATTGTTACATACTCGGATGTATCGGTATTGCGAATTTTAAAGCCTACATTCGCAACAGGTATAACTTTATGTGTTTCAGCATCTTGCTTTACAATCTTGATTTTTGATTTCATCATCTCGTTGTTAAGGATAAACTGATATGTTTTTCCGTTTTCCGAAATTACGACATCAAAATCATCTACAAAATAAAAACCTTCTGTTCCTTTTACCTGATGAACAGTATAAGTGCCGTAAGGCATTGACTTCGACAAGGCATTGCCGTCTGCATCAGTAGTAAGGATATCTTTTTCATATTCCTTTGCGTTCGCATAACTTCCTGCAGACTTGAGATATATCTCAAACTGAGCATTCGGTTCCGGTGTTTTAATCTGTTTATCATTGTCATTACGATATTTGACGATTGCGATCTTACCCTTAATGACAGTTTCTTTAACATCCTTATTGATAGCATTGTGTTCAACTGTAAAGTTTCCTGCTTCAGCTCCGACCGAATATACTGTATCGTCAAGGAGGTATCCCTGTGAAGGAGTAATTTCACGAACAGACCAATTGTCGCCGCAAACATATTCCTTTGTAGTGAATTTACCGTTTTCATCTGTTGTATAGGTGTCTACAAGATCTTCGCCGTTGTATACGCCGTATACTGCACCTGCAAGCGTAGCGTCTCCCTGTGCGGTATTCTTCTCCGCGTCTGTTTTAACCACATTCACTTTGAATTTTTTAAGCACATTGGAGAATGTTGCTACTGCTGTCTGATTGGGCTGTACCGTAACTGTCTGAGCCTGCGGCTGAATATAATTGTTTGAAGGTAAAATTTCCGAAATTGTATATGTTCCAGGTACGAGATTTTCTTTTACAATCGTTCCGTCCGAAGCAGTTGTTACGACCTCATCAATGCCGTTTCCTGTGATACGAAACTGTACACCTGATACAGAACCGTCTTCTGATTGCTTGATAATTTTCGCTTTTCCAAGTCCTTCTGTTTTAAGACTTAAACTTTTGTAAATAGGATCGTATAAGCTTACTCCTACAACGTTTACTTGTCCGCTGTCAGGCACAAATCCCAATGTGATTGCGGGAAGATTGGAACAGTATGTGTTAGACGTTCTGTCAAAAACAACTGTTGTCGTATCTGAATGATAAGAATTTGTTGAAATATATAATGAATTTCCATTTTTACTGAAATTATAACCTTTGCTGTCTCGAACATTATAATGAGCAAGAACACCGTTAGAATCCTGTAAAGTAGCTTCATATAATCCAGTTGATGAGTTATACTTTAGTGTAGCGGTATTCCCAGGACAGTTAAACTCAGGTCTTGTTTCATGCGTAAGTATTTGTGCCTTGATTTTATTATAGGTATCTATAGCTCCAGACTTTGCCGTTGCAGTACTTCCAGCAAACATCCTCTCCAAAAACAATGCTTCATTGCCATTGTTAAAATCATTATATATAATTGCCCAAATAATTGCCTGCGTTCCTGCGTACTCTTGGTGTGCGGTATGTTCATACTGAACATTTCCATTGAATCCATATACCAATGCATATCTAACATAATCTTGCTGTATGTCCGACAATAAATTATAGGTATCAACAATAGTTTGTCCGTCATACGCAGGCGTATCACCCATTTCGATACAATAGGTGTATTCCCCTGTAGCCAATCGAAGTACTGCCAACTGACCATATGCATTATGCGGCAAATTCAATTTGCTTTTATATCCGTTAAAATCATACTTTATTCCGGACGCATATCCTTCTTTAACGATCTTTGCTGCTTCGCCAAAGCTGGCAGCGAATGCAGCAGTAGGTATTATGCCTATCAGCATAATAATCGCAAGGAAGGTGGATAATAGTCTTGCTGTCAATCTCTTTTTCATTTGTTTTAACTCCTTTACTGTATTTTTTTCAAATCAATCCGTAATTTTTTGTCTTGTAACGCGCATGTGTATCGTCACCTCTTTCAATATATTTGAGCGTTTATAGCACTCCTTTGCCGCTCTCTCGAAAATAGTATGATAGTTTTTGTTTTCCATAAAATTATGTTTGGATGCAAAAAAGCACCCATCGGGAAATTGTTTTCCGAACGAGTGCTTATATAAGTAAAGTTAACTAAAAACCATCATATAGATACTTTGTATGCCTGCATTCGTTTTAAAATGCACTTCCCACCGCATAAAAGCAGTGGGAAGCTAAAGCTTATGCAGTTCTTACTAACTATGCCGAGTGTTCTATTGCTTCGATTGTCTTTAAATACAACGAAATAACCGTATCAATCTCCTCCATAGTTTCCGCCTTGCAAATAGGAATGCATTCAATGCTTTCCCCTGTTTTCTCATCCGTTATAACTCTTGTAACACCTCGGTAGTAATCATTATCTTTTTCGCATACTTCTCTACACAAATAAAAAGTACACTTCTTCGGATTGCCAAGTGCAAAAAGGTGTGGATCACTTGTTTTGTCATAATCTTTTTTGATTTCGAATTTCATATTTTTAAATGTATACATTTTTCTCTCCTGAAAATTTTAGTTGTATATGTTAAGGTTCCACTTGTTACGCCGCACACATATATATCGTCACCTCACACTATTTTTTTGCAAAACGACTCATGATACGCTTCGCTTCCAAATATAGTATGATAGGTTTGACTCTTCGTGATATTCGTTTCCGTTGCCGGCATAAAGCTATCTGTTTGTATTATTATAAAATATCCAAAAATCCAAATAAGTTTTTGTTAACATCGCAAATATATTTTGTGATGTTTTTGTGTTATACTACAATAAATAGACGGATTGGTTGTACACAAGCTGTTTGCTTTTCATAGCTAATCTCACAGTGTACAATGGGATAATAAAACTTATATGGAGGTATGTAATATGCATTGGACTGCAATTGTATTTATAGTTTTGGCGGTTGTTGTATTTCTTTTTAATTTCAACGCAAGACGCAAGTCAATGAAGGATTCACAATCACGTAGAGAAATGCGCTTCAAATCAGATGAAGAACAATCATTGCAGGCGGAACAAAACCGTTTGTTTCAGGAACAGGTTAACCGAAATAATCAACAGTTCCAGGAAGACGCTCAAAGAGCGAACGAACAGGCAATGCGTGATGCACAAATGCACAATCAGAATTCTGATAACTTCCCGCCTACAGATTTCGGTTCTCCATTTGGATTATAGAGTAAAAGCCCGGTTTTTACACCGGGCCTTTTCTTTTATCGAATCAGTTGCTTTTCTGTTTTCTTTTTAAAGAAGCATTGAGCATTTTTAATTTTGTCTTTACATTCTGTTGCTTTTTCACCTCTTTAATTGCCGCTTCAATTTCTTGCACCGAAGCGTCTATAAGATGATTTTTGAAATTCACATCATTACAGGGGCATGTAACAAGCCATGCGATATTGTCTTTCATCTTTTCGCTCCTTTATTAGAGATGTCTAAGGTACGTCAACGCGTATTCAAATAGTGTGATCTTTTCGCAATAGGAACATTATTTTGCTTTTACGAGGTAATCTACTCCTTTAAAGCTGTCAAAGCTCCCAACATTGTGCTTGTCAAATTTCTTTCCACAATACTGACAATGCTCATCGTCATTTGGGATTATCGGGGACGACTCCCCTTTTACTATCAATTGTGCTTCGGCAATCGCTTCTTGGCGTTTTTCAGCTTCTTTTTCTCTACGCATTTCCTCCTTTGCGCTTGTTCTTTTTTTTGCCATTTCGTATTCATTTTGAGCAAATTCAAATAGTTCTTGGATTTTCGGCTTAATGATATCATCATTTACTAAAAAACCATATTCTTCAGTCCATCCCAATTGTCCACACACAACGCCATATACTTCTATGCTTTGACTACACTCAATTTTGCCATTAGGTATATTTTTGACGACATATATGTTTAGAGTTGTTCCTCTTGCGTGCTCGCCGTAAACGAATAAAAGATGTCCATTACATATCTGATCTGTATGGTCGATTCCGTAAAACCCGCCAATCTTGCTTTCTGCGCAATATCTTAACGCAGCGATCAATTCTCTTTCAGCACCTATCATATTTTATTCCTCTCTTTTGTCGTTATTTTAAATCGTTATGTCTTCATATTTGCTTGTATCCGATGATACAAAAGATTTATATACGTGAATGATTTTGGAAAGTGTGTCCCTTTTTTCTTCTATGGGAACAGTATCACTGTCGAAGTATCCAAGTACGCAATCTACTGTATTTTTAATATCTGAATGACTATTTGCCATGACTACTTTCTCCTCTGTTTTCCATAACGCTCTCCCTATATAAAAGAATGTCGTTACAGAATAGTGATAACATCGTTTTTGCCTGAGTCTTTTCTTCAATATGCATCAATCTAAGTTTTGAAAGCGGAATTTCAGGTTTGTTCTCTCCAAACTTTGCCCCGTTAAGCATTTGCCGTACTCTACAAAGATTTTCTGTAAGATAATTATTGTAGACCTTGCCTCTTATCGCCTTTGTGGACTTGCCGATAGCCTCTGACATCTCCTCATAGGTATTGCCTGCGTTAATCATCTGACCGAGTAAGCAAAACTCTTCTTTCGTCCATGAAATATGGTTATCTGCTTTCAGTGGGCGTTCTTTAAGCTTTAAATCAACAATCCTTCTTTGTATCGCTCCTTCGGTGCGGTTTAGTTTTTTAGATAATTCCGGATAGGTATATTTGTATTCTCGAAGATATTTTCGAAGTCGGCTATCCTCCACAGGCGTCCACGGCGTTTTGATATAAGAAAGACTTCTTTTCACATCTGCTTTTCTTTTGCTCTTCACCCATTCCGGCTCCAAGCCTAATGCGTTTTCTTCAAATTTTGAAAAATCGAGAAAGGTTCTATTCTTATCTGCCCATTCCCAAAATTCTTCTAAATACACGACCAAAAAGCTATTATTAATAACTTTCTTGCGGTGAACGGGAAAATTCCGATTTTTAATCCATGATATGAAATAATAACTGTATTCTTCAAATCCGAGAGCAAGCAACAGTTGGCGGAATGTAACATACTCACCGTTATCAAGAAAAGAGCCCAATCCTAATTTGCCTCGCATTATCATAATTGCGTTTTCTGAACGATTGAGTCTTTTTGCTAAAGTGGGAATGCTTGTTTTTCCGTAATTCTCCTCAAGATATTCTTTTTCCGCTGCTGTCCACTGTTTCATAAACGCCTCTCTTTTCTGCTCTTCTGATAGTTGTCTTTGAGATTTTGATTTCTTATACAGCAGGAACATTTCTGATGACGCGTACCATTCCATTGACATCCTATACAAGAATTGTAATCGCCACCGATATCAAGATACGGTCCTTCTGCATACTCTTTCCAGGCTGCATCCTCTCGCGGATCGGATCCGTCCTCTAAGCAAAAATAATATCCTTCTTCCGGGAATTGAGTTCCGGCGCAGCAGTGTAGATTCAAATAATGAATACTGCCGTCTCCCTGCAAGACTAAGCTGTCGTGAGGATCTTTACCGTATTCGCGAACATTACCCGACAAATTATCTTTTAAATATAATTTTACGCTCATGATTCTTCCTTTCTTCTTATCGTGTGTTTTCTTCATCTTTGACAAGTAAAACGTCAGACGGTTCAAAACCGCAAAGATTTGCTTGCCTTACAATCTCCTTATTTGACATACTCAAAACCTTATCAAATGCTTCTTCTTCAGAACTCGCTTTAACAAGAATTGAACCTGTTGTCGTTACTGTTACCTCATACAAATGCATCGACTCAACAGTACATTCTTTTTCTTTGTCGTTAATAATCTTACTCACCTGTAGTTGCCTCCGTTGATATTTGTTTAGATTTAAGTTGCTATCTGATTCAAATTTGTCTCCAAACGTCAAATAAACAATCTTAAAAATAGTATGGCTATTATCCTTTTACGGCAAAAACAGAAAAAGAGCCTATTCCTTTTGGAATAGACTCTCTTTGTATTTCGCTTACTCTACGCTGTTCGATTTAACGCCCACATTCCTTTTCCGACATGTGTAAAATACGTCGGATTGTATTGAAGAGTTTGGCGCACCTTTTCTCGCCACCAGCGGTTTCTTTTTGCTTTCCTGTATGGTTCAATGCTTTCATATAAGAAAGAGAGCGGAACCGCTTCGTCGCATTCTTCCAATACGCCCGCAACAATGTCTCTCCATGTAATCCCGACCATATCTCTGACGTCAGTTTTTGTTTGTTGCGTATATAGCATCGGATATATCAATGCATTGTCTTTGCGTACAATCATCACATACTCGTGGAGTATTGGAATGAATTTTCCGCTATAATTTACGTTGTCTGAAAAACAGTTATGCTGCGTTTTTATAATGATATTTTCAAGCGTGCCGGGCTTTACTATTTCGGACAACATGCTATAACATTTTCCTTTTTTCTTAATATCGCCCATTAACACAGCCATTCGTCCGCCTTTTTCCAACGCAGCAAATTGCTTTGCCATTGCGTAATTCATTGCTTTTACAAATTCATCCCATTCTTCGATACGAGAAAGATCGGTTTTCCTCGGATCATATCCATACTTTTTTTCAACATCAGAAGCCTTATACATTACATCCGAATATTTTATAATTGACCAATATGGCGGATGCCAAAATACGAACTCCGATCGTTCCGGAATATCACAATTCATAATGTCAAATCCACTATGAAGGTCATATATATTACTTTTGATGTTCATTTTGTCTGCGGCAGCTTTTGTTGTACCGCTACCGCACATATAATCGCAAATTTCAGATGGGTGAAAAAATCCAATCAAATCTTCTATCAACTTGGGAGAGCAATTGCCTCGGTATTTATTGTTTCCACCTTCACCGCGTTCCGGATAAGAAACAACACTGGTTAATTTAGTGTTCATATTCGCCACCAAGACAGCTTTCGCTAAATTCAGGAACGCTTCCATCTTCGGCTCCGACATTTTCAAATGCCTGCCTGAGATTTACACACTCTGCAAACAAATCCTCCCAATCAGGATCTTCACAAGTTGTATCGGGGATCAGCTCGTTTACTTCAGTTAATACGCTGTACAACTCCTGTAATTTGTCATTCAATTCACTTAACATTATGTTTTTCCTTTCTTATTCTTCGGTATCTTTTTTGCATTGTAAATACTGCTTCTGTATTTCTTCCACAAATGAAGCAGAATTTATTTCGAGACTCTTTTGAACAATTTTTGTTAAAAAGTGATCTTCAACATAGTGTCCATCAATCCAGCATTCATAACTGTCTTCTGTGGAATCCTCAACAAGCAACGAATCATCTTTCCATTTTTGAACACATCCGTTTTTCATTTCTTCTTCCAGGGAAGTGATAAAATTCTGTTTTGCTGCTTCGTAATCGAAAAACAGCTCGCAGTCATGGCCGCTCTCGCCATCTACCGCCCAATCTGTAATAACCGCATATATTTTCGGCTTTATTTTGGGTTGAAGTGTCGTCCAAATCATATCAGGAGCCATAATAACGGAATCCAACATTATTTCATCTATCGGTTTGTCAAATGCAAGTTTGATTTTTTTGATTACAGAAGGTATCACAGGAATTTCAAAATCACAATAGATATCAGGAGTTTCATTATCCGTATCTTTATCTTTACCGGTTCGTATTTCCGTAATAATTCCGTGCAATCCGTTATACATACTGTTTTTGTTTGCATAAACCTGTTCGCCTATCGTGTAGTGAACACCGTTGTATTTAAAAGACTCTCCTCGTTTGTTTATAAGCATTTTATTCCTCCGTGTCGCTTTTTATAATGTTATTCAGTTTATCATACGCCTTCTCCAATACTGAGTCCGTATATGCGCATTCGTTTCCAAAATCAGACACATATTCGCAGTATTCATTCAACAGAGAAATCGTACTCTTAACCATATCTAAATTTGTTTGTGTTTCTGTCTTTTTTTCTGTGTCAAGGCAATGTTTGCATTTCCCTGTTTCAGAGTTAAAATCACAATTGTTTTGTTCCCAATCCATACACTCAGAACACAGCATAAGTCGTTTCCCGCAGTATGGACAATACGTCTGATATCCGTCTTCCTCTATGCTCCAGCTCATATCAACCTCTCGTTCACAATGTGGGCATAGCTCGGTAACATATTCTTGAGTCGTTTTGTTTTCCGGAGTTTTGTCAACAGTTTTTTCTTGTTCATTTCTCTTTTCCAGTGCGTCTGCAATATTTTCAAGCGCTTTTATCAGCTTAGGTAGCTGCGACGAAAAGAATGTGCGTCCATATCCGGTATTGTAAAATTCCATATAAAAATCTCCTTTTGATTTGTTTTTACGTTCAGATCGTTTCTGTTTTGCATTTGATATAAAACGCCGTATATTTTCCTGTGTCCGGACGGCAATTATAGTATTCAAAAGCATTTAATAATTCTTCAAATTCCTTATATTGACCTTGCAAATTTTTATTTTGCCATATTCCCAAGTTATAAAAATTATTTTCGGGATTTAACTTGCAAGGGATAAAGAGGACGTCGTTGCCGGAATTATAAAGTTTTCTTGCTCGTGTTTTTGTTATCCTTTCAAGATTAGAAAAGTGGTATTTTTTCATTGTTAATCTTCTCCTTTTGTGTCATTAAAGTAAGCCATTTCTCCGTTCGTCTTGATATAGCTTCTATGGATAGTATGAAGATTTTAGTCTATATGCAAAAAGCTCATCCCCGAAGGAATGAGCTTGTGAATCGAATACTTACTTTACTTGTTTTCTTCGCCAGCTTTGAAGTTATACACAGGTTTGATTATCTTTATGATTTCTGCTGTCGGACCAATATTATCTACAATATCGTTAATGCTTTTATATGTCATGGGACACTCGTCCAATGTACTGCTATTTACAGATGTAGTATAAATCCCTTGCATCTGATTTTTAAATTCAGAAACCGTAAATGACTCTTTTGCAGCTGCTCGGCTCATTAGTCGCCCTGCTCCGTGCGGGGCAGAACAGTTCCAGTCTTCATTGCCTTTACCGACGCAAAGCAAACTGCCGTCTCGCATATTGATAGGAATTAACAGCTTCTCGCCTGTTTCGGCAGATACTGCACCTTTTCTCAAAATATGGTTTTGAATGTCAATATAGTTATGTGTGGTTGTGAATTCGTCTACAACATGAAGCTTCATCTGTCTTATAATGACATCAGCCATTGCGCGGCGATTTAGCATTGCAAATTCCTGTACAATCTCCATATCGTGTAAATAATCGTCAAAATCTGTACCCTCTACATATGCGAGGTCTTTAGGTATATTTGTCCTCTTAACGCTTTTTAACTTCTTTATTTCAGCTTCAATCTGTTGCTGTTTTCCTGTCGCCTTTAGCGTCTTAACAAGAGTCTTTATTTCATTTTCATCGCAACGGTTCAGTTTTTCATATCCAAGATTTTGATAATAATTCGCAACCTCTTTACCAAGATGGCGGCTACCGGAATGTATTACAAGATACAAAGAGCCTTCGTCATCTTTATCTACTTCAATAAAGTGATTTCCGCCTCCAAGCGTTCCAATAGACATTTCGGCACGATCACGGTTAATGTGTTTTAGACATCGAAGCTCTGACAATCTTGTTTGTTCTGCAAGTCGATGCGCTGTAACCCGCACATTAAATCCTGATGGAATATATTGGCGTATTATTTCATCCAAGTTCCCAAACTCGATATGTTTCTCTTTAAGTTGCAAAGTATACATACCACAACCGATATCTACGCCGACAAGATTCGGGCAGACTTTGTCCTTTATGGTCATCGTTGTTCCTATGGTACATCCTGCACCTGCATGAATGTCCGGCATCATTCGAATTTTACTACCGAAAACGAATTCCTGATTGCAAAGCTCAATGACTTGAGCGATGCTCGTTTCGTCTACGACATTGGTAAACACTTTTGCCGTATTATATTTTCCTTGTAATTCAAGCATATTTATCTCCTTATTTGTCTTTCCAATAACAATACAAACATCCGTTCGGGCATCTGTATCGGTTATTTAACAGTTCTGTTTTACACGAACAGCATAAACACTCTTTTCTCTGATATCCTTTGGTGTGTTCTGCTTCCTGTGGTTTTGGTAGACCTAACACTTTAAAATCAACAGAGCTTATACAGCCAATGTGCTTTGGGATGTTTAATTTAGGTTCAGCACAACATTCAATAGACATACCGGCACAATCATTATATAATCTTTGACACATATCGTCTACTGCCGTAAAAGCTGTATCCGAAGCGGAAAAACCTTCACCGTAAGGTAGCTTGATTCTTGCCTTTTTGAAGCGTTCTCTCACATGCGGATACATATCAATTACACTGATTCTAAATCGACGTATTCCCTTTCCATAACCTTGACGTATAACACTTTCTGCAGTAACAATCCCTTTTTCAGTAGGAATAATCGGATCAACTCGCATAATTATTTTCCTAAAACTGAACCCATTATTCATAAGCTTTTCAAGCTGATTCATCGTCTTCTCTACCGGCATTACATTAGGTTCAAGAATTGTGCCGCCATAACCTGTTGTCGTGGCATGAACAATTACTTTATTGTAGTTCTGCAATACCGCTTCAATAAATCGATCGGTTACGTTTTTTGTTATGAGAATCGCTCCGTCTACATTATCAAGTTTCTGCACCCATGAATAGTCAATCGAGGCGTCTCCCCTCTCGGTAATACCGATGCGCATATCTTATTCCTCTCTTTCATCATAAATCGCCTTGTAAGCACTTATATTCTTTAACCGAAATATGTTCCGACGATATGTCGTATATTACTTCGGTAATCAAAGTTATCAGGCAAATATTTTCCTATCTTTTTCTTAAATTCAAGTATCAACTCATCCATGTTACTATATGCTTGCTTGAAAAGGTTTGGATAAACCGAAATACCAATATAATAAATGGAGTCTCCATTATAAATATCAGTGTTAGACCAATCACTTTCGCCGACATTTGTAATAACAAATGCTTCTCCGCGGAACTCACTGATGCATTCAATATTGAGCGTTTCAACGAGTTCTTGTACTATATCCAACCTTCCATTTTCCCATTCTTCCTCTGAATAGTCATCCAAAGCCCTTGAAGCAAGACATTGCAAATGGTTTGTGTTTAAAACAAGCCCATAGTCATCTACAGCATAATCTCTCATACTCATATTCCATACCTCTTTATAAATTTGTTGAAAGCTATAAGCTTATCGCACTCAGACAATGTACAATGCCTATATTTTTCTTTGAGCGGGCAATCTTTTTTATTGCATAAACGATAACCCCAACTGTCTTGATAATCAAAAGGACATTTTTCACCATAGCGAGGTAATTCATCAACAATAATTTTCATTACTTATTCTCCTTGTCAGATATAATTCGTCCAAACTTATATGTGGCAATCAACAAGTGTTACCATATAATCAGGGTTTTCTTCTGTAAATTTTTCAATGACACCGTGATACGAATTGTACCATTCTTTTTCATCATTAGTTGTCGATGAACTTATGCCGAACCAGCCCATTTCTCCCGGTTCAAGCCATTCGCCGTCCGGCGTTAAAATTGAATATGTTGAAAAAATGGATTTGCGAAGAGCATAGGTTTCCTTGTTTCCATAGAGCTCTTTCAAGTAATCTTCGCTATAAAAACAAAACGGTCTCTCTTCACCTTCCTTTAGCGGTTCTTTGTCAATAACAATTTCCCAAAAGCGACGGTTTATTTCTAAATCTCTTTCGTCTGGTGTAAAATCAATTTCGCTGATTTTACAAGAATTGCAAAAAACACCACTTTTCATTTTTATAGAGTTGTTCCAGCGACCGCCGATTTCAAACCAATCCCACTTTGCGTTCGGATTGGAATAGCACCCGAAAGAAGCTTCCTCATCGTGAACATTCTCGTCTCGCTTACGCTTGCAATATCCGCAGAATTCAGCGTATTCTCCGAGCGTCATAAATTCCTTTGCAGGAACATCAACAAGAACACCGCCTTTTTCTATGTAATCATAGAGTATATATTCTGTGTCGAGTCCGTTTACTCCGAAACTTATATAACTATAAAATCGTGTCGGTGTTTCACCGTTTTGATTTTTATAGTATTCTTCTTCGGAAACTTTCTTTGCGAATATTTTATCGCTACATTCATAGTGTTTACCGTCCGGCATTTTTACTCTTTTAATCTTATCGGTGCTATATTCTCCTTTTAATTCATCTGTATAGTCGTTAAACTCAAAGAAATTTTCATCTGTTTCGCAAAACGGCGCTAAAATTTCATCAATATTAGCACCCTTTTTGTGAATTATTAAAGTTGTAAAATGTGACATGTTTTTATTCTCCTTTAATTTTTTATTGTTTTCTTTTTTAGATGTTCTTTTTGATTGAAATTATGCGATAATCACAATCGGTTCCTAGCCCATACAATTC
>ERZ1026868.1065-NODE-1065-length-14915-cov-4.416487_pt1 | contig 14915 bp, 16 predicted proteins | sample MGYA00380164_ERZ1026868 | MGnify/ENA primary metagenome ERZ1026868 (study PRJEB33269, sample SAMEA4719800) | human gut metagenome | biome: human-associated habitat; feature: organic feature; material: feces | place: Cameroon | collected 2013-10 ... | reverse complement strand
ACTGGCACACTCACCATACAGACATTCCCGAACGAGGCTGCGGCGGACTACGTGCGCGGCAAGGCCGTCGCGGACCCGGAGAACTTCGGCAGGCTGCCCGCGCAGCTGAAGCAGCGCGCCTTCACGGTGGCCGGCATCGAGCAGATGGACACGCTCAGGCGGATGAAGGAGGCCATCGCGAGGCTACCGGAGGGCATGAGCTGGGACGAGGCGAAGCGTGAGCTCGCGGCGGAGTTCTCGCCGTACGCCGGCGGCGACGCGAAGGCTGCGCGGGCGCGGGCCGAGTTCACGCTCAGGACGCACGGCTTCCAGGCCTACGCGGTCTCGCGCCACCAGCAGCAGATGGCGACGGCGAGGGATCTGCCGTACTGGAAGTACGAGACGGTGGGCGACGCGAAGGTGCGCCCCGGCCACGCCGCGCTCGACGGCAAGGTGCTGCGGTACGACGACCCGTGGTGGAAGACGCACTACCCGCCGTGGGACTGGGGTTGCCGGTGCATCGTTGTGCCGCTCGACGAGGAGGACGCGCGGGAGATCGGCATATCGAAGCACGGCGACATGCCCACGCCGGAGCGCAGCGAAGGCTTCGCGTTCGATCCGGCGGACGCATCGGCAGACCTCGACACGCTGCGCAAGCGGTACGACGACGCGGACTGGCGGCTCTTCGCGGCAATGTGCCGCCAGGCGACGGTGCAGGCCGACGACCGGGAGCCGGAGACGATGTGGGACCTCATGATCGACCAGAAGATGCGGAGGACTGCGGCACGCCTCGCCGGCGCGACGCAACGCGACGGCGCGGAGCGGGCCATCGCCATCGACTACGGCACCGGGGACGCGCTTGGCGATGTGGCCGTGGGCGACTCGCACGGCGTGGACGTGGACATTCCGGCGGGCAAGGGCGTCTGCACGCTCCACACGCATCCGGACGGCGACAACACCCCTTCCCCCGCCGACATGGTCTCAGGCTTCAACTCGGGCAGCAGGGCCGAGTACATCGCCGCCGGGAAGAGGCTGCGCCGCTGGGTGTGGCTCCGGACGCCCACGCCGGAGGACGCGGAGCTGATCAGGATGTACGACGAGGACAACAGGGCCGGGCGGATCAACATTGTCGCCTACATGAGATTTCTCTCCAGACTCGCGGAGGAAGGCTACATCAAGATGGAGGAATTGTGATGACCAAGGAAGAAGCCATCGAAGAGTATGGCCGCATCCACGACATCGTGAAGAACTGGCGGGCGGACGACCCGTGGCACGACGCCGTGCGCGACCGCAACGACGCCCTGGTAAGCTATATCCTCTGCGCGAACGGGAAGGACCCGGGGCCGTGGGAGATGCCGCCCGTGCCGGAGGGGGTGGAGCCGTGAACGTAGACATCACGATCGACACGACGAAGTTCGACAGGCTCATGGCGGACTTTCCGGAGGCGATCAGGCGGGCGAAGGGACGTGCGCTCGCGGCGATAGGGCATGGGTTCGCGTCGAGGGCGACGCTGGCGTTCAGGACGGCGGCGCTGCGCCCGTCGCCGTGGGCGCCTCGCAAGGCGTCGAGGCACGACGACGGGCATCCGCTGCTCATCAGGAGCGGCACCCTCAGGCAGTCCATCTCGTGGAGGTTAGTGGACGACGACGCCGTGGTGGTCGGATCAAGCCAGAAGTACGCGAAGCACCTCCAGTTCGGGACGAAGCGCATGCCGGCGCGCCCGTTCTTCCAGATCGACGGCAAGGGCGGGCTCGTGCCGGCGATGGAACGGAAGGCCAGGGGCACCATAAGGAGAATTCTCGCCGAGGAGATGCGGCGGATCACCTGATCCGAAGGCTTGAAAAGGTCTCGGCGCACTGCGCACAATCCGCACGGGCGAATGCCCGTGCGGATCCTTTTTCCTACAATTCGCGGCGTTATGGACACACCAGCGAAAGTGATACTCGTCAGGACATCGGGCGTAGCCGTAAGCCTCTCGGCGGATGCGGCGAAGCTGCCGCGCCGCATCAGGGTGCTGAACTGGGGCGACAACCCGAACTGCCACGGCAGGCGCGTCAACGTGGGCGGGCTGTTCGTCCGGTGCCTGAACGCCCCGACGTACCCCTACCGCAAGGTGGCCCTGGACTTCGAGCACAACACGTTTCCGGGGACGCCCGCCTACAACGAGTCGAATGAGCCGCGCCCGGTAGCCGGGTTCGGGACGGTCGAGGCGGTCCCCGGCGACGGCGTGTACATCACCATGTCGAACTGGACGCCGGATGGCGAGAGGATGGCCGTAAACTACGCCGACATCTCCGCCGGGGCGGTGACGGACGGCGACGGCAACCTGGTGGCGGTCTCGTCGGTGGCGCTCTGCCGGGCCGGGGCCGTGGAGGGAATGGATTTCGTTGAGGCTCCGCTGAGTGGCGGCGCCTCGTCCGCGCTGAGCGGAATCATAGGCAACACCAACCAGAAAGGAAAGGCAATGGACTACAGGGCATTGCTGGTCAGCTCGCTTGGGCTTGGCGAGGACGCCACGGACGAGGCCATCCAGGCCGCGCTCGCCAAGGCGCTCGAAAAGAAGCCCGACGCCGGAGACGGCGCCGAGAAGGAGGCAAGGGAGGCCGCGATCGCGGAGACGGTGAAGGAAGCCGTCGCCGAGGCCGTGAAGCCAATCGAGGAGAAGGTTGCGGCTCTCTCCGCCGCATCCGTCGCCCACGAGAAGCAGGACCTAATCGCCGAGGCCGCGCGTGCGGGCAAGGTGGTCGCGCTGGGCGCGGACGCGCTCGCGAAGATCTCCGTAGAGGACCTGAAGGACACGATCGCGAAGACCGCCGTGACGGTGCCGCTGAGCGCACTGACGCCCGGACAGGTCAGGGAACCCGCCGACAAGGGCGAGGTCTCCGACGAGCAGCGCCGGATCGCGCTGAACTGCGGGGTATCCCCGGACATCTTCAGGAAGAAGCAATAGGGTCAGGAAACCAAGCGAAAGGTCAAGTAATGAAGAGGATGACAATCTGTGCGGCCATGGCGGCCGCGGCGCTCGGCCTCGCGGCAGGCGAGCATGACATAAGCCAGACGAGCGGGGACTACTCGCGCGTCACGGCGGGAGAGGCGGTCTACGCCGGCAACATCGCCGCCGTAGCCACCAACGGAATGGCCTACGCCGTGAATACGGCGGCGATCGGCGGAACGCTCACGGTGTGCGGCGTGTTCCAGCATTCCGCAGCGGCAGGCGAGCAGACGCTCGTGAAGCGCGGCGGGTTCATGCTGGAGAACGCCGGGGACTCCGGGAAGATCACGAAGGCGCAGATCGGGCAGACGGCGTACTCCGTCGCCGGAAACGCCTGGACGGTCACGAAGGAGAGCGGCGGGAAGGCCGTGGGCAAGGTGGCAGACGTGGCGGACGACGGCCGAGTGGCCGTAGTGGTCGGCAAGTGAAGTCAATGAAAGGGAAGCACAAATGAACATAACGGCATCGAACCTGGACGCGCTCTTCAAGTCGTTCCAGACGAAGTTCAGCGAGGCGCAGAAGGCCGCGCAGACGCGCGCCTTCCCGAACGACCTCGTCCCGGAGGACATCTCGATCATATTCAACGCGAGCGGATCCGCGACGCAGCACAGCTGGATCGAGCAGCTGCACGGCATCCACGAGTGGGTGGGCGACCGAGTGCTCGACAACGCGAAGCTCGGCAGGCTCACGGTGGTGAACCGCGACTTCGAGAACACGGTGCAGGTCTCGCGCAACGACATCGAGGACGACCAGTACGGCGTCTACGCGCCGCTGATCGGCATGCTCGGCTCGGACGCCGAGAACCTGTGGAAGAAGCTCGCCATCGAGGCGCTTACCGGCAACGGCGAGTGGGCGGACGGAAACCCGTTCTTCTGCGCGGGCCGCACGCTCGGGAAGTCGACGATCACGAACGCCGTCACGACGGCCCTCTCCAGGACTGCGCTTGAAACGGCCATCGCGGCCATGCGCGGCTGGACCCTCCACGGCGGAGAGCCGGGCGAGGTCCGCCCGGACGCGCTGCTCGTCGGCCCATCGCTGGAGGCGACGGCAAAGCAGATCTGCGAGGCCGACCTGATCGCGCAGGACGGCGCGGCGGTGTCGAACGTATCTCCGGCAAAGGCGCTGAAGGTGCGCGTCTCCCAGGCCCTCGGGGGCGGCCACGCGAACGAGTGGTACGTGCTGGGCGACAAGAACGGCGTGAAGGCGGTGGGGCTCCAGAAGCGCAAGCTTCCCGAGCTTACGCGCCTCGACCAGTCCACGGACCAGGAGGTGTTCATGTCGAACAACTTCCTCTACGGCGTGCACGCGCGCGGCGAGGGCTTCCTGACGCTGCCGTTCCTCGCCTACAAGGGCGGCGCGGAGAGCGTCGCGGACTGGGAGGAGAAGTAGAAGGCGGAGGCGCGGGCATGGCGAAGCTCACGATAGAGGACCTTGCCGGCGACATGCCGGAGCAGATGCTCGTGTCGGCGCTCGACGACGACCGCGACGGCTTCGCCGACGAGGCGGCCTTCCGGGCCGCGCTCGCCTCGGCGAACGCCCGCGCGGAGAGCGTGTTCGGCGGCGCCGTGCCTGCGCAGTACGCGCCGGCGGCGGACTACGCCGTGAGGGTGTTCCTGCTGGACCTGCTGCACAGGCGCATCGGGGACACCGGGGATCGGAACCCGTGGGAGAGGCAGGCGGAGTCGCAGGAGGCCCGGCTGAGGGCGCTCGCGTCCGGAACCGAGGCGATAGACGCCACGTCGGACGGCGTGGTGATCTCCAAGCCCGCCAAGGTCTACAACGCGCTGGGGCTGATGTCATGAGCATAGACGAGACTGTTGGGGCGGCGGCGGACGCGATACGCGCCATGCCGGAGATGGCGGGGATAGTCGTCATAGAGGACCGCAAGGGGGACGTGGCGGCGCGGCTGCAGGCGGCGGTCGCCAAGACGCGCTTCGCGGTACTCGTCGGATGGAACGGGTTCAGGGCCAGGAGCGGCAGCTCGAAGACCATAGTGGGCGACACGAGCCTCGTGGTCGACATCTTCGAGCGGCCCGCCGTGAACGGCAACGCGCCGATACACCTGCTCGACGCGGCCCGAGCCATCGCGCTTGCGGTCAACCTCTCCCAGCCGCCGGGGCAATCCCCCATCGTGTTCGAGGAGATCACGCCTGTGGACGAGCCCGTCCCCGGCATGGTGACGGCAAGCGTCACATTCAAGGTAGGCAACTCAACGCTCTAATCAGGAAAGGAACCATGGCATGCCAACCACAAGGCAATCGATAATCAGGGGACCCGGCACCGTCTCGTTCGGCGGGGTTAAGCTCTTCGACGCGGACGGCATCGAGGCCTCCGTCGAATCGTCCACGCAGGAGGTGCCGAGCTCGATCTCCGGCAGGCTCGACACGATCAAGACCGACCAGATCGGCAGGGTCTCGCTAACGCCCGTGGGCAACCTGTCGGCGGACATCCTCGCAGTCCTCTTCCCCTCCTGGATGCGCACCCCGGAGATCGGACGCTCGGTGTTTGGGTCGGCGGACGCCCCGCTCGCCATATCCTCGAAGGCGGGGACGAAGGTGACGTTCGCGGCGGCGGCCCTCACGAAGTGCCCCGAACTCCGCCTCTCGCCGGTCAAGACGGCGTTCGGCCCCTGCGAGTTCACGGCGCTCCTGCCGAACGGCAAGCTTCCGGACGACCAGTCCTCGAAGCTCTACGCGGTCGCCCAGGCGGCCTACGCGGACGGCGACGCGCCGAGGAACGGCCTCACCGGATTCCACTACACTGGCACGTTCGGCCAGCTCTCCATCCCGGACACGCGCGACGGCTGGACCGTCGCGGTCGCCCTGCGGCTGGAACCCGTCGCGACCGACAGCCAGGGGACGATCGACTACACGCTGCAGGGCGTGGACGTGACGGCCAAGTGCACGCCGCTCGGGCTCACCGAGGCGCAGATCCTCGCGGCGCTGCCCGCCCTGAGGGGGCGCGGCGCGTCCCTCGCCGGGACGGACGACCTCGTGATCGCCTCCAGCGGAGGGCTCAAGGCGACGCTCAGGTGCGCGACCGTGGTGACGGGGCCGCTCCAGTGGGGCGCGACGCGGCTCCGCGCCGGCGAGATCGGGTTCACGGCCCACGCCGACGGGGACGGGAAGCTGTTCGACGTGTCGATGGCTGCCGCCCAGGCGGCGTCCGGAAGCTGAGGTCTGCGGGCCGGGAGGCGGGGATGGAGATCACCATCGGAGAGACTACGCTGTGCGCGGGCGGCACGCGCAACTCCACTGGCTCGCCCATCGGGCCTGCGAACCTGCGGATGGACATTGCGCCGGGCGTCGCGATGCGCGAGTACGTCGGCGCCGACAGGGTCGCCGGCGAGCACGTAAGGTGCGACAGGGGCACGGTGTCGTTCGACGTGGAGAGGATATTCGCCAGCCCGGACGCCGCGCTCGGCTACGTGCGGGGCGCGTTCCTCGTCGAGGACAGCGAGGGACCTCTCAAGTTCGGCGGCAAGACGGTATTCCCGAATGCGGCCGTCACGCGGCGGCATGTCGCGGTCGTCGGCTGCGCCGTTGAGGTGGGCTACACGATAGAGGGCTGACCCATGGCGGACGACGGCGAGCTCACGACAAGGATCCGGATCGAGGCCGACACCAGCGGCGCGGAGAAGACCGAACGCGCCATTGGGCGCGTCGGCAAGGCCGTCAGGGACACGGCAGCCGCATCGGGCGGCGGCCTTGAGCGGATGCGGGCCGGCATCGGCAGGGTTTCCGGCGCGTTCGGGGCCCTGCGCAACGTGCTCACCGGATTCGGCATCGGCGGCGTGGTCATGGCCATCACGGGCGGCCTGTCGAGGATCGTCGGATCGTTCGGCGCGGCGAAGAAATCGGCCGAGGAGTTCGGAGCCATCCAGCGGAAGCTCGGCGAGAGCAAGGCCATCGCGTCGCTTGAGAACGACTACGCGAAGCTGAAGGACGCGATAGACGCGTCCGCCGCCGCCGAGGCGCACCAGCTGGAGATGATCGACATGGAGGCGGCGAACAGGCGCAGGCTCTCGGAGGCGAAGCTCGACGCCGCGAAGGAGGACGAGATCTCGCGGCTCGACCCGGACGCGCCGGACTACGCCGAGCGGCTCGACGGGATCGAGAGGAAGTACGCCGCGATGAAGGCCAACGAGACCGCGAGCAACGCCGTGGAGGACATCGTACTGGCGCGGCAGAGGACGGACGCCCAGGCATCGCAGGCGGACGCGCAGGCAGACGCGCAGGATGCCGCGACCAAGGCCATCCAGGCAAGGATCGATGCGGCCCGCCGGGAGAAGGCGTCCGCCGAGATCGGAGCGGCAGACCTCAACGAGAACGACAAGACCGGGGTGCTGAGCGCCGTCGGGAAGACGCTCCACCAGCTGTTCACGGGCGACTGGGGCCGGATGGCCGGGGCGAAGACCGCTGAAGGCGACCAGGTGCGCAGGGCCGCGGCCGAAAGGGCCGCGCAGTACGAGCTGCAGATCCAGCGGCTCGAGGAGGAACTGCGCAAGAGCGAGGAAAGGGCCGACGGATTCAGGAAACAGGCCGGACGCCTGCGGGAAAGGGCCGGCGCGATGGGAGCCGCCATCGAGGCGGCCGAAATCGAGAGGGACACGGCGAGGGGCGCCGGCGCGCGAGGCGAGGCATCCGCGCAGAGGGCCATCGAGAGGAAGGGCGACGCCATGGCTGCGGAAGAGGCCAAGGCCGAGGACGCAAGGCGGGCAAGGGAACTGCTCGCCGCGCGGAAGGCCGAGATCGAGGCGCAGATCCGCGAGCGGCAGTCCGACAAGGACGCGGCGGGATATGCCGTCTACCGGGCGCAGGGGGAGTACGACGCGGCGAGGCTTGGCGGCGGACGCCGGGCGCAGACCTCGGCGTTCGCGGGCCTCCGCGAGGCGAAGGACACGGCCCTCGACGTGGACCGCGCCGCAGACCGTGCGATCAACGCGCTCACGCAGGCGCTCAAGGGCGTCGAGGCGCGGCTCAGGGCAGCGCAGTCGGTGATCGAGAGCCAGTCGAGCCGTCAGAGGTACGCATGGAGCGAGGCGCCGGCGGGAGAGTGAGCATGACGGAAGTGAAATACACGTCCATCACGCCGCGCGAGGCGGATCCGGGGACAGCCTCGCGGCTGTTCTCGTTCGCGCGGATCCGCAACGGCGCGACCGTGCGCTTCCTGCCCGGGGACGGGGCGAGGCTGCATTTCGCCAACCGCGAGGCCGACACGCTGGAGATGCCGGGCCTGCCGGCGGGGTTCCTGAGGCCCGGCGACTCCGTCACGGCCACCTACAGGGGCAGGTGCGTGTTCCGTGGCGAGGTGGAGCGGCTGACCGAGTCGATGGGGCGCGGCGGCGACGCCACGCAGAGCGTCACGTGCGCAGGGCCCTGGGCCAAGATGGCGCGGCTCGTATTCCGCCAGGAGTGGTTCGCGCCGGGCGGCCCCCAGCTGTCGAGCCGCCTCATACTCAACCAGACGCGGACGGGCCTCGCGCAGAGCCTCGACGCGGCCCTCTCCGAGCTGGCGGGGTACGGGGCGGGGCCCTGCGGATACCGGGTCGGGACCGTCGCCGTGTCCGGCCAGGTGCTGCCGTCCGCCGAGTGCCGGGACATAACGGTGGCGGACGCGATACGGCGCGAGCTGAGGCTCTTCCCGAAGGCGATGGCGCGGTTCGACTACTCGGATCCGACGCCAACGCTGGACATAGCCAGGCCATCGGCGGCGGCGACCGCCGCATACGTCGCGGACATCCCGGAGTCGTCGCGGGAACGCATCTACGACGCGCACCCGATAACCGGCGTGGACCTCGAAATCGAGGCGATCGGCACGGTCGACGGGATCGGGTACCGCCAGATCGGCCATCAGGCGGCCGGCGACGCCACGGCGGGGAACCCCGACTGCCTGTACGCCACGCTGCAGATAAGGGGCGCGAGCTCGTCCGCCGTGAAGCAGAGCTTCGAGTCGGTCACCGAGGACATCCCCGGTGACCTCGACGACGCCGACTGGTGGAGGGAGCGGCACCCGCGCCTCGCGGGCGTGGCGCCAGACGCGATCACGATCGAGGACGGGGCGAGGACGCCCGACCGCTACCCGCGCATCTCCGCCGCCACGGCGGGCGAGATCGAGGCCGCAGGGCTCCACTGCGAGGTGTCCACCTTCACCTGCAGGGCCAGGATCGAGACCGAGGACGACGTGGAGGATGAGATATTCCTCACGCTCCAGTACCTCACTACGGACGCTGAAGGCACCAGGGACGACCCGAAGACCTACACGTGGGTGACAGAGAGCTCGGCGGAGTCCGGCGAGACGGTGCCGGAGGGCCTCGCGGCGACGATCCTCGCGGAGCGCAGCGGAACGCTGCTCTCGGAGCGGATGACGGTGCGCCTCGGCGACTCGCTGCCCATGCTCGGGGACGCGATCGTGGAGGACGGGGGCGAAGTGTACCTGCAGACGGTGGACATCGACTGCGGGGACCTCACAGCCGAGCTGCGCTTCGGGGTCCCCGACCGGCTCGCCCCGGAGGACATGGCCTCGCTCCTCTCAGGCTTCCGGAACAAGCGCACCACCACGTCGAGCGCCGTGCGTGTCACGGGGAGGCCCAGGGACGGCGGCGAGGTGGAGATGGGGGCGATCCCGCCGCTCTCGTCCTCGGAGTTCAGGCCCGGCGTTAAGAGCAAGACCACGATCATGGCCTCACGCCCCGCCGCCGCGACCCAGTCCCAGACGGCGGCGCAGCCGTCCGGCGGGAGGATCGTACTCGACTCCGGCGCTCTCGGAGACGGCGAGACAATGCGGGCGCGGACGATGCCGGGCGGCGTGAAGGTGCTCGCGACCGGGCCGCTGGACGGCGGCGGGATGTTCCCGTGGGACCCGGAGACGAAGTCCATAGGCGACGGGGCGGTCATGGTCGCCCGCACCTGCGTGGCGGTCGGGGGCAAGGGCCCCGGCCTCCCGGACGGGCTATACCAGCTGAAGGTGACGCTCGGCGCCACGCCGTCCGTCGAGATAGAGGGCGGCGCGGCGCTGGGGGCGCGGCCGGACGGCAATACGTCATACGTGCCCATATACGAGATCGCGGGCGGCGAGGTGGCCAGGGACTACCGGGGCATATCGACCGTCCAGGCATACGAATAGGGAAGGAACAGCATGAGAATCGCGACAATCGCATCCATCACCATGGCGCTGCCGGCGGCGGCGCTCGCCGTCCGGTCTCCGCTCGCCACCCCAGACGACTACGCCTTCACGGCCCCGGCCAACGGCGACTTCGTGAGGGGCGAGGTGATGGGTCCCGACCCCGCGCCGTACAGTCCGGTGCGCGGGGAGGACCAGATATACGTCTACGAGGCCCTTTCGGAGATCGAGGCGGCGAGGGACGGCGGCGCCGGCTCATGGCCGAGGCAGGGCATCGACAGGCGCTGGCCCAGGCAATCCGCGCCCCGCGTCGGCACCGCATTCGCGCTGCTGTACCAGGCGCTCGCGGCCAACACCAACGGATCCGGAGCCGGGGGGATCGCGCTGGCCGGCGTCACGGTGCCCGGCGCGGCCAGCGCCGCATGGTTCGTCCGCAGCGGGCGCGACCCCACGGGATACGCCCGCGCCTCCGTGCTGGAGGCGGGCGCGGCGGCCGTCCCTGTGGACGGCATGGATGCGCTGGGGCGGGGGACGGGGCGACTCCCGCTCGCCGCGACGAACGTGGCGGCCTTCTACAGGTGCCTCGCGTCCGTGGGCGGCGTCGCCGGCGACTACGCGGTCACGTCGTCCGGCTCGGCAACCAACCTGGGCTCGTCCGTCAGCGAGTGGACCGACTGCTCCTTCTCGGCCGATGCGGACGGCGGCGGCAGTTTCGAGTACACCACCCGCCGCGACGTGTCCGGCTACCGGCGGATCGGCGGCGGGCTGCAGGAGTCCACCTCCCAGGAGACGAGCGTCCGCCAGGTGGCGCATGGTGGGCAGGACGTGCGGAGCGCCCCGATGCGCAGCAGCACGATAGGCACCTTCGACCATGACGATGCCATCTCCGCCACGCTCTTCACGAACGCCGTGGCGCGCGCCTCCGGGCTGTCCGTCCGCAGCGCATGGGTGGTCTGCCACTGCTACTACGCCGACAGCCTGCGGCGCTGGGCGTCGCCGTCGAACGCCGTGCTCGACGTCAACGTCGCGACGAACGCGATGGTCGCGCTGGCCTGCTCCGCAGACGTATCGGAGGAGGGCGGCATGGTGGTCGCCAGGGCCACGCCGCACTACATGGACGCCTACAACGCCTTCTTCGCGGCGATGCCGGACGGCACGCACCACCCGGACGACCTCTGGTTCCCGCAAGCCCCCGGCGCCGAGGCGTTCGCGCCGGGGGAGGCGAAGACCGTGGCCAACGGACGGTACACCGCCATAAGCATAAGCCCGGTGCGCCTCGCGCTCGTCGTCGACGTCGACTGGCACGCCGGATTCCACAAGCTAGGAGACAGACAGGGAGACTGACAATGCACACCCACAGGCACAACAACCCATATCCGCTAATCGCCGCCATGTGCGCGGCGGCGGCCACGGCGGCCCTCGGCACCGTGCCGATCAGGTGGACGGTCGAGACGAGCCACGCGGGAGGCATCGTGTTCGAGCAGTTCTCGGGATCCACAATCAGCCTTGAGGCGGCCTTGCAGAGCTACGGCAAGCCCCTTGAAGTCGAGGGCGAGCCACACCTCTACTGGCAGACGAACGGCATGGGATCGGCCTACTGGAGCGCACCAGCCTCGGTCTCCGGCAACGTCATGCGGGCGACATGGAGGCCCGCGATGGAGACTGGCGCGATGGCCTACCGGTGCTTCGTCGGCGTCCCCGGCTCCATCTACTCGGCGGCGTTCCAGCTGCGCCTCCGCCCCAGCCCCGGCGCGAAGCCCAACGCGCTCCCGCTTCCGACGCCCCGCATCGACTTCGCGACGGTCGAGGTGGACAACGCCCCCTGGGCGTCTGCGGCGGAAGTCGCGTCGCTGTCGGCGGGTTTCGACCGGCTCGGAGATTCCTACGTAAGGCTGTTCAACTTCATGGCGGGCGCGACGAACGCGAACTTCTCGGCGACCAACTACCCGCCGACAAAGGCCGAGTCTGACGCGAGATGCCACTACGAGCCAGAGCCGGGGATGGACTTCTCGACCGTCCCGGCATCTCTGCAGCTCAACGAGTTCCGCGACGGCGAATGGCGCACGGTCGTCGACACGCGCGACTGGACGGTCTGGTACTTCAGATCAAGGGAGGCGCTGCTGACGAACGAGATTGCGCTCCTCAAGGCAGAGAACGCCGCGCTCTCCGCCCGCATTGAGCGCGAGAGCGCCTGGGGCGACCGCACCGCGAACGGGGTCGAGAACCCAATGCCGGACACCCTCGTCGTGGACCGCCCGAACATGTGGCTGATGGCCGGCTACGAATGGCAGAAATGTGTAAGAGGATCAAACCAGTGCTTCGTCCTTCGCGCGAAGGACATCGCGATTTCAGGTGGCGCGTCCACGAACGGCTTTCTCGAGATCTGCGACGCATTCGGCAAGCCGTACATGCGCATAAACAAGAGCGCAGAGACCTTCGCCGACCCAATCTTCAGCGAGATATCGTTCGACGAGGAGGAGGGCGCATGGTACATTGTCTTCGGCAACTCGACCAAGCCGACCAGGGGCGGCGCGAATGCCGCCATCGCCGGCAACGGTGCCGGAAAATTCATACTCTTCGACGAGGACGATCCCGAGTGCCCGGCAACGATCACCTGGCCGGAGACATCCGACAGCCATGCGGGCCATTGGATCATGCGAGCCGTGCCGAAGCCCATCGACGGCGTCATCCCCGAACATATGTTCTTCGGCGCGGAGATCAAGGTCGCCGGCAGGGACTACGTCGAATACATCAAGGAGGCGTCGTTCGGCGCCGGCGTGCGCGTCGGCAACAATGTCTATGACGCCGTCGAAAGCGGCAACAACCTCATCTGGGTCAGGCGTAATGACTAACATCACCATCGTCGAGACGCTTGAAATAGTCGAGTGGGGCTTCCGGCAGGAGATGTCGCACCTCATCCTTGCTGCCACTGCCATCTTCTTCTCGCTGTTGGCAACCGTTGCGGGGTGCCATGGCATCTACCGCATCTACCGAGGAGTACGCAAGACAGGCGCGTCCATCTTGTCATCGCTCTTCATGGTGTCATGCACGATTTATCTCATGTATGCCGGCAACGACTCGCACAAGCCGCAAGTGATGCAAAGCGCAACGATAACATTCGACACATATCTATACGATAATGGATCTGTTGCGACAAACGACTATCCGACCATCCGTTGGAGCCACGACCCGCTGATTGCGGACGACATACTGCACATCGCGGCACGCCCGAAGGCATCAACGGACGAAACCGACTGGGTTGAGTACTACATCGGGCGCGTGACGGACTCCCATTGGAGCGGACCTATGCCCGGCTGCACTGGCATGGAGATATGCGTCTGGTCCGAGTACGTGCCACCGCCCACGAGCAAGATAAACGGGGTATACCTCCTCGATTATCTGGCCGCTCCTCTGTGCGATATCGAGGACCAGCGCACGTGGAATCTCCTCCGCACTCCAATCTACGATGCGGACGGTGGACGCCTCATGTCCCCCCCTCGCCTCGCGCCGCCGACCGCGATCATGATTCCGCCGGAAGCCGTCAACAGATTCCTCAACAACGAAGACAAGGAGATCCATGATGAACAGTAAGATGATCGCATTGCTGGCTGCCTGCCTTAACGGGGCAGTGGTTGCCGAGGCAACGCAGTACTCATGCCTCTCAATCATTACCGAGACCAAGAAAATCGGAAAATGGAAAGCGCTAAAGGGGTGGATAAACGCCTCCGGTCTCTCCGATGAATGGAGCAAGTGCAACTACATCGCCGACACCTATCCGCAGTATGCTGAAATCACCAACGCGCTCGTCTGTGCCGGCATTCTCACGAACGGGGAGATAGCCGATGTCCTGTCGAAGTCCGTGGATCCGGCGATGCCAGACACCGTCCTGATGGCGCTTTATCATCGTGACATGACGAGCGCATCCGGACGCGCCAAATGGCACGGACGACTCATCAGGTCAGACGAGGACGTGACGAATCTCGTCCAGACCTTCACCTATGAGGACGGCTACACGTTCTCCCAGCCGTTTACCCGTGCGAAGCCTCTCACGGTCAAGCAGCGCTTCGAGCTGGAGCGTCGCCGGAGGGATGCGGAAGCTCGTCGGGAGCTGGCCAGACTTCCGCCTGGACTGCGCAAAGTCAAGGAGCAGCGGACCATGAACGCCTCTACAACCAATGAGGTCTCGCAGACGTTCAGCCCTGGCAGGGAGGGCCATTAAATGGTGGACATTCATGACATCGCCGCCAAGACCTTGCACCTCGGCCAGCATTGACAGAAACAGCAAAAATTGTCAGCAACAAACGAAAGGAATGAGCGATGGATACATTCACCAGGAATGGAACAGACAAGGAAACTATCACCAAGCTTATCGACAGTTTCTTCAATGAAGAAGGATTTGCCGTAGAGAAGCTTCCAGACGACGACTTCAAGGGACTGCTGTACGGGCTTTCCCGCGTGTTCTCAGCTCGTGTAATGAACTGTGCGGACGCATCGGGACGATACGACCGCGAATGGAGTAGGCTTTCCTGTCTCCTTAAGGAGGCGTTCAGAAAACTCGGCGGTATAGTGGAAGAGGACAAAATATGGAACATGATTGCCGAAGCCATAGGCAAGGCCCTTGCGGCGCCTATAAAAAACGACAACGAAAGAGATCCGATATGAAGACACGGGCACTTGAGGCCACCTGTGCAACCGCGTTACTCGCGGAATGCTCCACCAAGACGCGGATGCGATTCCCAGGGATATCCCGCGTAATTCAACCCTTATTCCCTGATGGTTAAGTACCATTGCCAACCCTAACCATTACATTTGCGCCGTTACA
>ERZ1026868.1062-NODE-1062-length-14926-cov-4.243023_pt1 | contig 14926 bp, 8 predicted proteins | sample MGYA00380164_ERZ1026868 | MGnify/ENA primary metagenome ERZ1026868 (study PRJEB33269, sample SAMEA4719800) | human gut metagenome | biome: human-associated habitat; feature: organic feature; material: feces | place: Cameroon | collected 2013-10 ... | reverse complement strand
GAGATCCGTAGCTGTCAGCGCTACCCTACGGAGAAATTCTTCATTGGACATTCTCGGATATTTTTGTAGTACCAGTGCTGCCGCTCCGGACACAATGGGGGTTGCCATGGAGGTACCGCTTTTTGCAATATAAGGTTTAAAAATTCTGCCATTTCTATTTTTCCAGAAAGCATTGCAGGACAGGATCCGCGTCCCGGGAGCCACAATATCCGGTTTACGGATGACGTCGTATTTTCTACCTCTTCCGGAATATGTTTCGCATCGCTTCGGGTCATTTTTACAATATCTTCCATCGTGACAACCCACTGTTAACACTTTCCGGCTGCTTGCCATCTCCGAAATACTCCCATCCTCAGGTCCTGCATTTCCCGCTGCACAGACTACGAGAATATTATGATCCCACAACAATTCCATATACTCCCGCAGTACCTGTTCCTTATATCGTTCCTTCAGTTCACCGATTCCGACAGATATATTTAAGATCCGGATCTGATACCTGTTTTTTACCCGTAGGATCCACTTAAAAGCCTCCTGCATGGAATCACAGGATCCTTCTCCCTTTCCATCCAACACTTTTCCCACGACAAGTTTTGATGCCGGTGCCATTCCCCGAAGCCTTCCACCCGACAATTCTCCGTTTCCGCAAAGGATGCCGCATACATGGGTTCCATGTCCGTTATCATCATACGGCAGAGAGCTCTTCTCCACGAAATCACGAAAACATAACAAATGCCCGGCAAGATCCGGATGATATGCGATCCCTGTATCCAATACAGCAACCGTTACAGGCTCTGACCGCCAAGTTACGCTATATATTTGTTCCGGTACCTGTACCTGCTCCCTGACCCTCTGCATCCGTTTTCCTTCCCGGTAAAAATATAGTAAAACCGACATAAGACTTAATCTATCTTATGCCGGTTTCTATTCCGGGTGTCGGTTAAATCACCCCATTATTCATTTATAATCTCTATCCCCTCCGGGAAAGCGTCATTTCCAATATCCGTGACACTCGCAGGCAGATGTACTTTTTTCAATTCCGTATGATTTCGGAATGCTTCCTCTGCAATCACGCGAACGCCATCCGGTATCACAACTTCAGGCAGATTCCCTTTATAAGCTACCAGGATGTCCCCACTGATCAGAAAATCATCCATACTGTTCTCTTCAAAATCATCCATCCACCCGGTATGGGTAAACGCCTTGGCACCAACAGTATTCACCGTGTCCGGCAATATCACGTTATCCAGATTATCACAATGATAAAACGCTGCATAGTCAATCACCGTTACACCTTCCGGAATCGTAACGGTCCGGAGAGAACTTCTGGAAAAAGCAAAACGTCCGATCTCTGTAGTACCTTCCGGGATCGTAACTGCGCTGACAGACTGGTTACGATAATACATCCATTCCGGAACCTTGCCGTTCTCTGTCTCAGCTGTGATATCCTGTTCTTCACCGGTCTCCTGTCCCGCTTCCGGTTCCGTATACCCCTGCTGTACTTTTTCCTCACCCGGATGCACCATTACCAGGGCATGATTCCCTACAATAATAGTACTGCCCAGGACATTACCGGGAACCGGTGTTGCAACAGGTGCAGGCGTAGCCGTTGATACAGGTTCTGTCGTTGCCTGTGTATCCGGTCTGCTTACTGCTGTCGGTGTCTGTACAGGAGCTGCCGTCACCAGCGGATCACGGTTTTTCTGTTCCGCAAGTTTTTGGGCAAACTGTGCTGCCACACTTCCCTCGTCCGCATGGATTGTCACATTATCACAGTTTAAGAAAGCATCTTCCGCAATACCGGTCACCGTAGCCGGGATATAAATATCTGTGAGATTAACACATCCCGCAAATGCCTGTGCATCAATACTCTGTATATTTTCCGGAATTGTGATCTGCTTTAAACCCGTACATCCTGCAAACGAATACTCGTCCACTGTAGTCAGACCCTTTCCCAGGACAACCTCTTCCAGATTGTTACATCCCCAGAAAACATAGGCATCCAAACGCTTGACAGATTTCGAAATTACAACGAACTGTACCTTCTGATTGTTCTCAAAGGCACTCTCGCCTACGACTTCCACTGTATCCGGAATCGTGACACGTTCTTCCGTCCCTCTGTATTTTACCAGTGTACTTCCCTGCGTCTGAAAATCGGAGGCAGACGCTGCCGCATCTGCCTCCGACACAGGAAGATGTGTCAGGATCAATGCGGTAACTGCCAGTGCTATGACAGCCATCCACTTTTTATGATTCATAAACCTTCCCATCCTTTATTTCCCACTAGGCTCTGGCTTTCCGCAGAGTCTTTTTGTCCTTCTTCATGAAGAGTACTACCGAGATACATGCAAGTCCCATGGATAAGAACCACTTGGGATGAATGCCGTCTCCGGTCTTAGGTGTGCTGTCTGCGATGGTTCCCGCAGTCAGATTATTCGTATCCACATAGATCACATACGGTGAAAAATGCTCTGCCGTAAAGGTTACGCAAGATACTCCGGATATTGTAGAGAACTTCGGTGACAGCTTATCCAGCTTGCTGTTCACTACTCCGGCCACTTTATTATTACCTGCGTAGGTGATCAGGGAATCCGGCAGAGGCAATGTAATGCTGATGGACAATCCTGTGGTATCTGTGATCTTTGTATTGCCGGTGGAATCATAGAGACTGATGTCCATGGGGAAATACTTGATAGCACTGATATCACTGCCGTATTCTGCCATCAGAGCCTTAACTACTTCTTCTGAAGCTGCTGCGCTCTCTGTGATCTTAATAACAAAATTATCGGAAGACCCGTTCACTGTTGCGGATACCACTCCGGTATTGGACAGACCGTTTTTATCAATAACAACGGTGGTTCTGCCACCGGATACGGTTCCCGTAGTAGTGCTGCTCGGTCTTCTGTTGGAATTGGAATTCGTGGAATTACCGCTTCCTGTAGATGTATTTGTTTTGTTACCTGAACCGGATTTTGCAGTATAATTTGCAGTTACTGTTACATTAGCTTCCGGCATAGTGATGACCGTTGCAGACAATACCTTGCTGGCAATCTTCGTATTGGCCGGATCTATTGACCAGCTGCTGAACTGTTGATTCTTTGCAGGATCATTCGCAACGATGATCGGCTGGGAACCTGCTACATAACTGCCGGAGCCGGAACCGTTTTTAACTGTCAGAGTATACATCTTGGCAGTAGTTCCGTTGTTATTATTGCCTCCGGGACTGGTGCTTGCTCCGGGACTGGTGCTGGTACCCGGACTGACCGTTCCTCCATTATTAGAGCCGCTTGCCTCATATACCGCATAAAAATCTGTATTTTCCGTAATGGCTGTTGCAATATCCGGCAGCCATTCCTTGAAAGTATAGCCACTGACCGTAGGTGTCTGGATGCTGGGTGCAACAGAGCCTTTCTTGATCGTGGTCTGATAAAATACTTCTTTTGTTACACTGTTGATATATCTGACTACAATTTCATCCTCAGCGATTGCTTTATAAACCGCTTTTGTAGTAAAGGATTCCTGAATATTTGAAAGGGTTCTGTCCCAACCGATAAATATATAGCCATCTCTGGATAATAAGTTGGAATTCGGCAAATCCGCATCTGCGATGCTGCCGCCTTTCTCAACCAAAATCGTTTTTACAACCTTGTCCTCATAATCGACAAAAGTAACTGTCAGTTTTTCTGCATCGGGATCGATCAGTTCATACACCGCTGTACATGTTACATCTCCAGAGATTTCCGTACACTCCGGATCCCATCCTTTGAATGTATATCCGGTTCTTCCGGCAGGTGTCGGAGGAACAGCATCCTCTCCTTCTTTTACCGTTTGTGGATCACCCACATCTACATTTTTGCCTAATTTTTCATTCCAATCTCGGAATTTGACCGTATAGTAATTTACCTGCGGAACAGTATCTATTGCAAAATGATTATAATCTGCATATTGATATAAAAAACTTCCTTCCGGAGCACAAATCGTAACCTCTGAATGATCCTTATTTCCGTTTGTTCCCAAATTTGCAAAGGCACTCAAATCAATCAAATTCAGTGCACTTCCTGCCTCCAGGCGCTCCATTTCACTATGGTCAAACACATTATTATTCAGTTTGACAGTTGTCGCAGGCAATTTCACGGTACGAAGCTTTGGCGTATCTGCGAAAGCATATTCCGGCACTTCTGTGATCATTGTATCCGACAAATCAATTTCACTAAGAGCATCTCCGTATCGAAATGCCTCGGGTTCCAGTTTTGTCACACCCGCGGTCTCGGAAGCCTTTACAAATCTTCCGCTTCCGTTCTTGGTTCTGCCTTCCAGGCATTCTACAATGCTCGCTTTTGCGCCGTTGCTCATTCCATAAATAATGCTGTTATCACAACTGTAATAATCATTTCCGAGGAACGTAACCGTCTGCAGCTCTTTACAGTTTTTGAACGGAATTCTTCCCAAACTGCTAATCGTGCCGGATAATACCACTTCGGAATCCTCCGTGCTTCCCAGACTCGTACAGCCGTCAAATGCATAATCGCCTATAGAAGTCACATTACCGGTAATATTCACTACCTCTAATCCGGTACATCCCTTAAATGCCTCCTTTGCAATGGAAGCGGTATTTCCTAATATAGAAATAGATTTCAGTCTTTTCGCTCCCTGAAAATCTTTTTCTTCAATGGCATCCAGTCCATTGATCGTTACTGTTTTCTCTTTGCTCGGATCCGTTGCTTCTTTCTCTACATACAACCCATCTTTAATTGCCTGTACTCCATCCGGAATCACGATATTCAGTGCAGAATTAATGAAATTCTGCTGATCCTCTGTCTGAGGCTTATGTTGTTCATCGTTAGTGATGGCATCTTTGGCTGCCTGTCTCTGTGCATCCGTCAGATAAGGGTAATTTGTTTTATTTTCATAATTTGGCAATTCCGAATATGCAGGAAAATCAATCAGTTCACTGACACCTTTTTCCTTATTGTACTGCACTGTAATGTTGGTAGGCCAGCCACTTCGATATTCAATATAACTTACCGCCTGACTACCGTTATTGTAATTGCTGTTAGGATTCATGGCATACAGGTACGGTGTTGATGTAGAAGTGATATTTCCCACAAACTTCAATTTCACTGCAGGTGAATTGTCTGTAGGATAATTTTTTACGTCTCCACCACAAGTATGTGTTGCACTGTTTGCAAATTCCTGCGTTTTAAATGCATCGGTGCCTATAGATACCGCATCGGAGTCAAATACTACATATTCCAGATTATGGCATCCCTTGAATGCACCATCCGAGATGGACTGTACTGTCGCAGGAATTGTAATCATTTTCAAAGAACATTTATTGGCAAATACATTGGCTCCAATATTATAAATATGATAAGGTCCAATCTGTGCCGGAATATCCAAAGTGGATACATTCGTTCCAATCGTACTGGATATCAGGGTATTCGACGAATCCACTACATAGGTGGAACGTGCATTATTGTCGCTTGGATTATCAGGATCCTGCACCGTCAGTTCATATTTGTTCTGACTTACATATTGTTTCTGATCTGAGTCATACTCTATGTAACTAAACGCAAAACATTTATCCTTTGTAAAATCATGAATAGAAGATTCCGGTCTTCCTTCAAAATAGAAGGTACCGTTTACCGGTTCACCCTCTAGCATATCCTTAAAGCACTGAAAGCAATATACATTGCCATCTGTTTTTTCAACAAAAGACTGGTTTCTGTTGCGAACCGTAATCCGTCTTAAACTCTTGCACCCTTTAAATACAGAGATATCCAATGTCTCCGAATAATTATCAGGAAATGTAATTTCAGAAAGTGTCTCACAATTTTCAAATACATTCCAGCCAATTTCAGACAGATGACTTGCACTGGGACCGTCTGCCGGATCAGAATTACATAACTCTACATTACTCAGAAATTGACACTCTGCGAAAGCATAATCTCCGATATACTGCACTGAAATTGGGATATTCACATTCGTCAGCTTTGTACATTTATAAAAAGCATGATCACCGATCTGCCCCAGATTAGATGCGTCCGGAACACTGATATTCGTCAGGCTGCCACAGCCATAGAATGCAGAATTACCAATTACCGTAAGACCATTGCCAAAGGAAATCGACTCCAAACTTCCACAGTTATAAAAAGCATAGTTTCCTACGCCAATCAGACTGGATCCAATATTCAAAGTACGGATATTGCCTGCTTCAGAGAAAATTCCCTGAGCCGGATTGGTAATATAACCTTTTACTTTCCACTGATAGGTATGGCTAATCTCATCATATTTAGAATCCAAATATTGATTACCAATATACTTTACTTCTGCGTTCTTAATCCACTGATGCTGTGTATCCGTTCCGGTTCTGTGATAACCGGTATAGGTTTTCTTCTGGCTGCTGTCAGAATCGTCTTCTGCCTTAGTACTTGTATAACTGCCTGTTCCATCATAATAAAAGAAATCTTCCAAAGAATACTCTTTCCATGTATTATCTGTATAATAACAGGGAAGCATCTCTCCGGTATAATATACTTCATCTTTTTTTTCAAATTTACCCGTTGGAAGACCGGCTGTATCAAGAATCGGCTTATCCGGATCATCCACCTGACGTATATGTTCTGTAAATGCTTCATAATACAACGGCTCACCGGTCTGACTGGCAGCCACATAACCGTTTACCGTACCGAGGTTACGGGTTGGCTGTATATACGCACTGACAGTATCCGGAATGGTCAGGGTATTATTGGGAAGGTTGTTTTCCTTGTTATATCCCAAAATTACCGCAGACCACACATTCTTATATAGTACATATGCGAACTGATAATTACTTCCGTCTGCATTTGTTCCGGTTGTGTAAATATTATCAGAATCCTTAATCTCCGGAATTAGATCTGCCATAGTCGGCACGCTGCTGGTCGGCGAAACCAGATTTCTTTTCTCTGTACTATCCTTAGCAAGTGATACTTTATATGTATAGCTGCCACTATCAGGTCTATGTGTGGCATTATGGTCACTAAGTGTATGTTCCGCCGCCTGTGTTGCTGTGTCATCTGCCGCACGCAATCCTTCCGTAGGAATCGCTGCCACTACGATTGCTGAGATCAGGAACAATGTTCCCAGGGTCTTCCTTACTGTCTTTTTTAATCTTCTGTTGGTCTTTTTTGTACCCTTAGTCATCCTTTACTCCTTTGTCGTCACCTTTTTGGCAACCACTACGAATCTGCCGTTTTTCTCCTGATAATCACAAGTCGACAGAGTTAAAAGCCGGTCACCGTATTGAGCCGTGACTCCTGTGTCATATAATGACATTTCCTCCATGTCATTCATATAAGAGTCAAATTCCTGCTCACTCTGGGCGTCTATAAACTGATAGTATTTGAATACGATCTCATCTTCACTGTATACCCTTGAACGGAATACATACATGATCTCATACAGACCTTTTTCATAGATGGTATCAAACTGTATGCAGGGATGTTTCTCATAGTAGCTCTGGTCGCTGTATAAGGATAAGCCTCCGAACATCTGCCCGCTCTTCATGTGATGCCCATACAGAATAAGGTTTGTGCTGGGTTTCAACACATCACAGTCCTTGTCCATGAAAATGGATCCGTTCTTGTCATACTCCTGATTCAGATTGTGATCCAGATAATATTCGTTATCCGTTGTCTGCATAACAGGGTAATCTATATTAGTATCGTCAATTTTTACCCATCCGATTAGTCTTTTGTTCTTATTTAATAAATTTTTATATTCATCCAGCACCGGAGGCGGCGTGCTCTGTCCTTCCTCCGACGTATAATGGATCACCGGTGCCGGTGCCTCGCTGGCTGCAGGTTCCTTGTCCTTCAGTTCACTCAGCTGCTTATAATTATCTGCTGTCCGGTAGTTGTACCAATTATAAATTCCAAAATAGCCAAGGCAGACGATAGCTGCCATACTACAACAGACCACTAAAAGCTTCCTTCGTTTTTCCTGTTTTTTCAGTTCCTCTTTTACGATTCTGTCCAGTTCTGCCTCGTCGAACTGCGGCTCTATATTTCTCTTCAGAGCCTTCTTTTTTTCCGCTGGTCTCTTTTGCGTGGTTTTCTTTTTAACCGGTTCTTTTTTTATCAGTTCTTTTTTCTTAAATGTCTCTTTTTTCTCGTGAGTGGTCTTGGAGGTCTTTGGAGCTTCCTGCCTCTTAATCTCTTCCGACAGCTCCTCCATATAATCCTGTCCCAGGATACTGTGAAATCTGCATTTTCCGCTACGGATCACTTCCAAGAGCTTCTTCTGATCCGACAGGTTCATCTTCTTAGTCTGCATCCGAAGATTTTCAATCACCTGCTGATCCTTCAGAGCGTTCTGATAATCCGCCTCTGTTCGAAACTGCCGCCCTTCTACGATATATATCTTCTGTGTCATTCAATCTATCCTTAAGTAAATAATAAGATGTCAGGGATAAATGGGTTAAACCTATATGAATTAAACCTACATCATTTTAACTACATATTATCATCTATTACATTTCCACATAGCTACTTTTATTTTACTATATTAGAAAATTATTGCAAGTCTTTTCCGGAAACATTGACAGGCTCCCCCGCATACAATAGAGCATAAATAAAATGTGGAGGCACTAAAAATGAGTGACTTAACTGCTACAAACTGTGGCTGCAATAATAATTCCTGCAGCAACAATAACAACTGTAGTAACGGTATCTTCGGCAACAGCTGCATCTGGATCATCCTTTTACTGTTCTGCGGCGGTGGCTGCGGTAACGGTTGCGGCAACAACAGCTGCGGACTTCTGGGCAATAAAAACAATGGCTGCGGCGGAAATGATTGTTGCGAATGGCTGATCTGGATTCTGCTCCTGTCCTGCTTCTGTGGCGGTGGAAACAACGGCTGTGGAAATTGCGGTTGCTGATTTACCGGACTTTTTACACACGTATGATCGATCATCCCGGGGTGCGGATCTTCCGTACCCCGAATGACTGATTGGCATAAGCCAATTATCCGCTTCATAAGATACTAGTAATTCATTTACTGGAAGGTATTATCTGCATGGATGATAACAGAATCGACAAGGCGGCCGCCTTTGACACTTTATTTACCAACAACCGCATTCAGATTCTGAAAACACTTGCCTATTATATAGATCCGCATCTCCTGAAAGGACTTGCTGTCTACATAAAATTTTTGGAATTGCAATATACGCTGGCACTGTTTAGAAAGCATCCGGAGACTGCTCTGCACAGTTTTCCTCTATCATCCGATGGAAGCAGTCTCGCCGGTGAACTATGCAGTGATCTCATGCCTTTATGCGATGAAACGCAGAAAGCATCCCTGCAGCAGGTCACCCAGATGCTTGACAATATCCATAATTTTCAAGAAATGATGGATATGGCTAAGTCCATGCAGGAGCTGTTCCCGGAAGGCTTCTCCGATCTGGACGGTTGTGATCCGGCTATGTTGTCCGAACTTTTCGCAGCCACTCAAAATCAATCAGGAGGTCAACAAAATGGATTATTCCCAGACTCCCCTCTGGATGCAGGATGATCTTGTGAAGGACATCCCTAGAGAAAAATTAGAATTTCTCTCCACTCTTTTTGCCAAAGGGCACGGCAAATCACAAAAAGAAATGATGGCACTTCTCATGCCTGCCATGCGTAAGGCAAAGCAGGAGCATCTCACTTTTACCCCACAGGAAATGCAGGCTGCCATCACAGCCATCAAAAAATACAGCACCGAAGCAGAGCTGCAGCAGATTCAAAACATTTTAGAAAAAAGCAACGCTCAAAGAAATAACTCCCGGCAGACGTAAGGTCTGTCAGGAGTTATTTCTTTCACGTAAGTTCAGCCAACGCCATGGTCATATTCGTTCATAGCTGAACTATTTAACTACGATGTTGACGATTCTGCCGGGAACATAGATCTCTTTTACGATGTTGCCGGTCAGCTTGTCTCCCAGAGCTTCTTTTGCCATGTTGATGACATTTTCCTTGGTCTCATCCTTGGAAACATTGATGGTTACACGCATCTTGCCGTTGACCTGAACACCGATCTCAACAACGCTCTCTACGGTCTTCTCTTCCTCGAATTCAGGCCATGCTGCCTGATACAGTCTGCCCTCGAATCCGGCAGTCTGCCACAATTCCTCAGTGATATGAGGTGCTACGGGGTTAAGCAAAGTAAGCAGTGTCTTGTATTCGCCTCTGGTAATGGCGTTCTTCTTATAGAACTCGTTGATCAGCGACATCATAGCTGCGATGGCAGTATTGTACTTCAGGTTCTCGAAATCGCTGCTGACCTTTTTGATGGTCTGGTGCATTTTAGTCTCTAAGTCTGCACTATAGCCTTCTTCATCAGTCAGAATATCCTGCAACTTCCAGACTCTCTCAAGGAATCTACGGCATCCCTTTACGCCTTCCTCACTCCAGGAAGCACTCAGCTCAAAGGCACCGATGAACATCTCGTAGGTACGCAGAGTATCTGCACCGTAATCCTGTACGATATCGTCCGGATTTACCACATTGCCACGTGACTTGGACATCTTCTCACCGTTGGATCCCAGGATCATACCGTGGCTGGTTCTCTTCTGGTAAGGTTCGGGAGTAGGTACTACGCCCTGATCATACAGGAACTTATGCCAGAAACGGGAGTACAAAAGATGCAGTGTGGTATGTTCCATACCGCCGTTGTACCAGTCAACCGGCAGCCAGTACTTCAATGCTTCAGGACTTGCCAGGGCCTTGTCATTGTGAGGATCGGTATAACGCAGGTAATACCAGGAAGAACCTGCCCACTGAGGCATGGTATCGGTCTCTCTCTTTGCCGGACCGCCACAGCAGGGACAGGTGGTATTTACCCAGTCAGTCATGGCAGCCAGAGGAGATTCTCCGGTATCGGTAGGCATGTAGCTCTCTACATCGGGTAACTGCAGAGGCAGTTCGCTCTCATCAATGGGAACATATCCGCACTTATCGCAATGTACGATAGGGATCGGCTCACCCCAGTAACGCTGTCTGGAGAATACCCAGTCTCTTAATTTATAATTGGTCTTGCGGTTACCGATGCCCTTCTCTTCCAGATAGTTCATGATCTTCTCTTTGGCTTCTGCCACAGACAGGCCGTTCAGGAAATCGGAATTGACCAAAGTACCATCAGCAACATCGGTATATACAGCTTCTTCTACGCTGACAGGGCTTCCGGCTACAACTTCGATAATAGGCATACCAAACTTTTTAGCGAACTCCCAGTCTCTCTCATCATGGGCAGGTACTGCCATGATAGCGCCGGTACCGTAAGTCATCAATACATAGTCAGATACCCATACAGGGATCTCCTTACCGTTGACGGGATTGGTAGCGGTCAGACCCTGGATGCAGACACCGGTCTTATCCTTTGCCAGCTCGGTACGTTCGAAATCAGACTTTTTCGCAGCCATCTCACGATATGCCACGATATCATCCCAGTTCTTGATCTCGTCCTTGTATTTATCCAGTACAGGATGCTCCGGAGATACTACCATGTAGGTAACACCGAACAGAGTATCCGGTCTGGTGGTGTAAATGCGCAGCTTCTCATCTTTTCCGGTGAGGGTAAAGTCTACTTCCGCACCCTGGGACTTTCCGATCCAGTTCTTCTGGGAAACCTTGACACGCTCGATATAATCTACGGTGTCCAGTCCCTGGATCAGCTTGTCTGCATATTCAGTGATCTTCAGCATCCACTGGCTCTTGACCTTACGGATGACTTCGGAACCGCAACGCTCGCAGACGCCATTGACTACTTCCTCATTTGCCAGACCTACCTTACAGGAGGTACACCAGTTGATAGGCATCTCTGTCTTGTAAGCCAGTCCTGCCTTGAACAGCTTTAAGAAGATCCACTGGGTCCAATGATAATACTCGGGATCCGTGGTATTGATCTCTCTGTCCCAGTCAAAGGAATAACCTAAGGAATGCAGCTGATTCTTGAATCTTGCCACGTTATTCTTGGTTACGATCTTCGGATGGATGTGATTTTTAATTGCGTAATTCTCGGTAGGGAGACCGAACGCATCCCATCCCATAGGATACAGCACGTTGTATCCCTGCATTCTGCGCTTACGTGCTACGATATCCAGTGCGGTATAAGGTCTCGGATGACCTACGTGTAATCCCTGTCCGGAAGGATAAGGGAACTCTACCAGTGCGTAATATTTGGGCTTGGAGAAATCGTCGGAAGTCTTGAATGCTTTTTCGTCATCCCAGACAGTCTGCCATTTTTTCTCTACCTCTCTGTGATTGTAAGGTACTGCCATAATTATTTCCTCCTAAACTATGAGAAGTTTTCTATTTGAAATTCATGTTCTCAAGTCGTTAAAAAACTATCGATTATTTTATCGTGTTTTGCCAATACTGTCAAGGACTGCGGCTCTATCCATACATATTTGTACATATTTTCTGTTCTCTGTGCATATCATATATACGAGAGGTGATGAATCATGTTTGCATGGATCACATTACTGATCAATCTGATGCAGCGTTATCGATGAAATGTCGAATACGCTAAAAAGAGACCGGACACATCCGCCGGTCTCTTTTGCTGGATCCTATGTATTCTATATATTAATCTTCTGCGTTATTCTCCGCTACTTTCGCTGCTCTGGCTGCTACTTCCTTCTCCTGTACATCGGAAGGTGTCTGCTCATAACGGGCAAATTCATAGGAATAATCGCCTCTGCCTCCGGTCATGGAACGCAGATCCGTACAATAACCGAACAATCCACTCATAGGAATATCCGCTTCAATGACCTGTCTGCCGCCACTCATGGGAGTCATGCCCAGTACGCGGCCTCTTCTCTTGTTCAGATCACCCATGATGTCACCGGTGTAAGCATCGGGTACTGTAACTTTCAGGGACATGATAGGCTCTAACAGAACCGGACCCGCTTCCATAACACCCTTCTTGAATGCCTGAATCGCTGCGGTCTTGAATGCCATCTCCGAAGAGTCTACCGGATGGTAAGAGCCATCGTACAATACTGCCTTGACACCAACTACCGGATATGCCGCCAGAGGTCCTCTGCCCACGGACTCCTGAATACCTTTTTCTACTGCAGGGAAGAAGTTTTTCGGTACTGCACCACCTACGACTTCTGTTGCAAATTCATAGGGCTTCGTCAGATCGCCGGAAGGTGAGAAACGCATTTTTACATGACCATACTGCCCATGTCCGCCGGACTGTTTCTTGTACTTATATTCCACATCAGACTGTTTCTTGATGGTCTCTTTGTATGCGATCTTCGGCCTGGAAAGCTCGATCTCTACTTTGTATTCGTTTAACAGACGGCTGACCACGATATCCAGATGCTGGTCACCCATGCCGTAAAGTAAGGTCTGGCGGTTCTCTGCATCGTTCACTACACGGATGGTCAGATCTTCATGAGTCATCTTCTGCAATGCCTGGGATATCTTATCCACATCCGCCTTGTTCTTCGGCTTATACCGCATATAGGTATAGGGAGTGGAAATATCGAACTTGCCGTATTTAATAGTCGTTGCCTTAGTCGAGAGACTGTTGCCGGTTCTCGCTGCAGTCAGCTTCGCCAGTGCTCCGATATCTCCCGCATGCAGTTCACTGACTTCGATAGGCTTATTGCCCTGCAATACATAGATTTTGCCAATCTTCTCTTCAATATCACGATCCACGTTATACAGCAGATCATCCGTTTTCAGTACACCGGAGTTTACCTTGATCAGGGAGTATTTTCCAATGAAAGGATCCACGATGGTCTTCCAGATGAAAGCGGATTTAGCCTTTGCGAAATCATAATCCGCATGGTAGATCTCGTTGGTCTTCAGATTGATACCCGCTACTTCTCTGTTCTCAGGGCTGGGCATGTATTTGATAATATCATCTAACAGTGTGTACATACCCTGGCACAAAATGTTAGAGCCCATGGTCATGGGAACGATGCTGCCGTCACAGACATTGGTACGGAGGGCTGCACGGATCTCTGCTTCAGAGAAGGTCTCTCCACCGAAATACCGCTCCATGAATTCTTCACTGGTCTCGGCTACGGCTTCCATTAAGGTATCACGGCAGATCTGCAGATTCGCCCGGCTGTAATCCGGTACCTCACAGGGAACAACTTCCTTACCCTCCCAGCGGTTACCGCTCTCGGTGATAACATTGATGTATCCTACAAATTTCTCGTTTTCACGGATCGGCAGATGAAACGGTGCCATCTTCTTGCCGTACAGGTTGGTCATATCTTCCACTACCTGACGAAAAGAAGCGTTATCCACGTCCATGTTGGAAACATAGATAAAACGGGGCAGCTTGTATTTTTCGCAAAGCTCCCATGCCTTCTGGGTGCCAACTTCGATGCCAGACTTGCCGTTAACTACTATGATGGCTGCTCCTGCGGCACTGACTGCCTCTTCCACTTCTCCCACGAAATCAAAATAACCAGGTGTATCAATAATATTGATCTTGTATCCTTCCCACTCAATGGGGATCACGGAGGTACTGATAGAGAAATGACGTTTCTGTTCTTCTTTACTGTAATCGCTGAGGGTATTGCCGTCATCTACCTTGCCCATACGGGAGGTGATACCGGACAGATAAGCAAAGGCTTCTGCAAGACTGGTCTTGCCACTGCCTCCATGGCCCAGTAATACTACGTTACGGATCTTGTCTGTTGTGTAAATATTCATATCCCATCCTCCATTTATTCTGCATTTTGGGTATTTTGTCCAGCCGTTGGATTGGATTTTTAACCCCTTACGTGTATTTTACTAAATATATACTGCTATTACAAGTAAATATTGTTAATTATTTCATATTTTTACAAGTTGTCAGAACTTTGAGATATGAACAGTTGCACAAGACAAGTAAATTGAGAGTTAGTGAAATAATCCCGTAGCCCTTGGCAGGGTATAAGAAACGC
>ERZ1026868.1060-NODE-1060-length-14941-cov-9.836289_pt1 | contig 14941 bp, 7 predicted proteins | sample MGYA00380164_ERZ1026868 | MGnify/ENA primary metagenome ERZ1026868 (study PRJEB33269, sample SAMEA4719800) | human gut metagenome | biome: human-associated habitat; feature: organic feature; material: feces | place: Cameroon | collected 2013-10 ... | reverse complement strand
AGTAATTTAGTAAAACAACAAGAAAAGTGTAAAGTAAAACCAGTTAAAGTCAAATATAAAAAAGATAGTGAAAAAAGTAATACGTGATACTTGGGCAAGTAATACGTGATACTTTGCAAAGTATCACGTAATACTTTGCAAAGTATCATTAGATACTGTCTTTTCCTGATTTCACTAGACACTGTCTTTTGCCCTTACAGGGCGTCACTAACGAATGTGCTTTGACCCAGGGTGTCGCTTCGCTTGCCCTGGGCTATGCGCTTGTTGGGCTTTCAGCCCGTTTGGAACTAAATCCGAAACTTTAGTAATTAATGTATAGTAATCAAAATAAAAGGGAAACCACCTTACGGCGATTCCCCTTTCATTATATTAAAGAAATCTACGATTACTTCTTAAGAACCTTAACGGCCTTACCGTTGCGAACAACGATGTAGAGACCCTGCTTGCTCATGTTAGCGATGCGCTGTCCGTTGATGTTATAGATAGCGTCAGCCTTAAGAGCCTCGGTCTGAATCTCTGTGATACCTGTTGCAGGACCATTCCAACCAGCGTTGTCACCAGCCTTTGTGAGGGTGAGGGTGAAGTCGGTTGCAGAGAACCATGTAACCTTAGAAGGCTTATTGGTCTTTGTAGAGTCGCAAGTTACACCGATTGTAAGAGCGTGGTTTGTAACCTCGATGTTAGGAATCTGAAGGTTCATCCAACCACGACCATTACCACCATTAGCACTGTATGTTGCAGAGTATGTAGCGTAGTTAGGATCTGTATCGCTCAAACCACCATCGATCTTAGCCTTAGCCTCTTCCCAAAGCTTACCATACTTGTCAAGTGCATTGACAGTGCTGTCTTTGCCTGCAGTCTCATCGAAGTAAGTGTAGGTCTGAACAGGGATTTCCATCCATGTAGTGTCGGCAGCCTCAGCACCTGTAGATGCGAAGAGGAATGCACCATTTGCAGATGTACGTACGTTGGCAGCAAGAGTATATGTACCGTTTGGAAGACCTTCGATAGCCTGATCCATGTAGATATTGTTCTTACCTGCTGTACCATTCCATGAGTCGAAGTATGTGCGGTTAGCATCGTCTGTGAAGTACTGTCCCTTCTTTACAGGACCATCGCCTTCGCCCTTGATAACATTCCAACCATCGGTAGATGCAGTCTGAGCGTTGATGATAAAGCCTGTGTAGTCGGTAGAGTTAGGATTCTTCTCGTAAGCCTCCTGAGCATTTGCAGTAGCAGTAGCAGCAGTAAGCTGAACGATAGCAGCCTTAACAAAATCCTCAGACTTGAGTTCAGACATAAGACCCTTCTTCTGTTCAGTCATAGTGAAAGAAAGAACTTCCTTAGCAGTAGCTGAAGTGAGAGTCTTCAATGTTTCGTCTGCTGTGTTGTAAGCAGGAACATAGTTGTTGACATAAGCCTTCAAGATTGTGATGATGCTGTCAACCTTATTGTAAGAACCTTTGTTGATGTAAGCCAATGTGTTGTCGTAAGCTGACTTGGCAATTTCAGTAGCCTCGCCGTATGTACCATCTGTAACAGCTACAGCAACAGTAGGAATAGTCTTGCCCTCAGCATTGATTTCCTCGTACTTAGCCTCAGAGTTCTGAGCGAGCTTGATAGCAACATTAAGCTTAACAATGTCGCCTGTTGTTGTATATTCAGCGATGCTGTCGTTAGCAGCAGCCTTGTCTGCACCAAAGTGCATAGCAGCTACGAGCGCCTTAGCATTCTCAGCCTTAGCAGCGAGAGCAGCTTCGATTTCAGCCTGTGTAGCAGTACCGAGGTAGAAGAGCTGGAAGTTTGTTGCACAGAACCAACCTGACTGGTTTTTATTAGCAAGTGTACCAGAAGCACCGATAGTGATTTCTCCATCGTGAACGAGCACCTTGTCTGAAGTAAGGGTTGTCCAAGTTCCAGCGTTGTTGTCGCCATTCCACAAACCTTCTGTCAAAGATGCTGAGTTGCTTGACTGCAATGAGCTTGTTGCGAATACGTGCTGATCGTTTACATAGGCACCCTCTGTGATTAAGTCGCCGCTAACCTTATAGTAACCGTTAGGCAAATTCTTGATGGTCTGAGAAATTTCAAGAGTCTTGCCATCTGTATTAGCCTTCCATGCGTTCCAGCAAACACGGCCCTGAGCGTAGTTCAAACGCTGGTCGCCATCAGTACATGTACCAGTCTTGGTCCAGCCTGCAGATGTAGCAATTTCTGGTGCCTTACCTGCTGTAAAAGTATCCTGGTTAGGGTATGTGAATACGCCATTCTCGATAGTTGGCTCTGAGCCTTCCTTAACGAACAATGGGCTCTTTACAAGGAATGTATAGTCAGCAGGAGTATCAGCAGAAGCAACCTGGCTCATCATATAAGTAATGTAAGCCTGCTTTAGCTCTGTAGCGTAAGCAACGATATCTTCCCACTTACCATTATTTACAGTCTGGTCGTACTTAGCGAGAACAGTCTGTAGAGCAGCAAGGCCAGGATAAGCCTTCGCAGCTGCAGCTGTAGCCTTGGTGTATGTAGCAATGACAGAAGGTACAATATCAGCAGTCTTAATGATAGAATCCTTAAGTGCTGTAACTTCATCAAGAGTCTTCTTCATCAAATCAGCATCACCAGAACCAATTGCTTTATCAACAATCTCAGTAGCTTTGTCAAGCTGATTAACAAGACCTGAATATTCAGCATATTTTTCAGACAACTCTCCCAATTCATCATAGAGATTGGTCAAATCTGAAGTATAGATTTCCACTATAGAAGCTTCACCTACCTTATAAAGCTTAACACCGTCGACAATAACCCAAGGGTTTTTGTTTGAGCCTGTGTTACCTGACTTATAACCAAACTGGAGTGTAAAATCTGAAGTTGGAGTAAACTCAAACTCGTGCTTTGTCCATTCTGTAGCAGAAAGACCAGTTGGATCAGAGAATTCATCCTTACGGCAAATAACCTTTGTAAGGTCTGAAGCCACATATTCAGGTTTACTTTCATCAACATTTGGGTTCAAGTTGATAGTCCAATATTCCAAGCGATATTTAGCGCATGGCAAAGATACAGTCTGTTGATAAGCTACAGCTCCTCCCCATCCTGCACGCATATAGAGGAAACCTGTGTTATCGTCGGTATCGTCAGCCGCAGGCTTAGATGGAGCAGTTACTGATTCAGCAGCGTTACCATTAGAACAACGACCTGCACCAAGATAACCCTCTTTCAAACTATAAGGAAGAGTTCCAAAATACTTCCAGAAAGGCTTAGTTGTTGCATATTCCTTAGCAACAGTCCATCCCTTAGGAGCACCAAGGAAACCATACCAAGAGAGGTCTCCTGATACACTGGTACCTTTACCATCTGTAGGTTCGGCATAGTAATCACCATTTGCAGATAACAGAACACGAGCACCTTCACCAGTTTCGCCTGTTGCAGTAGTTTCAGAAGTTGGTTTACCTTCGTCTGTGAAAGTTAAGCCCTCATTGAAACCTGCGTTAGTAATAAGATGTGTCACATCTTCCTCTTGTGCGAAAGCAGTAAAGCTGAATGCCGCAGCAAGAGACATAAGTAATACTTTCTTCATTTCAGGTATAAGTTAATTAGTAATATAATTATTTTATTTAAGTTTTATCACGACAAGAACGTAGATATTCGGTGCAAATTTACTATTTATTTAGTATAACAAAGGGAGAAAAATAGAGAAAAAAGGAGTAAAATATGCTTTTTACCCCACCCAGACCTTAAAAAGAGACGATTTATAGTATATATCACACTAATTATTTGCCAAAAAAGTTGGATGGTTTTATTTTTTTATTAACTTTGCCACCAATTTTTCTACCACCTATATTATCAAACCTAAATAAGGGTTTATTTGTAGAGAAAATTAACACCTAAGAGTTATCTAACTTAACACATATATATATAATTATTCTATGAAACTAAAAAGATTATTATCCCTGGCGGTGCTGTGCGTCGCAGGATGGACGGGAAACGCTTACGCGTATGAAGTCGGTCAAGACATTACCGCCTCTGTTCAAAAAGAATGGAAAGATAAAACTGGAACTTACCAACAAAAGTACACAGAAAGGTATAGCGGAACAGCTTATTCTTCTGGAAAAATTCTCTACATGTCTATCGACAACCTCGAGTCTAAAGGTTACTATGAAGTACAATTTTACGCTGTAACCAGTATGGCTTGGAATAATTTTGCCACAGGCATGAATATTGCCGAATGGTATGTCAACGACGTTTCTGATTATATGAACGTTATTGCTCAAACAGACTGTACACCTGAAAGTGAGACAAATTTAAGAAAGGCTACCGTATATGTAGAAGACGGAAAGCTTGAGTTTGGTATCCGTAATATTGCAACTGGCGGAAACTGGTATGTTACGCATTTAAAATCTATCGTCTACAAAGGAAAGGCAAATAGCACTAATCCTATAGATGTAACATCTACATATATAAAGAACGCAGGTTTTGAGACAGGAACTACTGACGGATGGACAACAACATCTTCTAGCGACACAGGTGCAAGAAGCACAACAGATGATACATATAAAACAAATGGATCACAAGGAAATTGGTTGTTCAATACTCATTGGAAAGGAACTCCTTGTACACAGACTATAGGTAAACTACCTGCAGGACAATATGAACTTTCCGCTATGGTTGCCAGTGATGGAGCTACTATATATATGATTACAGGTGATAATAGCGATGATTATGCATATGTAGAGACAACAGACAAAACTATAGGTAAAACTCTAAGCAAAAAATTCTTGCTCTCATCTGAAACATCAAACTATAAAATTGGTATCGTTGGAGGAGCTAAAGGCTCAAACGTACCAGGTGACCACAAACCATATGTAGCTGATGGTTATTGGTGGTATAAAACAGATAATTTCCAATTGAAATACTATGGTAATGGTATTGATGTATATGCTACCAAAAAAGAAATAGACACACCTATTAATATTGAAGCAAATAAATGGTATGCCTTTCCAACAGCTTTCGCAAGCAAATATGCTTTTACAATAGATAAAGGAAATTTGATTTATACACAAGATGGAACACAAGATGTTTCAGAAGCAACAGGCAAAACTATTGCAACAGGTGAAAAAATCGACTTAACAAAAGGTATAGTGTATGTAAAATCTGCAACAGCAACGACTATAACACTTTCCATGGCTGCAGATTCATACGATTTAGGAAACTTGGTTACTAACGTTGCTGACAATAGCTTTATTCAAAATGGTATTGTCACCTTTACCTACCCTACCCAATCAACTACTAATAAAGATGCAACTACAGAATTAGTAAATGGTGCATGTGTTACTATTAATGGTAAATCCGTTGCTGTTACAAAAATAGAAAAGGGTTTCCAAGTAAACATTGGTGCTTTGGATGTTGCCAAAGAGTATAAGATTAATATTCCTGCAAACATCTATGGCTACACAGGCAATGCCATGAATGCAGCTCAGACTATCACTTTGCATACCCCTGCTATCTTTGATGGCGCATACTATTTATACAATACAGATAATAAGAAATATCTTAGCCGTGGTGGCAATTGGGGAACACAAGCTATTGTTGACGAATATGGTATTGCTATTGTCGTGAAAACAGATAATGAAAACAATACTGAACTTAAACCATTTGACAGCTACTTGAACCTAGGCTTAGATGGTTTTATGTATACAGATACTAAAGATAACAATATTCGCAAGTTTAATGCTTCAAAAGTTGACGGAGGATATAAATTCCTTAATACAACAAACAAAAAGTATCTTGCGACATACGATGGTCAGGTTGTTGGTGATGCTGTAGAGGGTGGTAATCTGCAAGGCGCATCAAACATCTGGACTTTAGAGAGTGTTAATGACCACTTGGCTGTAGTTAAGACTTACGAAGATTCACAAGCTAAAGCTGCAGCAACAGCAGCCAGCATAGTAGTTTCAAACAAGGCTGAACTTGAGAATACACTCAAGGTCGGAAACATATATCCTCAGCAGGTTGCTATCAAGGGAACACAAGGCGCAGTAAAAGAAGACTATCAACATGGTTCTTCGAATGAACAAGTCAGCAAGCCTTTGGATATTTTTGCAGAAACCGTTAATGGTCTTAGACCAGGTTTGTATAAGCTTAGCGTTAATGCTTTCCAACGTGCTACATTGTTCAACGATGTGATGAATGCAGGTGGCGCACGCGGAAAGGTTTATGTTTATGCCAACGATGCAAAGACACAGCTGAAATCTATTGCAGAAGAGTATTCTGACGAAGCTTACACAGAAGGATGGAATCCTAACTCACAATCAGAAGGCAAAAACTATCCTAACAGCATTGGTGCTGCAAACCAGGCTTTTGCAAAGAATATGTATGTAAACGATGTTTATGTATATGTAAACGCTGACGAAGGTGCAAGCACTGGAACTTTGAAGTTTGGTATACAGAATCCTACTCGCCTTGGTAATGATGGAAATCGCCAAGCATGGACTTGCTACAACAACTTCACACTTACATATTATGCACAAACAGCAGAAGAGATTGTAGGCGGTGTACATTATTATTATACTTCATGTGATGCTCCAGAGTTCACTCTAACAGACGAGGTTCCTGTGGTAGATGCAACAAATGCTAAAATCACAAATGCCACTATCGTTCGCAAAAACCCTAATGGTATAGTATATCTTGCAGAAGGCTCTACAGCCGATAATGGCAACAACATTGTTGTAAACGGCACTTGTGCTAACCTCATGCTCACAGATGGTCATCCATTTACTGCAACAAAGAACTTTGAAGCAACACAGGCTACATACGAAATGACAGCTATTGCAGCATCTACCAACAAGAGCTTTGGAACTATCATGCTTCCATTTGCAATAAACTCTTTACCTAATGGTGCTAAGGCTTACTCTCTTGAGAACAACGTTGTTTGGGGTGAAGATATTCATGCAACAGAGGTTTCTTCTATCGCTGCCAACACTCCTACAATCGTTACCGCTAAAGGCACTTATGCTGCTAATAAGGTAGCTATTGCTGCAACGAAGTCTACATACGAGAATGGACAGTTGGTAGGTACCTACAAGGCTATGGAGGCCATTGAGAATAGCTATGTATTGCAGAAGCACGACGACCGTGTAGCATTCTACTTGGTTAACAACACCAAGCCAACCGTGAAACCATTCCGTGCATATATTAAACCTCAGTCTACAAATGCCAAGCAGTTCATCAAGGTGGTATTCGATGGCGAAGCTACAGGCATTAAGGAAATCACTTCCGAAAACACAAAGGCTGAAATCTTCGACCTCTGCGGACGCAGAGTGGCAAAGGCTCAGAAGGGTGTTTATATTATAAATGGTAAGAAAGTAATAAAGAAATAAAGAAAGGTATACAAAAAAATGGGAAAAAAATATATTAAGCCAAGCATTAACGTATTGGAAATGACTGAGAATGAAGCTATACTCGCAGCATCTGACGGCACTACAGGAACTGGCGGCTATGAAGGTGCAGGTACAAAAGGAGATGGCATGGACGAGGATAAAGTGAAGTTTTACTCTGATTGGGACTCAGAATTGTAGAAAACATATTTAATAAGCATCAAAGATGAAAAAATATATATTAGGAACTGCTGCATTGCTGGCATTGGCTGCATGTAGTAATGATGATATTGTAGTGACTCCTGGTGCACAGGAGCCTACAGAAGGAAAAGAAGTTAGCACTGTGCAGAGCAACATCGTTGGCAACTACGACAACCAGGCTGTAGAAGATTTGGATGCAGGAACACAGATAGGTTCGCGTGCAGGATTGGATGCCAACTTAAATGCTACATGGACTGCTGGCGACGAACTATCTATAAGCAACGGAACATTGATGTATAGCTACAACGTGACCAAAACTTTTGATGAAGGAAAGACTGCTTCATTTAATGTTGCTGAAGGTCATGCTGCACATACTTCGGATGGCAACGACAACTTCTATGCTATATATCCTCGCCGTGCTATTACCGAGGCTAATGGCGTAGGTCGTTGGAATGGTTCTGAGGTGAAAGGACAGATATTTGCTCAGCAAAGCTATATTGAGAATATGGGAAAGGCAACCAACGGCAATAACTTTGGCGGATACTATATCACTACCAAGGCAGCTGAGGTAAAGACTACAAATAATGAGACACAGCTCTCGTTCTCGTTTACACCTCTTGCATCTGTTGTTGATGTAGACCTTAGTAAGACTGTATTGGAAAGTGGCGACGCTATTGCAGCTGTTTATCTTCGCGACATGAACGACAAAACTATTGCTGCCAACTTCTCTTACGACTGCAACTCGCATGCGCTGACAACAACGGGCGATGGTGGTTGCGACTACAACTACACAAGTCGTAGCAATGTTGTGGAAGTTAGCTTCTTCGAAAGCGAAGACGAGAAAGGCAATATCAATTATACAAGTATTGATGCAAACAACAAGGTGGTTCGCTTCTATATCTTGCCAGTAAAGCTTAATAAAGGTGTGGAGATTACTGTTCGCACAAAGAATGGTAAATACTATACTAAGAAAGCAAGTGCAAGCGTAGGTACAGAATATACAACAGAAGAGTTCAAGATTTCTTCAACCGACAAAGATATCAGTAGCATCGTTAAACCTTACTATAAGAAGTATAACTTCGGTACTATTGACAAAGCCCGCAAGGGTGCATGGATGTCTTGTATTCCTCAGAATGTATTCTATACTATGCTGAGTGTGCCTGGCTCACATGATGCAGCAACAAGCTCCGCAAAGATGTTTCCATCTTCTTCTAAAACTCAAAACAAGACCATTGCAGAACAGCTTGAACTTGGTGTACGTGCTTTAGACTTGCGTCCTTCTGCTACAGATAATCTTGAGATAAAACATGGTAGTGTAGGTACTGGTGTTACTCTTGCTCAAGCAATCGAAAGCATGAGGAGTTATCTCGAAAAGAATCCTACAGAATTTATATATGCTATGATTCATTTGGAGGGTTCAACTAACGAAAGCAAAACGAAGAACTGGAGTAACAAAGTATACGCTCTTGTAAAGGCTGCCGTTGATGGAGGCTATGCTTTGGAAGCATTGTCAAAGGGTGCAAAGTTGGCTGACTATAAGGGAAAAATCATCTTTATCTATCGTGACGATTTGACTGGCGATAATCAAATCTATAATGCCGCAAAGGTTGCATGGAATGATAATATTGCACGTACAGTTAAAGTTCGCGGCACAAACGGCAACGAAATTAACGACTTCTTTATATCTTACCAAGATATCTATGAAAGTTCAGATTTAGGCGAAAACACAGGTGGCATAAGTGGATACTTCGCACAGAAAGGTGGCGTAAAGAACAATAATGATAAAGTTAGCATGGTTAAAAAATATATCGATGATGCAACTGGTTCTAAAGACCAGCGTCTGATATTTAATTTCGCCAGCTATTCAGGTGGCTCTGTATCTGATCGTGCAAAAGCTATTATGCCTTCGGTAAACTCTTATATTGTTTCTAAGAAAAATCGTTTGGGCGTTATCTTAGCAGACTTCGTGGATGCAACATATGGTGGATATAATTTCACAGCCATTACCACTGCCAACAACTTCAAGTATGTATATACAAAGCGCAGTCGTATTGATTATATCAAGAAGTATAAGAATACAACTGGTAATACCGGTGTTGGCATTGCTGGCGACGAATATGCAGATGGATCTGACGTATTTGCTAAACCACACAAGAACTTCTAATCCCTAACTTCAATATAGGCATAGTCAAGTGGTAGGCTTTCTCTCCTACCCTTGATTAGCCTATGTTTTCTATCTTTTATATGAGAAACTTATTATTAGCTATATTGATGTGTCTGCCTTTGGCTACTATGGCACAGGAAAAGCAGATGGTGGTTTACCGCGACGGACGAACTCCTCTGCGCATAGACGTGGCTTCGGTCGACAGCATAAAGTTTGAGGATGCTGTGGAGGAACACGAATATGTAGACTTAGGGCTGAGTGTGCTTTGGGCTACATGCAACATCGGAGCAACAACACCTGAAGAATATGGCAACTATTTTGCATGGGGCGAAACAGTAACAAAGGATAGCTATACGGAAGAAAACTACGTGTATGCAGAGAAGGGCGCATACAAAGATTTGCCTAAGGATATAGCTGGCACAGAATATGATGCTGCAACAGCAATATGGAAAGGAGAATGGCGCATGCCTAATATCAACGAGGTGGAGGAATTGGCAAAGAACTGCACATGGACATGGACTGCACAAAAGGAGGTGAACGGATATCGCATAGTTGGTCCTTCGGGCAAAGAGATATTCCTTCCTGCTGCCGGTCAATGGCGCAACGCTCCTATCAACGTTGGCTCTACAGGCTATTATTGGACAAGCTCTTTGTCTGACGAATATTCCTCTGCAGCCTACAACCTCAACTTCACAGGCTTTAGCGGCAGATGGAGTGCCAACCGCGCCTACGGCTTCTGCATAAGGGCTGTATGCAATAAATGATTCTAACTTTTATTTATTTATATAATTCACAAATATTTATGTTAAGAAAACTATTTATTGCTTCTTTTGCATTAATGACACTATTGGCACCAAATAGCTCATTTGCACAAAGAAGCTACTCATTCAATGCAACAACATTGAATGTTGATGGACTGCCAAACAAAATTCTAGGTATTAATGTAAATCCTGATGGCAAGGAAGAAGAAGGAGCTAAGGCTATTGGCAACGAAACCCGAACAAAGGGTTGGGATATTGTAGCGATGTCTGAAGACTTCAATTTTCATGATTATCTTATTGCTCCTATTTCTGATTTGTATTACGCAGGAACCCATGGAGGTAAAGTTAGCGGACTTTCAAATTCAACAGACGGATTGGGCTTATTGCTTACTAAAAAAACTGGTTGGAAATTTAGTAATGAAACAAGAGTGAAATGGAATGACCACTATGGAGAAACTGACCATGGTGCTGACGGACTTATTGATAAAGGATTTCGATACTACACTATAACAATAGCTCCAGGCGTGGAATTAGATTTCTATTGTCTTCATATGGATGCTGAGGATGACCCAAAAGACATCCAGGCACGAGAAAAGCAGTTGACACAGTTGGTGGAATATATTAAGAGCCATGACAATGGACGCAACATTCTAATCCTTGGTGATACGAACTGCCGATATACTCGCGATAATGTTAAGGGAAAACTTATCGACCCTATCAATGCCGTTGACAACTTCACTATTCATGACGCATGGATAGAATTGATACGCAACGGAGCATATCCAAATCTTGGCGACCCTGCCATTATGATAGGCGACAAAGGTCCACAGATGGGAGAAGTTGTAGACAAGATTTTCTGGATAGAAAATTCAAAATCGCCTTTAAAAATCAAAGCTAACAATTTCTTGCACGACACATCGTTTACAGCTTCCGACCATTATCCTCTGACTGTAAACTTTACTATTACCGATCCTAATGGTACTCCTGCAACAAATAGCGACTATACATTGCCAGAATCGGCAACAGCAGTTGCGCAAGAAATAGTTGGCAATAGTGCAGAAGAAGTTGCTGCATCGGGCGAAACTTGTTTCCTTATGAACTTGTCCACAAAGAAGTATCTTCAGGCAGGCGCAAATTGGGGTACACATGCCGTAGAAGCTGTGTCGGCAATGCCATTGACACTCACTTTGGTTGATGGAAAATACAGAATAAATACTATTAAGGGTTCGGTATCGGCTGAAGCGGAGCCTTATATGGATAATGGAAACAACAACACCTGGACTTTTGAACAGGTGGCTGGCAAAGAATACCAATATATTATTAGATGTGATGCTGGAGCCTTGGCTTCTACAGGTGATAACAACCTCGTAAAGTCGGTTGTTTACAATGCTAACAACGACAAACAAAAATGGGTTATCCTTACAGAAGCAAAACTTAAAGAAATAATGGTTCATCAAGCTTCTGCAGCTGAACCTTTTAATATCACTCCTTTGGTAAAAGGTGCCGACTTTGGCAAAATGGATGGATGGAACGATCCTAACAATAACGGAAACGTTTATGCACAAAGATGGTGGTCGTCGACTGTAACTCCTACTTTCGATGGATTCTGCGATGGCAACATAGATACATATCGATGGTGTGCAGGATTTAGAACTACAGATGGTAAGACGGAAATAAAATTTTCACAGACTATTACCAATCTTCCTAAAGGTAATTATTCTGCTTCTATTGAAGCTTTTTATAGGTCAAGATCAAAAGCAAGGTTGGGTTCAATTAAAAAAACAGACCATACGGTAAAATCAACATTTAAATTTGCTGATCAAGCTACCGATATTAAGCAAAATACAACTGTTGGAATGGATTTCTCGTCTGCCCAAGAGGGACCTAAGAAAGCTTCTGAAGTTTTTAACACAACTAATGATTACAAACTCACGCTGACAACTTCTCTTAAAGATGGAGATAATGCAACCATAGAAGTATATAAAGATAAATGTTCTGGCTATTCGGACTTTACAGGTATGCTTTGCGTTGACGATTTCCAACTTTACTACTATGGTGATGGTGACGATACAGAAATCGACCCTTACATAACCTTCAAGAATAAAGTGGCAAAGCGTGTGAATGAAACATGGGCTAAGGTACAGCAACTAAACGATGCTGGTAAGGAAGTTTACGACATTTCAAGCGTTATATATCGCTACAATGAGAACAACATTAAGTCGGATGCTGACGTTGAGGTACTCTGCAAACAGGTAGATGCAGCTTATAAGCGTGCTCTCATAGCTTCGTTGAATAACGAGCCTTCTGGCGACATGACAGCATTGATAGAAAACCCAAGCTTCGAAACTGGCGACATGACAGGATGGGGTTCTGATTTGACAAAACAAGATGTTGGAGTAAAGGCTAATAGTAATAATACATATACATCACAAGGCTGCGATGGCGAACATCTGTTCAACTCTTATAATGGAGATAATGAGACTACTGCTCCTTATGTATATCAGACGATAAGTGGTGTTAAGAACGGACTATATGAGGTGAAGGCTTTGCTAACTTCTTTTGATGGAAGATCAGTATTCCTTATCGGAAACAATAGCCACAAAGCAATAGTTGCAGAAAATAAAGGTAAGTTTACAGAAGCTACTCTTCAGTTCTTGGTAGAAGACGGAAATATTACCATCGGAGCTGTTGGTGGTAGTGGAGATAACTATGATAAGTATATGCCTACAGCTGGATGTTTCTTCAAGGCTGATAATTTCAGGGTAAAGTATATATGCAACGTAGCAAACGGACGCATAAAACTTGCTGCTGAGGATATAAAAACAAAGGCTGCTACTCTCACCGACAACGCAGGAGCATCTATTGATTTGTCAGAATATGAAAATGGTATAGAGGCTGGCTCATATACCGGTGAAGGCAAGGCTGAAATGAAAGAGATGTATGCACAACTAAATGCTGCTGTAAAGAAACAGCGCACAAAGAATGCTGATATGACTTTCGCTATAGTAAATCCAAACTTTGAATATGGCGACATGACAGGTTGGACTTGTGCAACATCGGGCTGGGAAACAAAGGTGACATTACAGGATAATGCAACTTATACTACTTTAGGAGCAGATGGTTCTCATCTCTTTAATACATGGGATGGAGATAACGCTGTAAAACCATTGACACAAAACGTTACAGATATTCCTAATGGTAAGTATATGGTTTCGGCTCTTGTAGCTATGGAGGCAGGAAACAATATTGCTTTAACAGTAAACGGACAAACAGCAACGACTGCTGCTGTGGGTCCTGGAACTATGGCTTTGGTAAGTGGAGAATATAATGTAACAGACCATAAGGCAGAAATTTCCTTGTGTAGCGACAATGGCAAATGGTTTAAGGCAGACGATTTCCATATGACATTCATCGGCAACGAACTCACCATGAACGAAACCGATAATGCGTTGACTGCACAGACAGACTATTATACATCCGTAACTGTAAACCGCACCATCAAGGCTGATGCTAAATGGAACACATTGGTATTGCCTTTCAATATGGAGATACCTGTAGGATGGGAGGTAAAGGAACTTACCAATGATACAGAAGTAGACGCTAATGGAAACATACATTTACGCTTCGCTACGGCTAATAGTATAGAGGCTGGAAAACCATATATGATAAGAGTGAATGAAGCTGTTAATAAAATAGAGGTAGAGAATGTAGATGTTGACACAAAGACTCCTACACAGATTGGCAACGGAATCAATTTCGTAGGTGTTTATACTGCTGGTAATATCCCTACAGGTGCTTTCTTTATATCAAATAATCAGTTCTATCACGCAACAGGCGGACAAAATATTATCAAGGGTATGCGTGCATATTTGCAATTGCCAGAGGGAAGCCAAGCTAAGTCTATAACCTACGACATTAGCGATGTGCCTACAGCTATTGATAATATAAATACTTCTGCTGCCATTGCCATCTACGATATACAAGGTAATCGCTTGAATAGCATAACAAAGGGTGTAAACATCGTAAAGATGGCAAACGGAATGGTTAAAAAGGTTATCATAAAGTAAGTTACAATTGCAAACTATAATAATTATAACAAAAAAACAATGAAAAAGACATATATAAAGCCTATCATAAATGTTATAACAACAGAAGCTGAAACTTCGTTGTTGGCTGGTTCTGTAACTGCAACTGACGAGAGGAATAACTTACTCGAAGGGATAACAGGAGGTGACGCTACAGAAACAGGAACTGAAACAATAATAGAAGCTGACTCAAAAAGTTCTTTGTTTTGGGAAGATTAGTAGTTTCCATAATCTAAGAGCATAATTATAAAAGCCACCGAAGATGTCTTCGGTGGCTTTGTTTTTATTACATTTAGAGCAACGATATAATATCAATTTAATTAGTTTATGATTATGCTTAGTAAAAATAATCTAAAGAAT
>ERZ1026868.1057-NODE-1057-length-14951-cov-6.007452_pt1 | contig 14951 bp, 9 predicted proteins | sample MGYA00380164_ERZ1026868 | MGnify/ENA primary metagenome ERZ1026868 (study PRJEB33269, sample SAMEA4719800) | human gut metagenome | biome: human-associated habitat; feature: organic feature; material: feces | place: Cameroon | collected 2013-10 ... | reverse complement strand
GAATTATAGTTAATTCGCAAACAAATCGGCGAGATATACAGAATAATCATGTATCTTTGTAAAAAATATTAGTAAAGCAGATTTTGCCTATGAAACAAGAAACCAACCACTCACCCGTAGAAAGAGTGGTAGACTACATCAAGACTCAGATTGCAGAGAAACAAGTCAACCCTGGCGATCGACTGCCTTCTGAACGCAAGCTATCAGAGATTCTGAAAGTAGGAAGACCGCACATCAGAGCAGCGTTGCAAAAGCTTGAAACATACGGCGTTGTAGAAACAAGACCACAGAGTGGCACTATCGTTACCGAGTTTTCTAAAAGCCAAATCGACAATCTATTCAACGAAACGCTCAAAGTTGACAAATACGACTTCTACAGTCTCGTACACGTGCGCGTACTATTAGAGATAGATGCCTGCACCCTCGCTGCTAAAAACTGCACAAGCGAGGATATTGACAAGGTAGAAAAAGCCTTGAGAGAATTGGAGGAATGCCAAGATCCGAAACAAAGAATCGAAAAGGATTTCGCATTCCATCACGCCATAGCCTGCAGCAGTCACAACCCAGTACTGGCTTCTCTACTACTGATTATCACGCCCGACATCATGAAGTTCTATCACAAATACAGATTCTGTACTGTGCCAGAGCGACAGGTTATCGCCGAGCATAGAGACTACATCGCTAAGCTAAAAACCCGCGATACAGAAGGCATGAAAGAGTTGGTACTAAACCACTTAGCAAATCAGATAAACTTTGCTAAGTCACAAAGAAAAGACTGAACAAACACCTGACAGCACCCTGACATCGGGGTGCTGTTTTTGCTTCATAACCCATTATCACAAAAGCACGATTGGTCACATTGGTATACCAATTAATCATAATTAAGCAGCGATACTCTTAAATATTATTAAATATTAATTGGTTTACCAGTTTTTTAGTTTATATTTGCAACGTTTTTAGTTACCAAAAAGAAAATATAAACGATTATGAAACATTTATTATCACTATTGACCGCATGCTTGCTCTCACTCAGTGCGCAAGCACAACAGACATGGAACTTTGTAGACCTAAGCGAATCAATTCCACTTATCAAGGCGGATGAAACGAACTGGAATGTTGACAAGCACAAAACAGATGCTCCTGATGTCCCTGTACAGTGGAGCAACAAAAACGCCTTTACGGAATGGAGTACCTTAAAAGCCAATGGCGAAGAGATTCCCGCAACCAAAGGACTCATGTTTATCGGAGCAAAAAACAAGTTGATTTTCTCTATCAGCAGCAAGAACAAAAACTACTTCAAACTGAACTCCTCAAAAGCTAAAATCAAGATTTGCAATCTCAAGAAGGGGCAGGAACTCACCATCGTGGGGTTGAGCGGAAGCAAGGATGAGGATCGTACCTTCACAGCAGAAGAAAACCTCGAGGTAATTAGTGGTATGAAACCCACATTAATAGAACACACCAGCAAGGCTATTGTAAAGGCCGACGGCGATATCGTTATTGGCTGCACCAACGCTATGAACGTCTACTCCATCAGCATCAGTGCTGCCGACGACACGGGCATTGCGCAGACTACAATCTGCAAGCCATCAGGCAACGATAAGTTTTACACGCTCGACGGCAAGCAAGTGAAACCATCGCACAAGGGTATCGTTATTGCTAAGGGCAAGAAATACGCCAATAAATAATTAACTAACCAACATACATTCATTTCACATCATGCCATCGAGCCGCTCGATGGCATGGCGCATATCTTGCTCGAAAGTAGTATGGTCGAGCAGATAATGCGGAGTGCCATTAGCCAACAACTGGTAGAGCGCGGGGTTCATCCCATCTACATATTGGCTGATGGCATATTCTATATCATCACGCTGAGTGGGACTGGTGGAATATTCATACACACGCAACTTCTGATGGAAGAAGCAATAGGCCGACTCGATGCTGTCCTTGGTGAAATCTGTATTCATTTTGTTTTGACTATTCGATAACATGATACAAAAGTAACAAGAAAAACCTAAAAAGCCATACTTCCACATCACTTTTTAGGTTTTATTCCATTTTATGAGTTCTGGGAATTTATGGGTCCTGGGGATTTACCTCAAAGGTTATTTATAATATGTGATATTACTGTCAAGTTTCGCACCTTCAGTAGAAAAGAAAATCCCAATTAGGGAAAACTTGTCAATCAACTGACAAAATATTTTTTCCTAACTGGGAATTTCTTTTTTCTCAACTATAGATAATAGGTTTCCGCATATATATGCAAGAAACGCCATACTATCTTTTTTCTGATCCTTACTCCGAGAGCATGGTAACCTCTACACGATGATTCTGCTTCAACAACTCCTTAGCCATTTTCTGCACATCAGAAGCTGTCAGGTTGTCCACCATCTTGCAGTAATCCTTGTCGAAGTCGGCATCGTCGTCGAGCTGGTGCCAGATGACGTAGCTCCAATAGTCGTTGGTGATTGCCATCTGTCCGTATTGCTTCTTCAGATACTTCTTCACCTTATCCATACTGCTTGCCACAGGACCATGGTCGGCGATGTTCAGGAGTTGCTTGTAGATGACAGGATTCAGTTCCTCGTAACGCTTGGGGTCGCTCTTGTAGGAAATGCGAAGCAAGGCATTCGGATTATCCTCCTTCTCGAGGTTGAAGCTTACGCCCACTCCATATGTTCCACCCTTCTCCTCACGTACCGAGTCGGTGTAAGCGATCTGGAGGACACGGGTCAACATGTCGAGCACCAAGTCGTTCTTCGGCGAAAATGGGACGTTGGCTGTATAGAACACGCTCACGTTGGCAAGCGGAGTTTCCTGCTTATGCACGAACTTCACCACCTCGTTCTTCTTCACAATCTGAGGCACGTTGGCCTTGTTGCTCTTTTCTGCCTTGTGGGTAGAAGGCAGGGTGGCGAGATACTGGCAGAGCAACGGACGAAGCTGCGCCATATCGACCTTGCCGATGAAGACGGTTTTGAAGTTGCTCGCATCGCTGAAACGCTCACGATAGATTTCGAAGATGCGGTTGTAATCCGCTTTTTTTGCAATCTCCACGGTTACAGGAGCCATACGCACATTGTGGTCGTACAGAGTAGCCGAGAGGGAGTCGTTGTAGACAACCTTCGAACTGGCGTTGCGGTTCTTCAGGAGCGAAAGGTTGCGGTTCATCATTCCCTCGAACGCCATGCTGTCCTTGCGAGGAGCAGTGAAATAGAGATGAGCCAACTGAAGCATCGTCTCCAAGTCTTTTACTGACGAGGTGCCTGTGATGCGCTGTCCCTCGCTGTTGATGGAAGGAGCCAACTTCAAGGACTTTCCTGCCAATGCCTTGCGAAGACGAGTGGCCGTGAAGTCGCCCACACCCGCCTCCGTGATGGAACCACTCAAGAAGGCGAAGTTAGGTATGTCCTCGTCGCCATAGACGGAAGTACCGCCCTCGCCTCTCATGCTCATGGTGATTTGGTCGGCCTGATAGTCGGTGGACTTCACATACACCTTCATGCCATTGCTCAAGACAATCTCCGTCATGCCAAACTTGCCGTATGGTTTCTCCGACACAATCTTGCCTGGTGCAGGCAAGGCCGCCATCAAGGTAGCTGGCACTTGCTCCTCCTGGTAAGCGTCGTAACTCTTCTGCTGTGCGGCAAGCACGGTGCTCTCAATTTCCGATTCCGAAGGAACCACGAAACCATCCTTGTCGGGTCCATACATGATGAACACCTGGTTCTTGTCGGTGATTATCTCGCCCACCTGACTATTTACCTCGGCAAGACTCACCTCGCCATCAAACAGTTTCACCAACTGGAGGTTGTAAGTAGGGGTCAAGATAGGCTCTCCCTCCAAGAAGTTGTTCACGCACTGGCTCACATAGTGAGAGTTCTTATAGTCTTTCTCCATCTTCAGTTGTCGCTCGGCAGCATTGAGATAGAGTTTCTTGGCACGTTCCAGCTCACTCTGTGTAAAACCATGCTGACGGGCACGTTCCACCTCGCCTACGGCTACCGAAACGCCACCCAGTACATTGTCCTGCTTGCAACTGATGCTCAGGCTGAAGGCATCCTTGGTGCGGGAAACGAAGAACGCACCGTTCTTCACCGTCGCACTCATGAAAGGCGGATTGGCCACTTGCTTTTTCTCCGAAAGGCGACCATTGAGCATATAGGTGATTAAGCCGTTGATGTAATCCTCACGCTGATATTTCACACTGTTTTTCTCGCTGTCTGGAGTGGTCTCGCTCTTCATATAGAGATGACCGAGGATGATAGGCTGCTCCTTGTCCTTCTCGATGGCGACAATCATCTTGTCATTATCGTTCACAGGATAGTAGATGCGCTCGGCAGGATTCTTGTGTGCCTTAATCTTACCAAAGAGCTTTTGGATTTTCCTCTCCATCATATCCACGTCGAAGTCACCCACCACCACGATGGCCTGCAAGTCGGGGCGATACCACTTCTGATAGTAGTCACGCAGGTCCTGGTAAGGGAAGTTATCCACGATGTCCATATTGCCGATAGGCAGACAGTCCTCATACTTGCTGCCCTTGTATATCTTAGGCATCACATTCTCCATCATGCGCTGCATGGCCATGCCCGTACGGCGGTTGCGCCATTCCTCGTGGATGACGCCACGCTCCTTGTCTATCTCCTTGGGTTCAAGGTTGATAAACTGGCTCCAGTCGTTGAGCACCAAGAGGCAGGAGTCGATGATACCTTCGCGCTTGATGGGAGCCGAACCGATGTGATAAACCGTCTGGTCGACTGATGTGTAGGCATTGAGGTTGGTACCAAACTTCACACCGATGGTCTCGCACCAAGGCACGATGCCCAGTTGCTTACCCTTGCCAGGGAAATGTTTGGTACCATTAAACGCCATGTGCTCCAGGAAGTGAGCCAAGCCACGCTGGCGAGGTTCCTCCAAGATGGAGCCCACACGCTGGGCTATATAGAAGTCGGCAAGTCCTGCCTCCTTGGCATTATGACGAATGTAGTAAGTGAGTCCGTTCTTCAACTTGCCCTGACGGATGGATGCATCCTGCTCCACAGTTTGAGCAAACAAAGATGCAGGAGCTAAGAGAAGAAGGAACAGGCTTAGAAATTGTTTCTTCATTTAAAAAGAGTATTATACAATAATTACTTTACGATTACCTTCTTGTGGTTGATGATGTAAACGCCCTTGGCAAGACCATCTGTAGCATTGCCTGCTGCAACACCACTCTTTACCTTCACACCACCGATCGTATAAACATCTACAATTGCATCAGAATCAATGCCAGAAGCAGTAGGTCTGTTGATACCTGTAGAAATGACATCGCTCATCTTGTAGCTGTAATATACAGAACCCCAGTTTTTCAAATTCTCAAACTTTTTGTCTGTCCCATAGAAAGACGCTGCGCTTTTACCTCGATTTGCCATCACAAAATTCTCACCATCAACGATAGGTGCGGTTGCATTACCGACAATACCATATGTGCAAACTATAATAGGAGTTTCAACAGCATAAGTTTCCTTATCAATTGGAGCAATAATTGCACCACGATCAGTAGCGCCCATGCCATAACCGAAAGCATACAATTTCTTTGTACCTTCATAAACACCAAAGAAACCGCCAATACCACCATCTGTACGAACAGTAGCCTTTTCTACTTTTCCTGTTTCTGGATTCATCTTCAAGACATAGCCCTTCAACTGATTAGAAGAATGATTTGTTGCTATATTCTCACTTTCACTTTCTTGCTTCCAACTACCATTCAAAAGACCTGTGAAATAAACATACCCATTCAAGTATTGAGCACTCTTGTTCTGTATAACAAATCTTTTTTTAACATTCTCAACGGAAGTCAACGACTTGATATAGTTTACAGATAAATCCTCCGTGTTTACAGAAAGCAAGAGCTGAGTCTGGAAATCCTTACTTGCATTAACCGTGACGCCACCAAATGTTATGTCGTTTCCTACACTTCTCACACGACCATCAAGGTAAAGTTTTCCATTATTATACGCAACCTTATCCAAGAATGCACAATCGACTATACCATTATTAACAATACTATTAAGATAATAACCCTTGCTATCCAACTTAACAAGGAACATATCACCCACAACATTTTGAGAATCGCCACCCCAAGAATCTATACTACTTTTGGCCACCAAAGTCGCTGATGTCCCATCAGCCTTATTCAAATACATCTCTGTTCTAAAATTACCTGCAAGATAAATATTATCCTTCTCATCTACAGCCAGACCATTGATGTAGATATTGTTTTTTGTAGCATGAGTTTCATCATAAGTTTTAACTAATCCAGAAATTATACGATACCATCCTATCTTACCAGCTTTAGTTATCTTCATGATTAAATAGCGATACTCGCTTTTTACTTGGTCACTTGTAATGCGTTGCTCTGCACCTTTTGGGTCTACATAACATAACAAATTAATCAAGCCAGCATCCTCTACCCAAGCACGACATTTCAAAGCAATAATCACGCCGCCATCAGAAGTTGGAGCTATCTGAGTTGCAGAGTGATCGACATCACCCTTATTAGTAAACGTAGTCCAAACAACTGAGCCATCCTTTGCTATTTTTTGTAGCAACATATTGCCATTCTGACTTGTACCAGTATATGGGCTACCTTCATAAAATCCATATTTATCCTTCAGTTGCTCACCATCAAACCAAACGTTCATTGCATTTTGAGTAGTTGACGTACCAAAGTTTGTGGCAATATAATAATAGCCATCACTTGATTTGCACATGCCCATCACATTGTCACCAGCAGTAGTTGCACCATCAACAGAGTGTGCCCACTGAAAAGTCAGAGGACTTTGAGCATTCAGACTCATTGTAAGCGATAGGATCGCAAACAATAACAAAGTAAACTTTTTCTTCATAAAATTGATACTTTTAGTTAATAAAATTATTTTAAAGCTACATCACTTCTTTAGAACCGAATTCCTAACGACACAACCAAACTATTTTGATGTGCAGTCAAAAGATAGTGGTCGTACTGCCACGACAGTTTAACGAAAGGCAAGAACTTACAAGCCACCAAGAGAGGGACTTCCACATCCGCCCCCATGTTCCAACGGTCATGGGCAAAATATTCATTCGCATGGATAAGCGGTCGCATCATCGCAGATTTATCCTCCGACAAGAAGCTATCATCATTATGCTTATTGATAGCCCACTCATAACCGCCATGCAAGCTTCCCTTCAACAGACATTTGCCTACCTTCACCTTGCCATTCAACAACAAAGAAGTCATCACAGCCGCATGTTTTAATCGGCGATAAGGTTCTTGATACTTTTCCGAAAAACCCATGTAAGCTAATTTCCACTTACCTCCCCATGCAGACTTGTCTAAAAGCACACTTTGATAGAAAGCCTCCACCCCAATCCTGTCTTGTACCGAGGAGTAAAGACCTGCCGAAGCTATTTGGGGATAGATATTGTCTTGCGCGGTGCCAAAGATATTCTCCGTACCATATTTGCGGTAAATCTCACCATCCAAATTAGCTCCATAATACTGATACTCGCCATTCATCAAATAGCCTACAGTGGCATGAAAACGATTACACTCCAACGTCGCCATCGGCAGTTCATTAAGTGTGGATATAATCTTGTCGATGTTGGTATATTCATACTCCACTTGCGCAAACCATCCTTTTTGGTCTTTTTGAGAATAAGTTACCATACCTCCTACTCCATAACCTTTATAATAAGTAGAAGTATTGACACCACGAAAACGATAGTAGTCATTACCAAGTCCTGTAAGATGATAAATGGTTGGCACAGACACTTCATTGTAGAGTTTCAGTTCATTGGTTTGCTTGTACTTACGAGCTGTCACAGCTGCGCCTATCGAGTGTAAGCCACCCAAGAGATACGAGATACCCACTTTCGCACGCAAGTCACCTGTAAGGTTCTTGGGACGAGGGTCACGAGTACGGTATTCCATTCTGGCTGTATATTCACCTTCCGCACCTATCGTCCACTTCTTGTCCAAAGGATAGGAGAAACCACCCATGAAGTGGTAAAACTCCTGCTGGGTCTTTCCGCCCACAGTATCAGCCATCAAATAAGGATAGAGTAAATCAAAATCCGTGGTTTCATTGTAACGAACGTTGCGAGTACTACCGTTCACATAATAGGCATTTCCCCAAAGTGTAGCCTTTCCCTTATGCAAATAAGCATCCACATCAGCAAAAACTCTACTATGCCCATCTCCCTCTTCCCATCTCTCAGGAGTAGTGGCATGACGATAGTCGTACCCCACATTCAGCGTATTCAACGAATGCTGATAATGAAACGACTGCATGGCAGGATTCAAGAAGACAGAAGCATTCATACCATCTCGAAGTAGGGTATGCTCGAAGACCTTGCCCACCAAGTTCGCCTCTTGTGCTCCGACATGACTTGTCGCCAATATTATCATTGCCATGAAATAATATTTTTTCTTCATACTTATTCTTCTTGCTTATTTCTTAGATTGAATACCATCGTATGTCTCAGTCGTTGCCTTCGTGCCCTGTGCATCAATGGCAGAATGCTGCATCTCGATGATCGAGGGAATACACTCTGTGTTGAAATCTTCCGTAGAATTATTGGTATCCTTCAAATGCATCGTGCCATCTGCATTGAGATAGAGCATCTTGCGACGAATGCTACGGAAGTAACGAGTTTTGTCTTTGTCAATCTTGCCCACGTGTGTCCAACCTGCATCGATGGATGGCGGTAAGATATTCCACAAACGCTTAGCCTCCACACTACAGTTGACTCCATCAATAATCCAAGCATTCGGCATCTTGTAAGCATCTTGTTGCATAGGGAAAGTACCTGCTGGAAGATACATCGTATATTTATAGGTATATCTATATTTCTTCAAGTATTCCTCTTTGTCGATTGGAATGCGAGCCAAGGCAAACGACGTAAAGCCACGGTTGTGAAGCACATAAAACGACTCTGTATAGCAATACCATTTATCCAAATTAGGCACCGTAGGACTATCTATGTCCATGTGATCAGGATGGATGGAGACGTCATACCATTCAAAATCAGCATGACTCAAGTCGAATGAGTTTGGATTTGCCGTACGGTGATCGATGCCTGTATCACACAGAATCATGGAATGACCCGGCAAGACAGGATGGTCATGTCCACTACCAGGAACCACATACAAAGACCAGATGGTCATTGTGTCCTTACGAATATCTGGAGTATATTCAAAGTATTGCGTAGATTTGAACTTAGACTCGCAGAAAGCCAAGCCATCGGCATAGAGCACATGGTCGGTATTATTGTATATCTTAATATAGCTATCACCATAATACTGCAAGCCTGAAGATCGCAAGGTGCCAGAGAAGAAGATTTCCTCAAAAATGAAGTCATCGTTCTCTGCAGAGAGATAGGTCTCAATCGAAATATTCTTGGTCTCCCCTGTTACCTCCACATTCTCTGCCTTACCTGTCAAGATACCTTTACTTTCTGTTTCCTCTCCATCAGAGTTCTTGGCTGTATATATGACATTGGCAGAATAGACGCAGTCGTAAAGTCCCTCCAGTAGGCTGACATTCTTCAAATCGTCCAAAACAGTTACCTTACCCGTAGATAAATTGGTCATCTTCAAGGTTTGGTCCACAACCTTCAGGTTTTCAACTCCTTCCGGCATGGATATACTAAACTCCGAGTTGGTGTGTGGAATATCAGACGTTTGGTCTTCACAAGCCAACAAGAACAAACTCACCACCCCAAAGACCAATAACCATATTGTTTTTGTTACGTTTCTAAAATCTTTCATCTTCTTACACCTTATTATATTATATAGTAAAACCTGCTTCAACACCAAAATAGGGCGAAGCATTTCTACGAATCACTCTTCCGTTGGCTGTATAATCTGGCAAATAATCCAAAATTTTATTAGCAAAGAAAGAAAGACGCATATACCTACCTATTTCCTTAGTCACCTTCAGATTGACAACCATAGACATCGGTACCGTAAAAGCCTTAAATTGATCATCGTTATAGGTTCTTGCCAACTGTAACAGATAAGGATCATTCAGGCTTTCTTCCGTATAGTCATGAAGTTGTCCATCCTCCGAAGAAATATAGGCTATTGGCATACCATTCTTCTTCATCTGCTTGGTACGAATCATCCACATACACTGCACAGAAGTGGTGAAGATAAGTTTCCACTCTGGTATCTGGGTGTCAAAAGTGACATTGGTATTCAAGCGGTCATTTTCTCGGCCATCGTTCCAGTCATAAAGCCCCACATACTTATCCCTAACCGTCTGTCCATTGACTACCGTACTGACGGCATCAAACATCGGTTGGCTATTGGTATATTGGGTATGGAACCAAGCCCCTGTCACATTCACACGAGTTTTGAGACAATGAATACGCTGGGAAGTGAAAGCCAACTCGATGCCCTGCTTCACCAATTTACTGCCATTAGAAACCTGCTGATACCCATCCAACACTCTACGATTCTCGTATGGAAGTGTGGTATAATCCACACCGGCTTTCATTTGGCTCACGTCATAAGAACGGTAGTCATACACACCATAGATAGAAGAATAGCGGAAGCCCGAAGTCATCGACTCACGGAAATAATCCACGGAAAAGCGATTGTCGTTCCAATCCACATCCAAACGAATCTCCCACTTATAATTTCGTGCAGGCTTTATCTGATAATTAGTAGGATCTTGCACATATGTATGCACAACAAACTTACTATCTTGCGTAGGATTCTCCGTATCATAATAAGCCATGCAGATAAAGTTACTATAATACTTATCTGGATAGAGATAATTGAGCGTAGGCATCTTGGTAGTGATACCATATCCTCCATTCAACGAAATAGACATAGGTTTACCTCCCACATCAAACTTCGGGAAATGCCAAGCGAGATTGGTACGAGGGTCGACATAATACTTACCACTCATATCATACTTACCATCCAAGCCCAAAAGTGTATTCAAGCGAACACCAGCCATCAGTTCTATCTTACTCATGCCTATATTCGCTTTCATTAATTCTTCTGCAAAGAAAGAAAAGTTTTGCAAAGCAGGAATATCGGAATATTTACGAGGACGAGAACTCCAACCGCTTACACTCAAAGGTCTGTGCATATCATACACCTGTCCACGTCCAAAGTTCTTAGCTATATCCCAGTTGGCACCTATCTTGATGGTATGGACGGTATGGGTAGTTTTGAATCCCATTACACCTTTGGCTTTGACGTAGGCATTAAAAGGCTTTCCGTCACAAAGATAGTTGGCTGTATATTCCGCAAACACAGCTTGTGCCTCGTTCTCACCATCCGTCCAGGAGAGAGGCACGATGCCGTAACGCTGAGGTGCCACCAAACGAGTTTGGTGCAAGCGGTCGAGCTGAAGGCTTACCAATGTATTGACATCCACTTCCTTGAACCAAGACTTCGGCATCTTCAAGTTGAAACTATTAGTCAATGCCAATCTACTAAAAGAAGACTTATATTCCTCCACATTGCCATAGTTGATATCAGGGTCACTCTTACTGTCATCAAAAGAACCTGAGTAATCAAAAGCGGAGTTATATTGCCAAAGATACTTCTTATCATTTTCACCTCGCAAGGTATAACGCAATGAACCTGTTACACGTTTATAGTTCTCGAAGTTATCGGTAGGATCTATCTTAGAGTCCATGTAACCTAAATCAACATTCAAGATAGAGTTGCCAGCACTATTGAGAGCCAAACCTTTGCCCAAAGAGAAGAGCTTACTGTAGCCATCAGCCTTGAAACGGGCTGTCAATGGGATAGCACGACGAATCTTCTTGATTTTCACCAATCCACTGGTTAAATTACCATACTCCACGGAAGGAATGCCACGTACCACCTCCACGCTCTCGATGTCATCGGTTGAGATAGAACGCATATCCACACCTCTATTGGTTATGTTGCGATTATTTTCTAACGTAGAAGAACTGGTTGAAGACTGCGTATCCGACAATGGAGAATACTGCAAGTTGGCATCGGTAGAGATAGGTACGCCATCTACCATAAACTGCGTACCAAGAGAAGAAATGGAATAATTGTTGTTTTTAGTAGTAGAACCATAAGCTCCCATCGTACCTGTCTCACGAAGGGTTATCGTGTTTGCCTCTCCCATGTTCGGATCTTTGGCATAGCCACCAGGAAGGAGTTCCATAAGATCGGCTATACTGTTCGGCTGGAGATGAGTCATCGCATCTCTACCTATTACAGATGAGGTCACAGGACCATTGCTGGCACGAGCTGTCACCACCACCTCGCCAAGAGCAGCAACATCCTGGCACAAGCGATAAGTGGCACCATTATGAAATGGCACATCCAAAGACTTGTATCCCACATAACTGATACGTATGATACTTCCTTCTGTCGTATTGTTCAAACGAAACTGACCATTGATATCCGTGACTGTCGCTATTTTTTTAGAGCCTTTCAACGTCACTGTCGCCCCTATGATTGCCTCTTGAGTCTTACTATCAATGACCTTTCCTGTCAAATTTTGAGCCTCAGCCATCACCACAAAAAGCAATAGCAAGAGGGTACTAACCATCCTTCTCATCTTACCTTGATGCTTTTACCTTTTTTATATGATATAGAATTCGGCTGCAAAGATATGAAGAAAAGGAAAAACATACAATACCTAAAAGTAGGTAATTTAGAATACGTCTAAAAAGAGAACAAGCTCTCCGAAGAGAGCCCGTTACATTATAATTGCTTCATCGACAGGGCGATACGTTTGCGCTTCAGGTCGACTTCTGTCACCTTGACCATCACGTGTTCGTGGAGTTTTACCACTTCTGAAGGATCGCTCACATAGCGGTTGGCCATCTGCGACACATGAACCAAACCGTCATTGTGGACACCTATATCAACAAAGGCACCAAACTTGGTGATGTTGGTCACGATGCCCGGTACTACCATGCCTACTTGCAAATCCTCAATGGTCTTAATGCTGGCATCAAACTCAAACTTCTCTACCTCGCCTCGTGGATCAAGTCCGGGTTTGTCGAGCTCGGCCAAGATATCGGTAAGCGTAGGCATGCCTACTTCGCCACTCACATACTTCCGTATGTCTATCTTTTTCTGCAAAGCCTTGTCCTCTACCAGTTGCTTTACCGTTACACCCTGATCCTTAGCCATTGTCTCGACCAACGCATAACGCTCTGGGTGAACGGCACTATTGTCGAGCGGATTCTTAGCTCCTGGAATGCGCAAGAAACCGGCACACTGCTCATAGGCCGAAGGACCTAAGCGCGGCACTTTCTTCAGTTGGGCACGAGAGGAGAATGCACCATTCTCACGACGATACTCCACAATATTCTTCGCCAATGTGGGACCGAGACCACTCACATAGGTGAGCAGATGCTGAGAGGCTGTATTGAGATTGACACCCACCGAGTTCACGCAGCTCATCACTACCGAGTCGAGGCTCTTCTTCAACTGACTCTGGTCCACATCATGCTGATACTGCCCCACTCCGATGCTCTTGGGGTCTATCTTCACCAACTCAGCCAGAGGGTCCATCAGTCTTCTGCCGATAGAAACCGCTCCACGCACCGTCACATCCTCATCAGGAAACTCCTCGCGGGCAATCTTTGAGGCCGAATAGATAGAAGCTCCATCCTCGCTTACCACATAAACATCTACCGGATGCTCAAAATCTATCTCGTTCAGCCACTCACTGGTTTCCCTGCTTGCCGTTCCGTTGCCTACCGCCATGGCCTCCACCTGATACTGGCGCACCATGCGCTTCATGGCAGCAGTTGCCTCCATGCGCTTGCTGCGGGGAGGATGCGGATAGACGATCTCATGATGCACAAGATTGCCCTGGGCATCAAGACATGCAGTCTTGCATCCATTGGCAAAGCCTGGGTCGACAGCCATGACACGCTTCTGTCCAAGAGGGGCTGCCAGGAGCAACTGGCGCAGGTTCTCTGCAAAGACAACGATAGCCTCCTCGTCGGCCTTCTGCTTGCTCTGCGCAGCAAACTCAGTCTCGATACTGGGTTTCAGCAGACGCTTGAAGGCATCATCGACAGCCTCGCCTACCAGAGTCTGGCACTCGCCAAAGCCATGAACATAATGACGTTTCAGTTTGGTGGTGCAAGCCTCATCATCTGCTGATATGCTGACACGCAGAAAACCTGCAGCCTCGCCACGACGCATAGCCAACAGGCGATGGGAAGAACAACGTTTCAATGGTTCCGAGAAGTCGAAATAATCGGAGAAACGCTGGGCATCTTCCTCGTCCTTCTTCTTTGCCACCACCTTGGAGGTGATAATGGCGCCACGACGGAACTCACCTCTTATCTGGTTGCGGCTCTGCTCATTCTCGCTCACCGTCTCGGCAATGATGTCCTTGGCTCCTTGGAGCGCAGCCGCTACATCGCTCACCTTGTCACCCACAAACTTACGGGCTGCCAGTTCGGGATTACGCTCGCGCTGAAGCAGGAGGAGCTGTGCCAATGGTTCAAGTCCCTGTTCGCGAGCCACCTGTGCACGGGTACGGCGCTTGGGTTTAAAAGGCAGATAGATGTCTTCCAACTCTGTGGCGTCCCAACAGTTGTCGATGCGCTGCTGCAACTCTACCGAAAGTTTGCCTTGATCGTCGATGGTCTTCAGGATGGTTTCCTTGCGCTTCGCCATCTCCTTATATTTCTCGTTGGCCTGAGCCACCGCCTCTATCTTCACCTCGTCCATGTTGCCGGTTTTCTCCTTACGGTAGCGGGAGATGAAGGGAATAGTACAACCTTCCTCAAGCAACTCTAATGTATTTTCGACAGCCTTCTCGCTCAAAGCAAGAGCGGCCGCAATCATCTTTGAAAATGGATTCATTTCTTGCATTTATTTGTTACTGTAGTTATACATGTTTTGCCCCACACGCCCTGAAAGGGCAGAAGCTCTTAGCCCAGGGCAACGCCCT
>ERZ1026868.1054-NODE-1054-length-15006-cov-4.110160_pt1 | contig 15006 bp, 22 predicted proteins | sample MGYA00380164_ERZ1026868 | MGnify/ENA primary metagenome ERZ1026868 (study PRJEB33269, sample SAMEA4719800) | human gut metagenome | biome: human-associated habitat; feature: organic feature; material: feces | place: Cameroon | collected 2013-10 ... | reverse complement strand
TGATAACTTCCCCGGTGTCTTCGAGTCTCTTGAGATTCTTGCAGACCGTTCTCTTGTCGAGTCCTGTTTGCTCAGCCAGTCTTGTCGCACTCGTTATCAATTGCCCACGCTTGATTAGTATTCCCTTCCAACGCTTGTCTTTCTGATTGGCAAGGAAGAGCAGGTGAATGAACAGGTGGGCCATTGATGGCACGGTGTACCACTCCCATTCCGTTATCTTGCGATATAGCTTTATCCATCCGTCTGTCATCATCGCAGGTATTTGTAGAGAGCTTCCTCAAGGAACATGAGCTGCCCTTGTAGGCTGCCGTCGCCGAGCTTCTTGTGTGGGAACTCATCGCGGTGGGCGCGCAGCCACGGCACGGAGCGATGGAGTATGGCGGCGGCCTCCTTGGTGTTGACGTAGCGCGGTCGGCTGTCGGCCAGCTCATGCAGCTTGGCGAGCTTGGCCACGACAGCGTCGGCCACGTCGTTGACCAGCTTCTTGTATTCGTATCTTGATAGTTCTGCCATGGTCGTGGGGTGTTAAGACAGTACACTTCCAGCCACTACCGCCACTGCTATCATGGCCACGGTGACGACGTTTGCCGCTATCACCTCGTCGTGGGTGAACTTCTCGCCGCACAGGGTGGAATATGTCTTCGACTCTTGGTTGAGCCAGTTGCTGATTGCTGATGATTGATTCTTCATGGCGAATGTCTTTGTTTTATGGTTTCACTTTTCGCACGGCGGCCGCTTGTCGTGGTTCACGTATCTTGCCAGCCTCGTGCAGTATCTGCCGTTGACGCAGTTTCGGGCGAGCGTGCATGTGCGGCACGGCCCTGGAGGTGTTGGCGTGCTCATTCCGATGGTTTTAACACTCCGAGCCTCACCAGCCTTTTCCTCACGCCCTCGGAGGTGGACAGGGTGGTGTAACCCTTGCGGAAGAGGAACTCCACGGCGAGGCGGCACACCTGCGTCTGCGACAGGCTCACGTCCTTGCGCCCCATCTGGCTCTTGTAGTAGCGCACCAGGGCGCGGTCACGGTCTCGCTCAGTCTGTTTAACCCTTGCCAGCACGCTCTCCACTATGCCAGTGGGCGTGGCGGCTGTGTTGTTGATGTTGTCTGTGGTTTGCATATCTGTTTTTCTCTTGTTTTCGTTTTAAAGGCGGCTCGGCCATGTGCCGTTTGGTAAATCGCCAAATTTCCAAAAATAAGCCATCAATGGCCTCGCCGCCAAATGTTTTTTTTCTATCTTTGCAGTGCCAAATTTCCAGATCATGAATAAGATTGAACTTTATGAGCAATGCAAGGTGGCACTGCATGTATTGAACACCCGTCCCCTTGACCTCGATGAATACCCAAAGGCGGTCAACGCCATCTCCCTTTCAAATTCTTCGTTTGTCATGGTCGTTACTTTAAGTTTTTCTTGACGTACTCAACTTCCTCGTCTGAGAGCAGGATGCCGTGCTGAAGTTTCATGGCGATTACCGTCTTGGTGTCGTAGACCTCGGAGAGGGTGTCGTAGTCGCCGAGCTTGGCGAGGGCGTTGGCCAGCATCTTATTGTCTGCTTCGAGGTCTTCGGTGCGTCCATGCCAGTAGCTTATCTCCTTTGCGGCCTCGGCGCACAGGTTGGGGAGGTCGTTGGTCAAGAACTCGCAGAAGGTCTGCTTGTCAAGGTTGCAAAGCTCTTCGTAGAGTGCCTCAATCTTGCGGTAATCCTTGTCGGAGACGTTAGTCAGGTGGGTTAAATTCTCAAATTCTTGTTTCTGCATGACTTGTTATTTTTTTTATTGTTTTCCGTTGTGCCTTTCGGCCTTTTTGTTTACCTTTGCCACAAACAAGTGTGACACTTGTTCGTAACTGGATGCAAAGATAGAGCAAATTTCTATTTAGTCAAAATCAAAATAGAACATATTTCTAATTTTAACTCTAATTAATAGTAGGCGTATGGGAACAGTTAAAGAAAGAATCGTTGAATATGCCAAGGAGAAGCATATTACAGTACGTGACTTCGAGAGGCAAGGTGGACTCTCTAATGGCTACGTTAATGCCATGCGAAAAGGATTTGGAGCGGAAAAGTTAGAGAATGTTCTATCAGCATTCCCCGACCTCAGCAGGGACTGGTTATTGTACGGCGAGGGTCCGATGCTCGTTTCCTCCTCTGAGCCTCCCGCGTCATCCGTGGTGAACGGCCCTCACGGCAGCCAGGCGGTGGGGAATGGTGCGAGGGCGGTGAATGGCGAGGGTGTGAAGGAGTGTTTGGAGATAATGAGACAGCAGCAGGAGAGCATATCGAAGCTCGTGGAGACGGTGACACGGCTCACGAAGATAATAAGCGAGCGGTGAAGGGAGTTATAATGATAAAAACAAGAGAAACATGAAAGAGACAAAGAAAACACTGACGATGCAGGAACTGAGAAACATAATGCCAAAGAAGCTCAACGCTTATGGCAAATGGTTTTTCTCTGAAGACAAGAACAAGTTTAACATCGAAGTGCATGACATGCGGGCAGTATTGAGATGAGGTACTACATCGACTTCATCTTCAACGAAAGGTAGGATCCATGAATGGCTTGGCAATAGTATTCGGATTTTCATTAATCATCTGCCTTGGCATCCTGCTTTGGATGAAAACCCCAAGCGGCAAGAAGTGGCTGGCAGACCTGTGAGCCATTGGTGAGAGGTGAGGGGAAGTCATAATAATAGAAAGGCATGTGGAAAGACAAACTCGGGAATGCGCTAATAGACATAGCTAAGTATTTCATCACTGGCGTGTTTGTCACGTCACTCGTGAAAGACCTTGAAGACGTGAGGTGGCTGATCTACCTGTCCAGCACTGTGTCAGCGGCTATCCTTTTTGCGATAGGAATAAAATTGATTAACGACAATAAAAAATAAACAGACATGGGAACAGTAGTATTTCTTCTTATGATAACGGTGCCATGTGCCGCCGTCCTGCTTTGGTGGAGCACCCCAAGCGGCAAGAAGTGGCTGGCGAATCATTGAGCCATAAACGATAAGCAAGTGAAGCTATGGCTATAAAGGCGAACGACACGAAAGAAAGGGACAGGCAAAGGAGAGACAAGTTGTCGGGGTATTTCCTCGACATGTCTAAGCTCACTTTCGGGGCGACCGTGCTAAGCGGAATCATGCCCACGTTGAAGAATGCCACCGTGTCCGACGCAGCCTACACGGTGGCTGGGCTGGTTGGGACGATATGGCTTTACGTAATAGGCAGGAACATTCTAAAATAAAGACATCATGAACATATTAGGTCTTATATTGGTATCGACAATGGTCGTGTCGGGTCTCATCTTGCTTTGGATGAAGACACCGAGCGGCAAGAAGTGGCTCGCCGACCTGTGAGCCATGAGCGAGGGGAGAAGGGTGTTAAAACGATAAAAACAAAGGAACTATGGAAAAGAGAAAGATAACGAAAGAGATCCTTATAGCGGCAAAGCCGCAAAAGCTCAACAAGTTCGGGGAGTGGTACTTGTCTGATGACCCAAACAAGCTCTACGTGGAGATAAAGGACATGAGGGCTGTGCTGAGATGAGGTACTACATCGACTTCATCTTCAACGAAAGGTGATTACCAATCGTTTACCACGCCACGAACATGGCGGTAACTACAGATTTGCAACACATTGGCTTCCAAAGAGATTGCGTGTTTCGTCACAGGGGTCGAAAGCCAATCCCTACGGAATCACGATTCAACTAAAAGGAAGCTTGAGGAAGGCTTCCTTTTTTGTGTTTATAATCAAGAGGAAGATTTTTCTTCATACGCATTGTATTTAGGTTGTATATATACGCTATTTCTATATGTCAGAAATCTCACTTACAATTACCGTGTTGCTAAAAGCTCAAATAAGGAGCGTCTAACCGAAGAAAAGTTGTTGTAAAAGAGGTCGAACATTTTTCGTGGGCCGACACAAGACCGCCTCGTGCAATACGACAAAAGATTACCGACTTTAGCAGATAATAATATTTTACAAATGGTCGTCTGAGAATCGTTTTTTTTTCAACCAAGGCATCGCTTGGTTGGAAATGACGCAATTATAGGACGTTTTGATAAACGGCTGACTATCAAGAAATTATATTTTTAGAGGTTTCCCGGTGTCGCAAATTCGCTAAAATGGCATCGCCGTTACGGTGCAATCGCGTTGCGATTACAGTGTAACGGCGTTGCGATTACGGTGTAACGGCAACGCGATTGCACTGTAACGGCAATGGTTTTTGGCCAAAAACCGGTCAACGGCATTGTCAAAGAGCGTAAGGCTACCCTTTTTCCGCTCTAAAAGCACCTGTCTCCAAGTGTTAAATTTTGGCAATAATTATTTACAAAAACGACACAAGCGAATGATAAAAGGCCTTGTGTACACGCCCCTACGGGCTAAGCTAAAAAAAGGAAGCGAGGCGAGAGCCTTTACCCCAAGATTTGGCTGGCATGTTCTTTGACCTTTATCTCCTTAGGCCCGATGACGCGAGTGACGACGCCATGCTCATCGGCGAGGAATGTAGTGCGGAACACGCCCATTACCGTCTTGCCATACATTTTCTTCTCGCCATACACGCCGAGAGCCTCAACAAGACGCTTCTCGGTGTCGCAAATGAGGGGGAAAGGCAGGCTGTTTTTCTCTATGAACCTCTTGTGGCTTTTCGCGTCCTGCGTGCTCACGCCTATCACGGCATATCCCTCGGAGAGGAAACGCTCATAGTTGTCGCGAAGGTTGCAAGCCTCGTTGGTGCATCCTGGCGTGGAGTCGCGAGGATAAATGTAAAGCACCAACTTCTTGCCGCTCAACTCGGCAAGGGTCCATTCCTTTCCGTCCTGGTCAACACCAAGGACCTCTGGCAATTTCTGTCCTACTTCCATAATCGTTTGTTTTTATAGTTTGCAATAATAAGTATCATTTTCTTATAAAATGAGGGTGCAGTTCATCCCCATAACGTGAATCATACCTGAATCCTTCCGACTCGAAACTTAACATGTCAGTCAGCCGCGTAATCCGGCGTTGAATGATATACCTCGTCATGGCTCCACGACAGCTTTTGGCATGAACAGACACCACCTTGATGGTGTCGCCCTTGTCCACGTAGAACAAGGGCTGAACGACCTTCACCTCTTGGCACACCCTCTTCCAGTCGAGAAGGTGCTCAAACTCTTCTGTGGCAAGATGAACGAGGATTCCGTCGTCGGCCTTTACCGCTTCTATCAGCATGTCTGTGAGATATTGCTTCCAAAAGGCAAAGAGGTTCTTGCCGCCGGCAGCCTCCAGCTTCACCTTCCCTTCCATGCGATAAGGGTGAATGGCGTCCAACGGACGCAGCAAGCCATAGAGGAAAGACATGATGAAGAGATGTCCTTGGGCAAAACGGAAGTCTTCGTGAGAGAAGGTTTCCGCCTTGAGATATTTGTAAGCCTGCCCAAAGTAGGCGAGGATGGCAGGCAACCGCTCTTCCTCATTCCAAAAACTTTGATATCGCAGTTTGTTCTCAATGGCGATGGCTTGGCTGCACCCCAATTCCTTCATCAAGCGGTGCTTGTCCCATGAGGCAAGTTCCTGTACGAAGCGTACCGTTATATCCTTAAACTTCGGCACGCTGTTCATCGGCACATCCACCGAGGTGGACGCGTTCATGATTTTAGCTGAGGCCAAGACTATTTGCATAGAATCTGTTTCTTTGAGCAAATAAAGTTACGACATTCTATCCTAAACCATGGAATTTTAAATGAATGTTTAACAAAAATTATTTTGAAAGACCTAAACGAGACAAGGACACAAGATTTGCTCCAATAATTTGACACTCTCAAAGTTTTTGCCTATTTTTGCATAATAAACCATACCATCATGGAACACCAAGCAAAACGAGTACCATACGGTGTGTCCGACTTCAAGTCCGTCATTGAGCAGAACCAGTATTATGTAGACAAGACAATGTTCTTGCCGGGATTGGAGAAACAGCCAAACAACCTGTTCTTCATCCGTCCGCGTCGCTTCGGAAAGACCACGCTGCACCGTATCATTATGCAGTTCAAGGGATGGGAACTGGCGAGGATGGAGGAAGTGTAAGGCAAGATGCCGCCCCCTCTTCCAGTTATGTATTGACAGTTTCTACTGGACAGCAATAATTACTTATTTATAGGTAAATTAAAACCAAGTCCTTGCCAGTCCGCAATATTATCCATAACTTAGCCGTACAAAAAAGCAAATGAAATTATGACAAACGTATGGATAAGCGCCGCTGGACTTTGCGGAGCTACAATAATAGGCAGCATTCTTGGATTCGGGATAAAGGAGTTGCCGCACAAATGGAACGACACGGTGCTTGGCTATTGCGCCGGAGTGATGCTCGCCGCCTCAACGTTAGGACTGATTGTCCCTGCCTTTGAGTCAGAGGCAACGCCATGGTGGCTTGTCGCCGTAGGAGTAATGGCAGGTGCCTTGTTCCTCAACGTCCTCGACCTCGTGACGCCCCACCTCCACCACATCACCGGCCTCGACGTAGAAGAGCACCGCAACAACTCCACCCTCAACCACATTCTTCTATTCGTCATGGCCATCGCCATCCACAAATTGCCCGAAGGTATTGCCGCAGGAGTGAGCATGAGTGAGGGCGAGGAGGCGTCGTGGACTGTGAGTTTCGGCATCGCGCTGCAGAACATACCCGAAGGCATGGTTATAATAGCGCCGCTGCTGCTCGCCGGAGTGAAACGCATGCGTACATTCATAATATCCGTAGCCATCGGTCTACTTGAGGTCATCGGTGTGTGGACAGGATTCGCCATGGGCAACGTGTCGGCCTCCATGCTTCCCGTCATGCTTGGCTTCGCCGGTGGCGCGATGCTATACGTCACGAGCGACGAAATGATTCCCGAGACCCACGCCCACGGCTATCAGAAACAAGCCACCTACGCGCTACTGCTCGGCTTCATGACATTTGTTTTGTTGGAGAGACTGTTGTGAAACCTAAGCGTCATCTTGGTTGTGTAGATGTGATTAAGTTTCAGTGCCATAATTCCTTATTCTTTATGACTTCAACCACTTCCATGTCGGCCGGCAGCCAATTCACCGTGCCAAGTTCTTTCTCCGCAAGCCACTTGGCGGCCTCAGCCTCCACAAGACGCAATTCGCCGGCTGCTACATGGCATAGGTAGCACGCCATGTGGAGATGGAACGAGGGATAGTCGTAGTCGATGGTCGTAAGGTGGCGGTCGACGGAGATTTCAGTTTCCAGTTCCTCGCGTATCTCGCGACGCAAAGCCTCCTCGGGTGTCTCTCCTGGTTCTATCTTTCCGCCGGGAAACTCCCACCAGTCCTTGAACTCGCCATAGCCACGCTGTGTGGCGAAATACTTGCCGCCGCTTTCTATCACGGCAGCCACTACATTTATTGTCTTCATCATTCTTCACACGTTTCAGTATCAGCCACGGCTTACACTGCCTTTATGAATTTTGCAATGGCAGGCTTTCGCAACTCCCACTCTATGTTCATCGGATAATTGCCGTGCGAACTCACATAATCGAGCAATCCCATGCAATAGTATGGACTCGTGTTGCCAAACCCGTCTTTCTTGTCCTCACGCACGAAGAGAAGGAATCTCCGGCCATTGCTGCTTTGGTTGACGTAACGCGCGCCGGCATTGGAATGCGACATGGTGTTTTGCGACTGCCAGTGGAAGCGCCGCTCGCTTATGAAATAGTCGTTGTATTGCGTTGATGGCGAGAAATCCTTCTCCGACTTGTTCAGCGTGACAAACAGCAACTCAGTGTTGCTCTCTTCGATGGAGAACACTCCTGCCGCCACGCCCTGCATCTTCTTGTTGGCTGTCTGACGGCCATACAAGGCGAACACCTCCTCACGGGTATAGCAGCCGTACAGCTCCAGCCCACAGGGGAAGTCGTTGCTCATCGGATAGGTCTTGAATTCCAGGTTGGAGTGTAGATAATTCATTAGTTCAGCCATTTCCTGCTTCAACAGTGGATACCGCTCCACCCTGGCCAACGCCTCGTAAATGCTCGAGAACCCGAGTTTCCCTATCTTGTCCTGAAACAAGGCATAATAGAGCATTATGGCGAAATGGCCATCTGCCGTGTTGTCGTCAGCCGTGTTGTCGTCAGCCGTATTGCCTTGCGCCCTGTCCGGCTTGCATCCATTGGAAAGGAAACGCCTTATGAAGCTGATGAACGCCACCGAATTCACATGAGTGAGGTTACCCATGCCTTTCACGAGCCGGCGCGAGATGTCATCATTTTCAAGCGGCGCGCACTTGCCCGCGTCTGCCTTCAGTGTCGTCCAGCAGTTGTTGCCTTTGTATATCAATCGCACGTCCTGTCCGCAATTCCCGACAAATTGTGACAGTGTCGGCACTTTGTCGTAGGACATCAGCTCCTTTACGAGGCGACGCGTGTTGTATATCGCGCCATGAATATTCGCCAAGACATATTTCTGCGCCTTGCGCTCCATGTATATTGAGCATCCGTGCGGCAAGAGCGTAAACCCATTCTTCACCTGTTCCTCCATGCTGCGATCCTTGCGTAAGCACAAAGCGCGGAAGCGACTCGCGAAGTCGTATTGGCGGTTCACCTGTGCCACGAAGTCGAGAACGGTGAGAAAGTCCTTGCCCGCGCTCAAGCGAAGTCCGCGGCCAAGCTGCTGCAGAAAGACGGTAAGGCTGTCGGTAGGACGAAGAAACAGCACCGTGTCTACCTCCGGAATGTCCACGCCCTCGTTGAAGATGTCCACGACGCACAGATAGTTGACACGCCCCGCTGCCAAGTCACGGTTCAGCCGCGCTCGCTCCTCGGCGCTCGTTGCCGAAGTCAACGCGGCGGCCTTCAGGCCGTAGCCGTTGAGTTCATCAGCCATATAGGCTGCATGGCGCCTGTCGGAACAGAAACAAAGGGCGTGGCAACGGGTCTCGTCGGGCAGATATTCAGCGAGTTTGCGTATGATAAGCCCCACCCTCTCATGGTTGCAAAGCCTGTCGGAAAGACGCGACACTATGTATTTGCCGTTGGCCCATAGCTCATCGTCCGACAAGTCTACGTCGTCGGTAATGCAAAGATATTGAAACGGCGTGAGCAGTCCCTCGTCAAGGGCCTGCGGCAGGCGTATCTCGGCACTTATCCTTCCGCCGAAATCCGGCAGCAAGCTCTGTCCGTCCATACGCTCGGGAGTGGCGGTAAGTCCGAGCAGCAGCTTGGGCCGAAACTCGTCCACTATGACCCGATAGCTTGAGGCCGCGGCATGATGGGCCTCGTCTATGACAATGTAGTCGTAATAGTCGATACCCTGTTGGCGGAAGAGTTCAATATTGCTGTTTAGCGTGGCCACCGACACGAACAGGTGATCCATGGAATCCTCTGGCTTGTAATTGCCCACCCACAACTCACCGAAGTTGGCGTCGCCGAGCACGCTTCGGAACGTGCGCAACGACTGCTTCAGTATTTCCTCGCGATGCACGACAAACAGCAGGCGGTCGTGCCGCGGATTCATCTCGCGGAAGCGTTTATAGTCGAAGGCCGAGACCACGGTCTTGCCCGTTCCGGTAGCCGCCACCACAAGGTTGCGAGTGAGCCCGTTTTCCTCGCGCTCCACTTGCAGACGGTCGAGAATGGCCTTCTGATGCGGCAACAACTGGTAGCGCGAGAGCACCTCGACCGGCGAGCCGCTATTACGGCTGCGTTGCACGGCCAACTCTCGACGGAACTTCTCTATGCCTCCCTTACGGAAATCCTCGAAGTTTTCGCTGTTCCAGTACATCTCAAACGTGGCGAGCGCCGACTTTATGATATGCGGATTCTCCACGTTGGTCACCCTGATGTTCCACTCAAGTCCGTCGGTCTGGGCAGAGTGCGACAAGTTGGATGACCCTATATATGCCGTGCTGAATCCGGAGTCGCGAACAAAAATATACGACTTAGCGTGCAGGCGCTCGATGTTGGTGTTATAAGAGATGCGAATGTCGGTGTTAGGCAATGCCGCCAACTGTTCCACGGCCTTGGCCTCGGTGACACCGCAGTATGTGGTTGTTATGACACGCAGCTTATGGCCCTCGCCCTTGCAGAAGTCGCGCAACTGGTCGAGCATCATCCTTATGCCCGACATTCTGAGGAACGACACTATTATGCATATCTGGTCGGCAGAGGCTATGTCGCGCATTATCTCCGCGCAAAGCGGCACGCCAGACTGTCCACCAGTGAACAGGTTGCTAACGCGGAAGCCCGACAACGGGCGCACTATCTCCTTCTTCGTGGCGCGCAGTGCGGCCTCGCGTTGTCCGCTCACCACGGCAGACAGCAGCTCTGGCACAGCCGATAGTTTTTCGTCTTCATCAATATCCACCGACTCAAGAATGCTATTGGTCATTTCTATCTTGTCCTCCACCGGCACGTCAGCATCCTCAAGCTTTCGGCGTATGGCATCGGAAACGAAGTCGGCCAACATCTTTGCCGATTCAGCCGTGTCCATACTCTCCGTGTGGCACACGTAACCCGAAGCCTCGGACTGGCGCATATCGTCCAAAAGCCTGTCGCTAATCAGATTTTCATAAACACCTTCTTTTAGTTTCATAAGCAACAAAGAGCTCACCAGCGGGGGCATCAAATCTCCGCCGCAAGGATATTACAATATGTTATTCCACCTGCAAATGTACTAAAAGATACTGGCTTACACTATGTTATTCCCACTTATTTTCCACATCTCTATCCTAATTGCTATATTTCGGTTCCGCTCCGCGACATTGCCACAATAAAAAAGAGCTTTACTATCCTGCAGCCCCTGCAAAGCACACGATAAGCATTTACCGGAAGAGACAGAAAAAGAGCCAGAAAAAAGCCATAAGCCCCAAAACATCATGACAACATGTTCCAAGACTTATGGCTCCAGCCTATTACCACTCCACCTTCTCGTTGAAGATTACGCCATCGGCGGCATCCTCTGCCGTGAACGTGGCGCCACGATACTGCACGCAGAGCATCACCAATGGCTCGGTGCCGTTGTTGCGGACGGAACGCTTGCCATCCGGGGCCACTCTCACCACGCTTCCATCGGCTATCGGGAACACCTGGCCATCAACCTGGAACTCGCCCTTGCCGCTGAGGAAGAAATACAGCTCCTCATGGTTCTTGTGGGTGTGGATGAAGCCGGTCTCCGTGCCCGGAGCGAACGACTGGAAGGAGAACTCGCCACCTGTCGCGCCTACCAATGCGCCACCAAACACCTTTCCGGGGATTTTCACCTCAGGTGAAAGCTCCAATACATACTCGTTCAGGTCGCTCAACTTGCCGAAATCCACGGCTGTGGCATTCTCTGCCTTGAAAATGGTCTTTGCCTCTTTCATTGTCTTTGATAATTAAGAAAAGTTATTCGTTTGCTTGTTATTACTATATTAGTTTTGATACCGCAAAATTACGGTTTCTTTCCTGTTCCCACAAGAGGACACTTCCACGTGGGTTACTTACCTTGAGGTAACCAATGCTGATTATCAAGCACTAAAGGTTTTGAGTTTTAAGTTACTTTAGCACACGAACTTGCGGCACGTCGGGAAAGTTGGTTACTTTTGTATATCATTATTGAAAACAAGATGATTACGAACACATCAACAGGAAAATCCATCACGCGCAACCAGATAACCGACACCGTTTTCCCCGACTGTCCCATACGCAATGTCTTGTCACACATTTGCGGCAAGTGGTCGTTGCTGGTCATCTACGTGATGCGCCAACGCGACAGCATCCGCTTCAACGCTCTCCACCGTGCCATTCCCGACATTTCGCAAAAGGTGCTGACCTCCACCCTCCGCTCGCTCGAGACTGACGGGTTCATCACACGGCAGGTCTATGCAGAGGTGCCGCCAAGGGTGGAGTATTCGCTCACCGACCGCGCCCGCTCGTTCATCCCCTTAGTGGAAAGCATGATAGCATGGGCACAAAACAACATGGCTGGCATATTAAAGGACAGAAACAGGAAGGCTTCTTGCTAAATGGTAAAAAATTTCAATAATGTGAATAACATGTCCCCCAAAAAACGTACCTTTGCAACAATATTCACATCCAGAAGTTAATATTTTATAGTTATGAGAATCAAAAAATTGTTTTGGTTGACACTATGTGTGATTGGTTTAGGAGCTTTGTGCTCTTGCGACTCAAGCAGCGCCCCCGATGATAACGCCACAAGTCTGCCAACACAAATCTCTGATGATTTAGCCAAGCGTTGTCCTGGCAACACCATTGAAAAGACATTCACGTTCACGGGCAGCGACTTTTACGGCCACTCCGACTCTGAAGTGACTTATGTTTATGCGGTGGATAAAAACAAGGACGAATGGCTGGTGATCTACACTGATCGCTCATGGAGCAGGACTATACACACGCTTAAAGACGTCAACACGTTGAACGAGGCCGTGAGGTTCCGCTTGTTCAACGACTTCCAGGAAGATATAAAAAATGGCTTCAGCGAGATAAAGGAGGTATCGCAAAACTGCGTTAACGGCAAATATTACATCTTGCGATACGTTTCTGACATTCCATCAGCCAAGAATTGCGAACACACCATCGTGATGGGAGCCGACGGAAAGGTCCTAAAACTGACGACATACCGACTCAACAATATCGATGACGTGCGTCCTTTAGCCTCAGACATAGACTGGATAGCCAAGCATTATGACGGCGCGTCGGTAGCGGCCTATGTCAACGACATGGGCAATGACGATTATATCACAATGCACAACGGTGTAGTGAAAAACATCTGTTTCAAGTCTTACGGATCGGAGAGAAAGTGGGAAAAGACAGAATACGATTTACCACAGGGCGAAACCGTGCCAACTACCGTGCTCGACAATCTGAACGCCTCGGCCCCAGGGTTCAATTATACCCAGGTGACAGTGACGGAAACGCCAATCGGCAAAAGCTACACTTTTATCGACGGCACAAGTCCTGAGCGCATAGGGCACATCATCTGGGCACACCTTGACACGCAAGGCCTATAAGGGTTATTCCTTGTCGGTATATATTCCGAATTGCTTGAAGATGATATATGCTTTGCAGGGGGCTACCCCCGCAAAGCGTTACCCAGATTCGCGTAACGAGCTTATTCGTGAATGTCCTTCACGGCACGTCCCGATGGCTCATTCATGTTCTTGAACGCCTCGTCCCAAGCCAGGGCCTCGGCCGTGGAGCAAGCCACGCTGGGCACGCTGGGCACCGAGCGCGCCGCGCTGTCAGACGGGAAGTGCTCGGCGAAGATGGAGCGATAATAATACTCCTCCTTGTTGCGAGGCGGGTTTATCGGGAAGCGCTCGGCGGCGTGCGCCATCTGCTCATCGCTCACGGCAGAGGCGGTAATCTGCTTCAAGGTGTCAATCCAAGAATAGCCCACACCATCGGAGAACTGCTCCTTCTGTCGCCATGCTACTTCTTCAGGAAGCAGATCGGCAAATGCCTCACGAACCATCTTCTTCTCGATGGTCTTGTCAGGACACATCTTCAAAACCGGGTTCATACCCATCGCTACATCCAGGAACTCCTTGTCGAGGAAAGGTACACGGCCCTCAATGCCCCATGCAGCCAGACTCTTGTTGGCTCTCAGACAATCGTAGAGGTAGAGTTTGCCGAGCTTGCGCACGGTTTCCTCATGGAAAGCCTTGGCATCCGGTGCCTTGTGGAAGTAGAGATAACCTCCGAATACCTCGTCGGCACCCTCACCGGAAAGTACCATCTTGATACCCATGCTTCGGATGACTCTCGCCAAGAGATACATCGGGGTAGATGCACGAACGGTGGTCACATCGTAGGTCTCGATGAAATAGATGACATCACGGATGGCATCCAGACCCTCCTGGATGGTGTAGTTGATTTCGTGGTGCACGGTTCCGATGTGCTCGGCAACCAATCGTGCCTTCGCCAAATCAGGCGCACCCTTCAAACCTACGGCAAAGGAGTGAAGTCGAGGCCAGTATGCCTTGGTTTCGCCTCCATTCTCCACACGGGTAGAAGAGAATTTCTCGGCTACGGCAGAGATGACGGAAGAATCGAGACCACCACTGAGGAGGACACCATAAGGAACATCACTCATCAGCTGGCGCTTGACGGATGCTTCAAGGGCATCATGGATTTCCTTTACCGCAGCCTTTTCCTGAGGTTCCGCATCCTTCAGCTGGGCTTCAGCCTTCTTCTTATCATCAATCTGATATTTCTTCTGCATGGCAGCGTATTCAAACCAATCACGGGTATAATAGCGCTTCATGCCAGGGTTCTTGCTGTAATAATAATGGCCCGGGAGGAATGGCTCGTAGTGGTCGCACTGACCTTCCAGCGCCTTCAACTCACTTGCTACCAGCACTTTTCCATCCTTATCATAACCAATATAAAGAGGAATTACGCCGATAGGGTCGCGGGCGATGAGGAATTCATCACGCTCGGCATCGTAAAGGGCGAAGGCAAAGATACCGTTCAGCTCTTCAAGCATCTTGGAGATACGGGCGTGGAGCGCATCCTCACCTTTATATATTAAGGTATCAAAGTCGGAATCTGCTCGCATCTCACGATAGAGAGAAAGAATCACCTCACAGTCGGAACCGGTCTGATACTGGTATTTGCCAGCAAAACGGGCACGGATATTCTGATGATTATAAATCTCACCGTTTACGGCAAGCACCTGTTTTTTGTCTGGTGCAAACAAAGGTTGGCGACCACTTTCCGGGTCAACAATGCTCAGACGCTCATGTGCCAGGATAGCAGAACCACCACAGTAGATTCCGCTCCAGTCTGGTCCGCGATGGCGGATCTTCTGACTCATACGAAGCGCTTGCTGTCGCAATTCAGGAGTTTGCTCCTGAATATTGAAGATAGATACGATTCCACACATAATATCTTTTCCTTTCTTTTACGGTTATTTTTATCTCTTTTTACCTAAAACAAATAACATTTTGTTATGTTTCGGCTGCAAAATTACTACTTTTTGTCAATACACAAAAGATTTTCATTACCTTTTGTCTTAAGAAAAGGCAAATAATTACAT
>ERZ1026868.1052-NODE-1052-length-15034-cov-4.060551_pt1 | contig 15034 bp, 19 predicted proteins | sample MGYA00380164_ERZ1026868 | MGnify/ENA primary metagenome ERZ1026868 (study PRJEB33269, sample SAMEA4719800) | human gut metagenome | biome: human-associated habitat; feature: organic feature; material: feces | place: Cameroon | collected 2013-10 ... | reverse complement strand
GCCACTACTAGACCCGCGTGCGCTACCATTCATATGCATCGTATGTACCAATCTTGCGCTCACATCTATCATTCCTTTCACTTTATCTAGTTCTTCTTTAGTAGCATATGTAGATAAGTCATATGTAGTATCCTTAGTAAGGTCTATCTTATTTCTACCAGCATAGACTTTATTATTGCAAACCAGTATCTTTCCCTCTGTCAGAGTATTATATTTTCATCTATATATTATACAAACGAAGATGAGGTTAACTTATCTTCAGGAAGTTTATTAACCTTACGTATTATGAAAGGAAGTATTTAAAATGGAAGAAATCAACAAGAAGGAATTTGATGACATCGTTGCAATTGACACTGATGTGGATGCTGAACAGTGTTTCAACAAACTGAAGAAGTGTGTAATCATTAATGAGCCCAAGCTGGCCTTTGACCCCTCAGTCAAAAAGCATTGGTCGGCTGCAGCTTATGATGCGACGAAGTTCAAGGCTAGAGCCGGTCTCATGACCAAAATTGCTCAAAACACCTGTAACATGATCCACATGTATGTCCTGTGTGCTGAAGCTAACGATCCTATTACTTCTAAAGAGTATATTAAGCTTGTCAAGGATAATATCGAGTGGTTCTTGGAGTATTATACCGAGTTTGAAAGCATCGAGAAGCATTATCCGATGTTCTTTGACTTGGCGCTTGGCGATAAGAAGATCCAAGCAAAGCATTTTGCAAACCTTGCGCTCAAGGATTCTTTGGATTTTATGGAGAATCGGGAAAAGGCTGATTTGGATTTCATGAAGCATCTGGAAGCAGAACAATAAATAAGTGAAGAAGAGAAGGAGACCTTTCGGCCTCCTTCTTTTTTTACTGATTGTTCGTGTTAAGATTCGAAGCATCCTCAATGATGTCAAATACGGTATAACCGTCCTTCGGATTCTTTACATCAGAAGCTTCCTGAACAACAGGAATACCACTGAGACCCGTAGCTCCAGTATCTGGATCAGTCGGATATTCAGCATCCGTATCGCTACCATCAGAGGAAACATTGATAGTTGCCGGGTAACCAAGGTCGATCCATTTCTGAACCAGTGCCAGTTCGTCTACATGACTAGTAAGAACTACACGGTCCTTATATGCGAACGGGAAGGAACTCTGATTACGTGCACACTGGAAATCCGCACTATAGAAGACATAGTTCTTCAGATAGTTGTTCGATACCATTACGCAGAACGTATCGGTATTGTCATACTTCTCAGAATCAGCAGCAACGCGACTCGGAATTGCAACGCAGTAATACTGACGGTTCGGAAGCGTTCTATGCTCCTGCGCTACACACTCGTCTACCACTCGACGAAGCAGCGTTCCGGCAGTAGTCAGAAACTCAAGACCCTTCAGCTTCTTATCGTCCTTAATAACTAACTTATCCGGAGAGGCTGCACAAAAAACAAGCTTAAACGGCATTCTAATTTGCCCCTTTCATATAATAAAATGAGTTGGAAGATGTACTTCTGTTTTATCATTCATACAGCTTTTAATTGAATGTCCGGACAAAAAAGAATCGGCAGCGGCACCACCCGCTGCCATATGATTCTTTATTTGCATCCTATTATTTGGTCTCTAATTCTCTAAATAATAGAACGCTCATTGGCAGCGCATCATTACGCCTGGCATCACCGTTTTATTAATCTGCAATGCCGATCATATCGAAATCCATAATGCGCCCCTCCTCCCCACAAGGGAAGGCCGTGGGCGTATCTAACGCACCATGGATTTCGTGATCATTTTGTTATATATTTATAACACTTCTCATTTATGATCACTTCCGTTCATATTAGAGGGCGCCCACAGCCCTCTCCCATTATTTCTTGAGCACATTGCTTTATATTACCGTTCTTGTGCTCACTATTATAATATATAGATTTGCTATAGTAGTAAATCAGAAACCGAAACCCTTAACAGTAATGCTCCAATTCAGAACTACGCTATTATAATATCGGGGATCACCGCTACACTCAGCAAGAACTGTGGATCCAGCAGAAAATGGGCATATCGATGAGTTGGTAGTGAAATTAGCATTGTATGACTCAGTTACAGGCTCTGTCATAGTTCCTGTTCCGCTTATAGTTATTAGATTGCCCATTGCAGCATAAAAACTGTTACCATAACCGCTACTACAAGAGGCTATGGTAAGGACCGCTGACACACTGGATATCACATAATTATTGCAGATATTAGCGGTTTCAGCTGAAGAAAGAACGGTATTATCACCAGCGTATGAAAAGCCATTACGGTTGGAATATGTGATCGTAAAGGACCCACTCTTATTGTATAGTGTACCTACCCTAAGATCTGATGTCTTAACAAAACTACTGGTATCTACTGAGTAGTTACATTGTTTAGTAGACGGGTGTGTATAGACTGTATCTTTAGTAAGTTCGATTCTGTTAGAACCAAACCACGCTTTAGTATTTCCTAGTGCTATCTTTCCGTCTTTCAGGACTATCATATTTTCAACTATATATTATAGTAGCGAAGATACGATGCCATATCTTCTGGAAGATTATTAACCAATACGTATCATTGAAAGGAAGAATTAACAATGGAACTGAAAAGCAAATCTGAGGATGAAAATAAAGATATTCAAAAACTGGCTGAACATAGAAACATTAAGCTGATGGTTAAAGAGATTGGCGAGAAATATGGAATAGATATTCAATCTACAGAAGGAAATTCACATTTGGGCGATTTTAGCTATCCCAAGGAAGATGAACAAAAGTTAATTGCTATTCTTGATAAGTATTTAAAAGATTAGCGCAGATGATTTTGAGAAATTTCGTTGGAACTGTTACTATATTGCGAATAAATTAACTAAGAAAAAAGAAGGGGATTGAACCCCTTCTTTTTTGTCTTTGGTCAGTTCTACTTTATTAGAACCGAACCATGCTTTGACCTTTCCTAGTACAAAATCTTTTCATCACTCGGGACAAAAAAAAAGAACTCCCCAGGAATAACCCTGGGGAGTTTGTTCTCGTCAATCTTATTAGTCAGTATATACGCGTCTCAAAGCGTCTCAATTTAAAACAGATCTTGAACGTATTACTGCAGTCATATTTATCAGACTTTTGCAATAGCGGAATGTGTATTATAACATTGGTACCTTCTATAAGAACTTCGCGGTTATACCTAATTGAATAACATGTAGAATATACCGCACCGGCAGGATCATCTGCATACTCGGCAATCTTATATCCAACAAATTCTGTAGTAAGATATTCCTTGCCAAACTTAGCACACATTAAACTTTCGGGGATGACGATCGTTTCAAGATGACTGCTGTCAATAAGATACTTTATATAGCGATCTTTCATACTGCGAATATTTTCCACAATAGTGTCAAGAATAAAATCATGAATCGGACTATGCGCCAATTCGATTGCTTTCGCATGATTTATCCGATCCTTTAGCGTTTCATTTGTATAGGTTTCCATTCTTATTCCTCCTCAGTAGCTTTGTCTTTATTTACGATCTCGCATCTGAGAGTCATCTCAGGCATTGGCATGCTAAACGATGGACCTTTTACGTAGAAAATGCTAATCTCATAAAGATGAATAGCAAGCGGACAATTCTCAAATGCATAATAGCGACTGAAGTGAATCGTCTTGCTAAATTCTTTACAGCTTGTAACAACTTCATTGTCAACATCAAACTGCTGAAGGTCTTTAATAATCTTGCTGCGATCCTCGCCATCGTTGATAATCAGACCAATGAAATTGTATCCGAAAAGATCTCGGATGGTCGTGTATGGAATCTGCACACTAAACTGCAACGTGCTGTATTCCGACTGTGCATATAAAGCTGGTGAAAACCGACTCAACTGGTCGTAAATACATTCGGTCACATACGCATCGACTCCAGTACAGCCGGTGCTGCTGTTATACCGATTAAGCCAATCAGCAATTCCAGGGTTGTTAATAAACTTAATATTGGTCATTTTAGATTCTCCTCGTCTTTCATATTTACAATTTTAAGTCTTACATAGATATCGGGTGCACTTAGCACCGGGTCACTTGTAGCAATCATTGTGGATACCGTTACTCTGTACAATTTGAGAACAAGGGCACAACTTGGGTCTCCGTAATACACATCGACATCGAGCGATTCGGACCACGGGTGCGGTCCCCAGTTACTGCCCTTATTCTTAGCGATACGAGCTTCGAATGACTTAATCATATCACTGCGATCAATCCCCTTTCCCTCCAACAGCCCGAGGAAATTATCGCCAAACAGCCTCTTTGTTAATTCATATGGAAGCTTTAGGACGATATCCATATCGAGTGCGTGTAACATCATAGGATTTAACGAATTATCGTATCTTAAACGCTCTTCGATATAGGCAGCAACAAACTCGGTGATATCAGTAGGTCCAGTAAACAGTGAAACCTGTTTAAGATAGTTAGTGATGACTGAGTTGTTAATGAGTTTCATTTTAGATTCTCCCTTTCATTCATTCGTTTACCACATCGCAACAATCTGATCAATATCCGATCCTTCAATAACAACCGGTTTATTCTCTTCTTGAATTGCTTCATAAACGGTGTTAACAATATCAGGCTGGATATCAATCGCTTTTGTGATATAGTCTTGATAAATTTGTTTATTGAGCTTCTTATTCTTAAAGATTCTGGTGCCCAATTTGATTGCAGTAGGAACAGTGTCAACCACTGTATCCATTTTCTCTTGTTCTTTTGTTTCTTCCCAGAGTTCAGCTTGCATCACGTAAGCATCAGCAATATCAATTGGATCATAAAGATCCTCACTGATGTCATTAAACGCATTGAATTCCGGAAGTTCAGTAAGTGAATCATCACAATAATGATCAGACAAGAATGCATCAGTAGCAGCTTCCTGCATCCTCTTTCCAATATAATATCGCGGATTCGTTTCATCAGTATAACGATACGGATCATTATACAGGGTCTCTTTCTTATGCTTTCTTCTCGATAAGAACTTTCGCTCAAATAACGAATAGAAAGCGTCAGTAGTGTCCTTCTTTAATTTCTCTCCAGGTAAAACGTACTCATCAGGGTTGTTATACAGCTTTGCAGTAGCTTCTCTCATGCTGTCAATCAGCATTGCTTCTTCCTTATCATGGAACGTTTCGCCATATTCATCAGTATACATAATTAACTTCTCCTCCATCTTCCTTTAGCATCGGGTTTATTGCATAAGCAATTCAACGCATTCGTTTTCTCACTATATTCCCATCTCAGATTCTCTCTTCGCACAAGCATCACACGAAGTTTATCGAAAAGAAACTTGCGATCTTCACCACTAATCTCTAAGCTGAAAATAGCATCTAAAATGCCTTTGTCATCAAATTTGGCAATTACATCATCAGCTTCATATAAAGTATTAAGAAGAATCTTGATTTCTCTTCGGTGTTTGTGTGCGATGTAATTCCCTTTAGCATGCTCAAGCAAGCATCTGTGTAAGAATGACCCCTTAACCTTAAGGTCGAATTCCACGTTAGAGAGGGTTGCTAAATATACGTCAACATCTCTCATCAATTTGTCGATATCGCTTTTAATCATAATATTCATTTCATTACCTCCTTCGGTTTCATCTATATATTATATATTTGAAAGGAGGTGAATTAAAGATGCACTGGCCGACATGGAAGAATTCTGTGATGATCGAGAAGTAGATCCGGAAGATGTCATTCAGGTATGTGTGGTATCGAAGGGTGCAGACAAGGACTCCAGTGTAGTACTGGTGTATGACGACTGCGTAGACCACGACTGAAAGTTAGTGCAGCGAATGATGCGACGCTTCTCTCCATAAAGAGAGAAGAACCGCAGGGACGTGAATCCCTGCGGTGTACATATTTTTATTTTTTGTCTTCAATGCCAGAATACGGACGAGGTTCCTTGTTCAAATCTAAAACGTCACCTTTCCTATTAACATTATGCAGCTGAAGCTCGCGCCGTTCATCATTGCTAAGCTTAGAGCGGCCAGGAATCGTATACTGGTTCAGCATCCAAATGTTCCAGCCGGATACGCGTTTAATGGAATTGGTGTATGCGCCACAAAGACCAGTGACAAGGCTAAGCTTCTTAGCGCAAGCTGCGGCCTGAGCCTTGCACAGTTTTGCAAGTTTCGGCTTATCCGCATTTTCTTTAGCATAATTGTCAACTTTGTCCTTCATTGCAGTGTAATCGTGGTCGAGATCATTGCAACACTTTACGATATCATCAAGAAATTTCTTTTCACCAAGATTTGCCTTAGAGATATTATCAGCAATCTTTTTCAAATCTCTTGCAGTCTTCGGCTCAATGGTGAGTTTCTTATAACAGTTGAGAACCCACTCGCCATCAACATTGTACAGGCCAGCGGCATTAAGAATTTCAGAAGAAGACGTGTCGATCGACGCAGAAGAAATCTTCTCAAAGTCTTCGGCAACCCGCTGACGCGCTTCTTCATCGTCTTTATTCGCGACAAAAGCAACTTCTTTTGTAGCTCTCTTTACACGAATCGGATTTGCTCCAGATACCTTGGCGATAATGTTATTAACCACATCGTCAGAAAGCGGGCACTTCGGAGACTTAAGTTCGAAGAACGTGTTAACCTTGAACTTAATCTTATCGTTTTCGGTTTTAGCGGACTTTACTTCCGCATTGTCAGGCATCTTATCGATTTTAGCCTTTACTGCTTCAGTAGTAGATTTGTTCTTATTAAACAGGCCGGAGAAGAAGTTCTTGATCTTATTGATAAGGGTTCTAACAGCGGCAACAATCTTGCCCCAAATCTTCTTAATGCCTTCCCAGATGTCGTGACCAATACCCTCGTTCATAATAGCAGATTCTACTACAGAACCGAGATCTTCCATCGGAATATCATCATACGGATTATACGATACAGACTCATTCAGAGACTGCATCGTGGAAAGAGTAATCATATTTTAATTACCTCCTTGAATTAGTTTATATCAAGAGAAACTGGGGTAATGCACAATGCATTACCCCACTTGATTTTTTAACGGAACAAATTAGGACTTAGCGGTTCCCTGCTTTGCACGTTCAATTGCGCGGCGCTGTGCCTTGGTGAGCTTAGGCGCGTTGTCGGTCTCATTAGATTCAGCCGCTCCAGCTACTGCTTCTTCCTTAGACTCTTCTACAGGCTCGGAAATGGTTTCAGTAGCAACCATAGTAGGCTCCTCTACGGGAGCAGTTTTAACAGCTTCCTCAGCCGCCATCTGAGGAACTTCTGCAACAGGAAGTTCAACCTTCTCTTCCTTTACAGGTTCAGCGGTCTTAGCTTCCCAATTGTTCTTATCGAAGTTGTCCTTCGTAAGTTCAATCTTGTCAGAATAAGCACCGGTCTTAGTATTAGTGAGCTTAACCTCAAAAACCTTTACCGGAGGACGCTGGTCAAGCAGCTCTTCGATAATTGCAGTATCAACTGCAATTGGAGTTCTGATCGGACCAGTCTGCGGACCGAAAACTTTGCGCATCGCATAAAGCGGCACAAACTCCGGAATGATAATATTCTTCTTCATTGGAATGATTCCTCCAAATTAATAGCGATTATTACACAGCCTTGAGTACACTGTCTGCAGCCTGAATAGCCTTCTTCATTCTAGTCTTAGCTTCGGTTCTAGATACAGACGGCTTCCAAGCATCTGGTGTATTGTTGACGGTCTTATGCTTAGACACATCATTCTTCTCTACATTGTTTGTCCAGTTCATCGTCGGAGTGATACCGCACACATAACCAATCATACCGGACACAATGCTGGCCACATTAACGCCAACACCAAGGCCGATGCAAACATAGAGAGATGCAAACATCGGAATTAGCGTCTTCGCAGTCACATCGAGAAGCACGATTACGAGTTCATCGTCATCAATCTCATCGGACTTCTTGAGAAGAGCCTGGTACTTAGCCTTTGCTGCAGTAGCCTTCTTTTTCGCTTCAGCCTTATCGCCTTTCTTCAGTGCTTTCTTAGCCTCTCGCATAAGCTTACCAGCCTCACGAGACTCCTTGCTGAAGTAAAGTTTATACTTCTGAAGCTTTGCAGTAACGGCTTCATCAAGCATCGCGTTGTCAAACGCAGATTCAATCAGGTATTCAGGTGCATCAATAGCAAACGCCATGTCATAATCAGAACACTCATTGATATTTCTGAGTGATTCCAAACTGATCATTATTACACCTCCTGATTAAAACAGATCCAGGTCGTCAAAAGCCTCTGCAGACGGACCCTCATCGGGAATCATATCAGCAGCTTCCTCGATAATGAGAATCTCTTCATCGTCCTCTTCATCATCGTCATCGTCCATCAGATCTTCCAGGTCGGTATCATCATAATCCGGACGGGAAACGATCTGATCAAGCGCATCGTTAGCCTTGTCAATAGCATTCTGCGGAACTGCTTCCACGTCTACTACTTCATCTTCCAGAGTCTCATCCTGGTCGTCAATAACAGACTCAGCAATAAGCTTCATATCCTTCTCAAAGGACACTTCCTGATTATACAGATCACTAAGCATAGTAGTTATGCCTCCTTTATTTAGATTGTAATTCTGCAATGTGTAGTCTATATAAATAGAGAACCATTGGAATCAAATAGAAATTCTCAATTGACTTTACTCCGTCAATATAGATATTCTCAAAGTCAACTTCATGATCATTAAACCAATTAATGATCGGGTTTCTAAGAGAACTATTAACACGGTTATCATATTCGTCATATGGTTTATCGTGCAGAATTCGGTCAATAAACTCATCGTCGAATACAGTAAAGTTACCAATTAGAGGATCACAGTTTCTGATACCTCGGTAGGCCTCAATATATAGCATATTTGCACCGTGGAACTTTGAGTACTGGGTGTCTTCTGCACGGGAAGACGGGAACCGATTCTCAAAGAACGGCGACTTTCGGTTCTTCTCAAGCAAGCGATAGAACATCGATGTCTTGAGCTGATACTGATCAACCACTTTAGGTTGATCAATAAAGATACGGTCGAACTTCATCTCATAGTTGCTGAGAGCAAAGTTAATAACAGGATCATATACAATGATCCCTAAGTCATACATAAGTCTCAGCTGCATAAAGTCGACCACGGTTACGCTCACTTCTTTATCGGAGTCGTAGATGTCTCCATAAACAAATGCTGCTCGATGTTGATCATAGAACGTAGATACATAGAAGTCCGCGATGTCAATATAGTTAGCAACGTGATCCTTCATTTCAAAGTATGCAGTCTTCTTCATAATCAGTGATTTATCAATACCGATAGAAGACACTACCACTTTATATGTATCATGAACCTGGCGCTCCAGCTGTTCTACATCTTCGTTAGACTGAGTAAACAATCTGAACGAAATCTCAACGAACGGATTGGATCTAACGACAACGTTATTCACATTTGTTACAATGAAAATAGCCGGTCGAATAGAATCAGGAAACAAAAAACAATCTCCGGGCTTCGGAGTGATTGTATTTGGGAAGATGACTGCCTGACTGCTGAAGTTAACGTCATATCCTACTTCATCATCAAACTCAGAAGACATAACGAGAGAGTCAACACCAGCAATAGGCAAGCTTTCTACCTTATCATATAGTACCGTAGAATGTGGTCCAATATACTCATGAACATTTCCAAATCCAGCAACAGCATTAGACAGGTCTGCGTTGACCTGATAATAGTTTGCAAACACCTGGTTGGATTGTACCACCATAGAAATATTTGCAGTTTCTGCGGATGTCAGATTTCGAATTTGTCTGGAATATAGGTCCTCATTCTTCAAGAGGCGCACATTCGTAACCCCCTTTCTATTGGTGCTTATAAAGATGTTTGGGGTGTAAATCGCCGTTTCAAGAGAAAAAAGATCCCGCCCATAATAGGGCGGGATTTCTTATCTTTCGATAAACTTGTTATGCGTCGAGAATCTGACAGAGTTCTCGTATCTCTCACGCTGAGTACGGGAGATCGTCGGTCTAGTTGGAGTAAATACCGACTTATTTGGATCTCTCGACTTCTTTGGTGCGGTTGTTGGCGTGAAGTCACTAAGATTCCGTTTCAATCTAACGGTTTGAGGTACAAACGACTTCGCATCATACTTCATCAATAACGTCCTCTAAATCTGCATCGCAGCTCTTTAAGACCTGATTGAGATGTGTTCTGCTCTTACCATCTTGCCTCGATACAGCGATAACCATATCGTGTTTCTCACGCTCAATGATTTTGTCGCTAGTATATGCTCCATATTTGTTAAGCATAAGCTTACCGATATACGACTGCATGTCTCTGATATGATTAGCTTCCATCTCTGCAAGCTCATTTGCAGTTGGTGACCATTGACGAATTGTGACTGGACCGTTCTTATTCTTTGCTTTTCTGCTCATATTCTTTAGCCGCCTTTCTGAATATTTCAGCATTGTGCTCCGATTCTTTTCGCATGCGTTCGGCATGATCGTTTATCACCTCCTGGCGTGTTTGTCCACGAGTTCTTTCACACCATTTAAAATATGAATAGGCTCCTTTAAGATCAGTAGTTACCTTCTCCATAATTGGGAAATACCAATCCTGATACTTATCGAGCTCTTCGCCTTCAAATTCGTATTTAACCGCATGCGGAATAGGAACAAATTTATCGCATTTGTCTGTCTCTTTGAAATCAGCATGTCTCCAGATAAAATTGTATACCCACACAGCTTCAGATGTGCAGATAATGCTAGTTGCTCCAAGACCAGAAACTTGTACGCATGGTAACTGATCTAAAGGATCTAAACCAGACAAAATAATTCCTTCTTTCGCACAAAACCCAATGATTCGTGCGTGTGTCTGCACATTAATTTTTACGCTAGAATTCAATTCGTCGAACGAAATCGTGTGCACTTCATAGCTAAACACATCGGACTTACTATATTTCATCTTTTCTCCTCATTTAACTGTCGCAGCTTTGATTTTGATCTTCTCTACCGGAACACCAAAGTCTTCAGCCTTTTCATTATAATAAACAATCATCGAATGAATCGAAATCTCATTCTTTAACTGCTTATACAGCTTCTGATAGACTCCCATATTAATTTCACTATCCGAATAGATATTGATATCAACATCGAGGAATCCATACTGTCTGCAAATCTGTTTGATGGTTCTGAGATAGCCGCCGCCACAGTTTGCTAAAAATAAACAGTTGCGTCTGTCACGTCCGAGCTCTGTATTCAGATATACGCCAAGAATACTGAATGGACCTTCCGCAATGTTTAACACTGCAGGTTCTGGATCAGTTAAATCGACCTCGCCAGGAATACAATACAGCTTCGTATCACCTGGATCAGGAACTCCAGTAGATCGATACATTGTATATCGTCTACCAGTAATCAGATCCGGTGTAATATCTCGAAATACTACATAGTCTTCATAGATCGAAATAAACCCAATCGCATGGTCGTCCAGCATATCACAAACTTGTTTTGGATAAGCTAATCGTTTAATATGATTGATTGTTAAATAATCATACAAACTGAGCTGGATCTTCAAGTCTTTTAACTCTGGTACTGTCATATGGGTACCGAGTCTCACGTTGATATAGGCAGCTTTCATTTTGTTTGACCTGTTGTTGATATTCAGCGTTATCAACTTACGCTTCTTTTTTGGAGTGAATCGATCAATTGATTTAGATATCGCAGCATTGTGCTTTGCTAATTCCAAGATCGTCTCCATATCAGTACACCCAAGCCTCTGTAAAGTAGAAGTCTTGAGTATACCAGATTCTTGACAAGAGGCGCGAAAACAATGGTAAACCATTGTCTCGCCCTCCTCTACATCAATTCGAATTGCCAGGTGATGTGCATTCGGACTGGATAGATTAAAATCGCACCAGGGACATGCACAATACAATTCCTTGCTATCGGTAGACATCGATGCATTTGGAACTGTCTTGAGAAAGTCTACAACTCTTTCAAGATACATAAGGGATCACACTTCCTCATAAGTGTTGTTGAACACGTGCTCATCCAACGGACAGAAAGACCCATCCGATTGTCGAACAATGTAATCTCCAGGAGCTACATAAAGCTTCCGGTCCTCTACTCTGATATACAACTCCACATCTCTGATGAATATTGCTCGTGACTGACAGAAGTCTTTTACTTCCTGTCTATTGATTCCAATCCACTGAACCGCCTCAACAGGGAGCTGTTTCATTTTATATCGCTTTATCATTTCGTATCACCATCCACCTTTTGATAATCGTATGTAAGTACGATAATCTCATCGGCTTTGCTAACCTTGATCTTGATACCGCTGATAAGCCTGAGGTTAGCACTGCTCTTATCAATTCTCTCAACGTCATATGCCAGGTACTTATCAACCTGATCACCATGCTCTACATACACCCGATACATTTCAGGCTCAACATGGTCTTCGGTACGGATTCCCTGGACAAGTCCGGTAATCGCAGCGATACACATTACACCGCCAGCAATAGCAATCAGTGCATATTTCTTCAACGATCTATGCATTTCAGCCTTTGACTGAACGAGCTCCTCTTCGAGGTGCTTCATTCTTTCCTTTACGGATTCTTCTATTTCTTCTGCTGTTGGTTTCATAAACTCCCAACTCCTTTCACTTGTATATTATATATTTTCAAAAACGTCGAAAACAACTGTCTGGGACATTTTAATAACTTAGTATAGGAGGATGATTGTCTGTGCGTAATCCTGAAATAAGAAATCAGATCTTGTATGGACTACCCAAAGATATTAATGACGATATCAGAGATCAGCTGACTAACAGCATCGATGACGTCAGTTCGTACTTTGATCGATTAAAGAATAATAAAGCATCCGATTCTATCTTCGGATCGAAAGACAAGAACAAGAGCAAATTAACAAACCAGGGCTCCGGTGTATATAGTGATAGCTTCTATTACACGAACCTGGCCAATATGATCAATGGCGACAACCGCTTCGTCGAAGAATGCGGTTCCATGCTGGATGCCATTGCATCGAAGAATCGTAAGTATTACTCGATCATTAAGGACTATCAGATTATGGATATCCTTATTCCTCAGATCAATCGAGTAATCATGTTTCTCGTAAACGAGTGTATTTCCCCAGATGTAAACAATATGCATACGTTTGATATCAAATACAACTCGCAGAATAATAAGGATAATATCGGCAAGGAAATTGACCGAATCCGAGATGAGCTGGGTCTTGATGCAGACCTTAGAACGGTATATACCAACCGACTGAAGCTTGGCAGAGAGTACCGTATTGTAAACGATTATAACGAGTCGTATAATGATGCGCTGGAACTTCTGCAGCAGGCTCGAGTAAACGAGACGGCCGGTGTTACTCTTACGGAAGGATTTGACAACATCCTTGCACCTCTTACGGATCGTATTGATGACATCACTGTTACACTCAATGAAACCTGCTTCACAGAGGATAACTTCTCGCAGGATACAAACGGTAATAAGAGTGGCCCGCAGGAGCTCGATATCACGATCAACCTGAATGAGATGAACATCGAGATCAATAAGTCTCCAATTGTAGATGACCTGAAGGATGCTCGAACTTCTATCATGAACGAAACCGTCATGATGTATTCCAAGAATAATGCTCGTGATATGATCTTCAATCGTAATGGTTGTTCTCTGAATGAGGCTTCTCAGGTTATTGATAAGGATAGACTTACTACGATTATCAATACGCTGAAGAAGAAGCAGCTGCAGCGTTGTATGATTCGACGTCCGGATCCGGCAAAGATGTTTAAGCTCACTGCAGCAGGTCGTGACATCGGTTACATCTATACCGAAGATATCGATACCGCTAAGTCTAAGACAGTTAATGTAGCACAAGCACTGAAGGATCGACTTCTGAAAGCTCGTGTAACCAATATGAATCAGTCTTTCAGTGATGCAGAGGATATCATTGCAAAGCAGCTTTCCGAGAAGATCATCAAGTGTTTCGACCCGAATATCGGTATCAACCGCATTGAGGATATTGACCTTCTACAGAACTACTTTGTTTCTTCTGGCATTGTAAATGGCAATAAGAAGATTACGTTCTATTACAAGGATGATATCTTTGACATGTCTCGCCCGGACGATTCGATTCTTACCAATGCGGTATTCTTCACTAAGCTGTACTCCACACTGATGATGAATAACGTTCTTACTAAGATCCTTCGCGGTCGCGGCAGACAGATTCATACGGTAAACATGGGTGTATCCCCGATGGTTAAAAAGTATGTAGTAAATGCAATGGCTGCACTTACTATGCCTGAGAATAATCTGGGCACGCTCCATGGATCGTTTGAGCAGCTTCTTAACCCGCTTAATTCGGCTAGTGACATCGTTATTCCGTCGGAAGACGATTCTACCAAGTATATTCAGACTGACTATATTGAAGGTCAGAATGTCGATATGGATAATGATTTTCTGAAGTTCCTGCTGAACTCTATTGTCTCTTCGTTTGGCTTGGATCCGGCAGTATTGGATGCAACAAATGGTAATATCCAGTTTGCAAAAACTCTGACAATGGAGTCTGTTCAGATCTGTATCCTGATTCTGAATGAACAGAACACGCTGGCTAAAGCTTGGAAGGCGTATGTACTAAAGTGCCTTTATATCGAAGGTTCTGATGCACTGAAGAGTGCTATCTCCAGCGGCCTGGTTGATGTTAAATTCTTTGCTCCGAAGTCTCTTACGCTTCAGATGAGCGTAGACGAGATCAACAATGCAAAGAACTATGCAGATGCTGTTGCGGATCTTATTCCGATCTTTAATCTGGATGGCCCTGAAATTGAAGCTCGTAGAAACTCGTTTATATACGAGATCGTTAAGGATAACACCAATGTCGATTGGTCTAAGATTGACAAGATTGATGCAGAGGCTGCTATTGCTTCTACGGATATCGAGATGTGGAACAAGATCTTCGAGACGATTCGTTCTTATAAGGAGAACACGCAGAATCGTGATTATGATACCATGTCTAAGGAAGACTTGGAAGATAGTAATATGATGAC
>ERZ1026868.1050-NODE-1050-length-15052-cov-8.609255_pt1 | contig 15052 bp, 8 predicted proteins | sample MGYA00380164_ERZ1026868 | MGnify/ENA primary metagenome ERZ1026868 (study PRJEB33269, sample SAMEA4719800) | human gut metagenome | biome: human-associated habitat; feature: organic feature; material: feces | place: Cameroon | collected 2013-10 ... | reverse complement strand
ATATTGATTTTTAATAGTTTTCACCCGGGATATTATCAAGAACATCACGAGGGAAGAATACACTTGAACCGCCTGTTGCCATATCCGTATTTGAATCATCCAAATCGTAGTTAAACACTTTATCACTTGCGTTGTTATATTCATTTTCAGATATGATAAATATATTACCGCTTTGTGCAAGGTGAAGGTCTAAAGTCCGCCAATTTTGGAATCTATGCAAATTGAAGTAAAATGCATTATCTTCAATAGTATCAGCAATACCGCAGCCCCAAATTTCCTGATACCAGCCGTCAAAATCAAGCTTACCGTTTGGCGCATAGAACAATGCACCAAGCTTACCGTAACCGGCAAAATACTTGATATTACCCTGATATGAAGCGATAGAATTAGGAAGCTGTTTAGCATTATATTCTGCGTTATCTGCCTTTGAGTAGAAGTTAAACAAATTAACATCACCCTTATTTGCAACAAGGTAAGTTAAGCGCATATCTATTGTGGTATTTATGTTTATGTTATTATCAGCATAAATAAGAACCGGGAAAGAAGTTTGACCGTCAGCTGATGATGTACCCCTGCTGTCAAAACCTGCAAGACTTGTATTACCCTTGATAGAATCAATATTCACATTAAGGCTGCTTGCCATACAGGTAAAGTCGTGGCCGAGATAAATAAGTGCGTCCTGCCTGAGTACACACTGGCCTTGAACAAGGCAATCATAAGTACCCATAATTGAAGCGTTCTTATTAAGAGTTAATGAACCGAGTGTATAAATACTGCCCTGCTTCGGTTTGAATTCTTCTTTAAGGTTATAGCCGAATTTCTTAAGCGCATCGAGTATATCACCCCAAAGTGAACCGTCAGAATCACTTACATACGGTTTATACTTATATGTTGCATTTTTAAAGGTTTCCGGCATTACCCATAAATCTGCATTATGCCTTAATGTAAGATATTTAGGAGTAAATACATAGTTACCTACTGCAACTTGCGAATAACCGTATTCAAAGATTTGACCGCCGTATGATACAAGTGACTGACCGATAAAGAATGTACCACCCTTTGCATTATCGGATGAATCAGCTTGAAGCTCATTCTTAATATTAGTACCGTCATTTGTAAGCGGTGTATCATTATCATCTTTGCCTGCATCGGTACTTCCGTCAGTCTTTTCATTATCACCCTTTGAATCCGAATATTCAGGTTCTTTACCTTCGGTTACACCTTTGGCAGTATTTTCAGTAACGGTATTACCGTTAATAGTCCTTGTATAATCACCGGATTTGCCGAGTTCAATATACGAAAGTGCTGTAACATTACCGCCTACCGAAACAGTAGTGCAATCACGAATCTTAATCCACGAAGTTGAAGCCTGCAAGCTGCCGCCTACATGGAATTCACTGTATGAACCGCCTTCAACAGAAGTAAGGGTTTTAAGCTTTTTGCCGACATAAATCTTTGCATCGTGGCGAAGAGTTAAATATTTGTTACTTATAAAATCATCTTTAACTCGAAGGGTAGTTGAAGCATAAACCTTTGTATACTTTCCACTTTCAAAATTACCGCCTACATAGGTGTAGCCTGCATTAGCGAATGTGTATTTTTTAAGGCTGTCACCCTTGGTGAAGAACTTACCGTTAACATCCGACGCTTGTGACCTATCCTCATCATCATCAAGAAGAGATTTACCGATTTCAACGAAATCATCACAAGTGAACTTACCGTTGATATAGTTCTTGGTCATATCACGAATCTTAGCTGTATCACGAACATACATATTTCCGTTTACAATAATCTTTGAGCAAATATTTTCATCAAGACATTGGAAAATAAGGAATCTGTAATCGTTATTTTTAATAAGATTCTCCATTCTTATAGCATCAAGGTCTGATTTCTTGGAACTGTCAAAAATAGCGTTTTTAATAATACTGATAGTATCAGGATCATTAAGTGACTTTTGACCTGCAACTGCAAGAGTTACATTTTGCTTCATATAAACTCTTGAATAAGTGTAAAGTGAACCACCTACATAAACATTGGCATTTGAATAAATATCCAAGTCACGCGAATTATTTTCAGGTACTGTTGACAACGACTTAGTCCAAAGACTTTCACCCAGTGTATTATTAAGCATATTTCCGCCAACATAGAAATATGAACTTCTGTACTTATTAGGGTTTTTATCAAAATCATCGTGGTAAGAACGTTTATCATCACAGAATGAATAATAAGTAGCATCAACTGCATTATAAGTAAACATTTCAATATTTATCTTTGTAGCACGCTTTGATTGGTAATCCCCGCCTACCATAAAGATACTGTTATTACCTGCCGCAATACCTGCACCACCGAAGCAATCACCACCGATAAAGGTATTAGAGTGGTTATATGCCCAAATAGCAGTTGCATAGTACGAATTACCACGATTACAATAATCAAGCAAATCTCCGCCTATATAGGTAGTACCCATAGTGAAGTATGAACCTGCATTACCGTCTTTTTCGTTTGAACCAAGCTTTAAGTTGCCGCCGATATATACAGTTGCCTTTTTAAACTCAGTGCCGTTAATGCTGTCAACACCATTCATAAATGACATTGACTTTTCGTTTCTCCATTTTGGAGTGTTTAATGAATTCTTATTCATTTCAACATTGCCTGAAACTGCAAATTTGCCGAGGTTAATTGTAACTATACCGTAAGTGTAATCATCGTCACAGTCAAAAACAGCATTTTCAGCGTTGTAAAAAGCGTTTGAGTTAAGGTTAACTGCGCCGCCGAAGTGCGCTTTAGCATTCTTATAGTTAATAATTGCTGCAGCACTGTTTATAGCACCGCTCGGCATATCGCACCAACCTGTTATCTGCATACCTGCATTAGAATAAATTTCGCCACAGTTTTTAACATAACCGTAAAATTTAAGTTCATTTGTACCGCCGATATAAAGATATGCATCAACAGTACCGATTGTTTTACCGTTTTTAAGTGAATAACCCTGATGCATATCATCTTTTTCATCGGTAATATACTGGGTTTTACTCCAATCAACATTAAGGTTGCCCAAAATATACATCTTGCCATAGTTATAAACTGTGGAAGCCATATTAACATCGCCTTGAATACCGAGTGAGCCTGACTTAACAAACAAAGCCTCACCGTCATTAAGCGAAACATTGCCGCCTATGTTAGTTGTGCCGGAAAGAACGCAAAGTCCTACGCCTCTGTTTTCCATACCGTCAACCTTGTTTGTACCCTTAATATCGAGTGAATAGCCGATATTGACCGTACCTCTTGTATGCAAAGCTCCCTTAAGTGTGAGTGTTTTTGAAGCGTCACCGGCAATAAATGTATCTGCATTATCACTTGTAAAAGTAATTTCAGGGTCTTTAGCCGAGCCACCGCTGTTAACTATATTGAGGCCACCCATAAGATACATATTACCACCATTTGAAATTTTGGCAGAATGACTAGAGAACGCACTAACACTGCCCAATTGAACCTTATCTTTTATGCAAAGGTATCCACCGGATTCAACTTTCAAAGAAGACAAAACAGTTAACGAACCATTATGTGTTATATTACCAAATTCTTTAATTGTTAAAGAATTCAATATCTTATCTCCGATATTGTCAGCAATGTATAATCCGTTAATTACAACATCCGTTTTCTTACCGGCTGTATCAGTTTGACTTATTGTATGTTTACCGTTTGAGAAGAATTCGCTTAAATTATCTGCACTTGAACTTTCAACATTTACGACATAAGTGGTCCAAACCGGTGCAAGTGACCAGAATTTAGAACCGCCATTTATATTGATGCTACTGCAATAATTTTGTGTTGAACCTCCTATTATCATATATGAATTATCATTTAATGTAATTGTCGAGCCATACAAGCCGTTTATGCTGATGTACTTTGCAACATAAAGCTTTGAAGAAGAATTTAAATTAACTGCATCGTTAGATGAAAGATAGCCCAAAACAATCAATCTATGTGAATTCGACAAGGAAATAGCACCTGACGACATAGTCAAATTGCTACCGATAAGAGTCAATCCGCCGTTATTGCCGACAATATTATTATGGCTAACACTAAGCGAACCATAGAGATAAAGTGAACCGTCATTAACAAATTGCTTTGAAAAAGTCAAATTTGATTTTGTGGCAGTTTGTTCAATCGAGCCGTCACCTAAATAAATACGAGACTCAGGCTGATTGTTTGTAAATTCATCTATATTAGATGAAAGAGCATTGATATAGCCGCCTGAATTACCATTCAAACCGAAAATGCTGACAATTGAGCCTTTTTCTCCATTATCAGAATAGAGTTTAAATCTTCTTTCAATACCGCTGTTAAGAATACCAGTTACATATAATTCGCTAGTACCTTTAATTTGCACAGCTTCATTAAATTCAATTGAATCAGTTTGGGCAGCTTGTAAATCACCTGCACAATAAAGTTTACCTGATTGAAGCTTTAAAGGATATAATGTATTTACATTTTGAACAGAATATACTGTACCGGAAATATCCAAACCGGTTTTACCGTTTTTATTTTTATTGCCTTTAAAAATACCGTTTGCGTTAATATTGCCTTTTGCAATTACTTCACTGCCACTAACAATGTTAACATAGCAATTAAATGTAATATCGCCCCAACATTCAATGCGGCAAGCGATATTAAATTGACCGCTGTTATCACTTGTTTGAGTAAATACAATATCTCTTGCCTGAATCAAACTGCTATTTACAGAAGTGGCTATCCTTTTTGCTGTAAGCTTTCCGTTAACTATAACTTTTGCTGAATCGTAAAGTGAAATATCACCTGAAATTTGTACAGCATTATTAGTATAGACAGCAGATTCATTTGTTAATTGAAGAACGCCATCAACATTAAATCCGGAATTTGCATGAAGCTGTGACGAATCATTCAAATATAAAGATTTGAATTTAGCCGCACCGTCAACTATGATTTTTGAAGCATTCGTTACAACAAAGTTTTCGGTTACTGTAAACTTACCTCTTGTTTGAATGGTATTATTACCTTTCAAATCAGCAGCTTTTATTGTAATATCCGATGAACTTTTTACAGTTGAATTTTCACTTAATCTTAATGTTGAGTTTACAGTTATAGGGTAGCACAAAGCTATTGAGTTTGTACCGCCATTTGCGTTAAAATCACCGCAAACAATACCGCCACCAGCATAAAGATTATCTTGATTAGCTGCGGTGATATTAACATTGTTTAACTGCAAAGTTCCTTTTGCTTTTATAATTCTGTTTGATGCAAAATCATTACGAATCACAGCATTACCGCCGCAATAAATAACTTGGTTATCTGAACCGGATGAAAAATCAGTTGAATTACAAGTGATATTTCCCGCAACATAGAGCTGTGAATTGCTGAGCATTGAAAGCTTTTTGCAATTGAAATTGCCCTGAACTTTAATTAAAGCATTCGAATTTATTGTTACAGCTTTGTTGTCGTCGTTTGGAAGACATGTAAAATTACCATGTGTATTTATTTTTGCGTCCTCTCCAAGAACAACATTATCTTTACAAATAACATCGCCGTATGAATTCAGCGTTGCATCTTTGTTTAAAGTCATGCCGTCATCGCAAGTGGTGGTACCGCCGATATATACTAATGAATTTTCATCGACTGTTGCACTCTTGCAAGCAAAATTACCCTGAACATAAAGGCGCGCGCCGCTTTCCATAACAAGAGTTTTGCAATATACATCACCAAAAACAAAAGCAACACTGTTCTTTCTGATTTGAAGTTCACCGCCGGAAACATTGATATTGTCTTTAACAATAAGTGTTGAATTGCTACCTTCTTGGCCTACATCCATATTTTTTCCGTTGGTTACTTTAAGTGAACCATAAACAACGGATGAAGCAGGACCTGTAATGTAACAGTGTTTCTTATTAAACAATGAATCTGTTGCTTTAACATCACAGTTAAACCATTTATTTGTCATATCATCTTTAGTTGATGTTTCATATGACAAACCTGATATTTCAGTTTTATCCTGCGCAAATTTAGCGTTTGACTTCGCATAAACTTTTTTATTCGTTTTATCCAAATTCGGCATATAATCTGCAACGTTAAAGTCTACGCTAATGTCAGGTACGCTGTTATCCTTGTTAACAACTTCGGCAGTTTGCAAATCTGAAACAGAAAAGTCGTTAACTTTATTATTAAATTCAGCACGCTTATTAAATTCAGCAGTATCACCAAGAAAAACATCTGTTTTGTTTGGAAGTGATTGCGATGAAAGGCTATTATAAGTTCCGTCATTTTTAACTCTGTCATACTTTTCAGATACAGAAATATTTTCATCCTTAATCGTTTTCTTTTTAGCCTGAACAGCGTCATTTGCGTATTTACCGCTGATATTATCATCAAAATACTTTTTATTGGCAACATCTGCAAATTTATAAGACTTTTTATATTCGTTTACAAACTCACTTGGAGTTTTAAGAACATCTTTAGAATTATAAAGTTTATATCCTTTATAAGTAGTATGATCATCACCTTCAAGTTTAGTGAGGCCGCCGCTCTTTGTTTCCATAAACTGAGTAAAGAACGGTGAAGTATCCTTGGATGTTAATTTTGTAACATTGGAATAAGTTGAGTCATCATAGCTTGTTTTATCAAGGATACCTTGAAGTTGAGTGCCAAGGTCAGCAACAGCAGAACGAACTGTTGCACTTGAATCAGCATTGGTATCAAAATCATCTTTTGATTTAATTGAATTTGAAACCGACTTATTAGTCATACGAACAAAGTATGGCTTAAGGTTAGGTGTTGTAATAAATCCGTCTTCGCCAAGTCTTTGCTGGAATGTTTTATACATAGCATACTTGGCGTCGATAGCAGTAGCAGACCTGCTGTATGTTGAACCCGGGCCTTCGCTGTGTGTATTAGCATAGTCACGGTCAACTTTATCACCTGTGACTTTAATTGTATATTTATTATTACCCGAACCTACTTCTAACTGATAATCAAGCGTATCTTTTGTATCTGCTTCGTTTTGGAAAAGAAGTTCAGTTGAATTTGCTTTATAAAGTTGGTCTTCATTATTACTGATTTGGTCAAAAAGCTTGCTTTTTTCAAATACAATGCCGTCATTTTCGGTTGATGAAGCATTTGTATTGCTGTCAGTATAAGCCTGTTCAAGCATAGCCTTTGAATCGGTTCTATTTATATCATAAACAATAGCTTCCTGACCGGCAAGTGTAATAACCTTATTATCCTTATCAAAAATAAGATTATCTTTTTGAGCCTTAATTTCATCTTGCTGTTTTTGTGTGATAACTCCGCTCTTTGACTCAATAAACGCCTCAGCTTTTTGCAGATACTTTTCCTGCAAAGTTGCAAGATTGGTTACATCTGCATAGTCAATCATATTGAGAATGGCGAGAGCAGTTTGTGTTTTTTCAATCTTTTGCTGGTTTTGAACATAGAGGTGAACACTGTCTTCATTCCAGCTTGTATTTGTAAAGTTAATATCCTTTACAGCTGTATAAGTAACCTGACCGTAATCATTAGCAGAATTATCCCCGCTTGTGCTTTGTGTATAGTTTTCATATACATATACAGGGATTTTTTCCATCTTATATTCAGGTTCTTTTTCATATACATAATTACCGTCGGCATCAGTAATAAAGTTACCGTTTTCATCGGTTTTATAAATAGGGTTACCGTTAGCATCTTTTTTAGGCTGGTTGGTATAAATTATATTACCTTTACTGTCGGTTTTAGGTACAGGGTTACCGTTTTCATCCTTAACTACTTGGTAAAGGTAATTACCGTTTTCATCAGTCTGATATTTAGGTGAGCCGTCCGGGTTGACAGCCTGCTTTGGTTTACCGTTGGAATCTTTCTTGGCTTCCTGCAAGTTTCCGTCTTTAATACGCGAAACATTAACAGCCTGCACGCCGATGTCAATAGTTGAATTTGAATGAATATCACCGTTGGTAATAGCTTCCGAAAGGTTAATATGAACAAGGTCAGTATAATTCGGAGTTCCGCCAAAAAAGCCGATAAGAGGCTGAATAAGGTTTTCATTAACACCATTTAAAAACGACTCAAGACCGCTTGAAAGAATATTCGTTACAGTACCGGTTCTGCCGTTAATTTGCATTGCAGCGTCAGCGTTAGTACCGTTTGAAGAGCCTGCAAAAAGGGTATAGTTTAAAGCTCTCGGCATACGGTTAGTATAATCTGCGCTGACTTTTACAAATGAAGATGAATGAAGCATAAGTGAATCAAGATGAAGAAGAGGACCAAAGATTGTTCCCGTTTCAACCTTAACTTCGAGCTTCAAATAACCTGTGGTAAGGTAATCATCCGCAGCGGCAGCTTCGTCAAGAAGACCTCGCTTTGTTATCTTGATTTGAATCTTATCTTCATCGTAATTCATACCGTTCTTTTTAAGATATGAAAGCGCAGTTTTCTTCATATCCTCATCAGTAGATTCGATTGAGGCCGCAACAGCAGTAGCTGCCGAATCAGCAGCATTTTGAAGGCGAGCCTGCCTGTAATAGAATAAACCGAAATCCATAATCATTGCAACAATAAGAAGAAATGCAGTCGTTGCAAAAATAGACGCAAACATAACGGCGCCCTGTTCATTACTATGCTTTTTCTTTTGATTATTTGGTTTCAAGTTACTCACACCCTTTCTGCTAAATTATGAGATTAAACAGATGTATTATTCGTTTGTTTCGCCGACATCTTCTACCTTTGAATGAGCAAGTGAAAGCTCTGTCTGAAGACGATAAATCAAGTCTTCAGCTTTATCAATTGCACTTTCATAAATGCGTGCAATTTCTGTATATTTTTTATCAGCTTCGTTAGTCATACCTGACTCAATTTCTTCTCTCAAAGATTTAATTTCTGTTCTGTTTTTATCAACTTTTTTTGTGAGATGTGCAACATCACGCTGCAAATCTCTGTTTTTATCTTCAAGCTTTTTATTTTCTTCGCCTAAAAGTCTGTTTTTAGAAATAAGAGAATCTATTTTTGCTTGGTATTCTTCAACAACAGAAGTGTCAAGGTTTGCACCTTTACTCGTTTCCTGTGCCTGTAAAGTATCACGCTGTGCGCGTATATCTTCAAGCAATTTTGTTAATTTTTCAACTTCGCCTTTAGATTGCGAGAGTTCGTATTCAAGCATTGATTTAGAATTTTTCAATTCTTCAAATCGCTGGTCAAAAAGTTCACCTGCATTTTTATTTGTAGCAAGCAAATTAGAAATATATTCATTTACCTGCTTAATATCGTAGCCGCGTAAAACCTTGTCAAAACCAAAGTCTTGTGTTGCCGAACCGAGTATTTTGTTTCTGTCAACTACATCATTGTTTGTCATAAAAAAGATTCTCCATTTGCGTAATTTATATATTTAACGAACTATATTCCAATGCACAATTGCGTTTTGCAAGCACATTGGAATTATTATTCATTATTTAAAGTCTAAAACATCACCTTCGGCAAGACCTAATTTATCAGCCACACCTGAGCAAAGTTCTAAAACTTTATATCCGTTTTTAACCTTTTTTCGCACCTTTTTCGGAGGTACTGCCCTATCAATAAACAATATTTCATTATTTTTGGAAAGAGCAACGGTATCAATATCAAAATTCATCCCGAAAGTATGAATTTCATTGCAGGGAGTCAGCAAAAGCCCGTGGTTTTCTGCCATACCCTTTCTATACATCAGCCCCATAAAGCGAGTAAAAAAATGATTTGCATTTTCACACTCATCAAGAATAAGCTGGCCGTTTTTATATATTTTCAAAAGTGCCATTAGAACAAACCGCCTAATCCTCCTGCACCACCCATTTCGTTTTTAACCTGGATGATAACAGGACCTAATACAATGCAAATAATTGCCGGAAGAATGAGAAATACAGTAGGAATAGTCATTTTGGTAGGTACTTTTGCTGCCACGGTTTTAATTTCTTCCCTCTTATTTATTCTCAACTGCTCTGACTGAGCCTTAAGAACATTTGTAATAGGAATACCAAGCTGATTTGCCTGAATTACAGCTGATACGAAAGTTTTAAGTTCATCAACATCTGTTGAATTTGAAAGGTCTTTTAATGCGTCATTTCTGTTTCGGCCAAGTTGAATTTGCTTAAACACAGTAATAAGCTCATCAATAAGCGGGCCTTCCATACGCTCTGAAATTTTAACAAGCGAAGCATCAAAGCTAAGTCCTGCTTCCATACATACACTCATAAGGTCAAGCGTATCGGCAAGCTGTGCTCTGATTGCACCCTGATGTGATTTAACCTTACTGTTAAGGAACATATTAGGACCAAGAAGTGCTAAAAGAACACCGACTAAAATAGGAATAAAGAAATATTGCGTAACATTTATAAGTAAAATACTAATACCCAAAAACAATACTATTGTCAAAATGATAAATGCCATTTTGAAAAATTTAAAGTTAGATACTGAAATATGTAATCCGGCTTTTCTAAGCTTTTTTGCTATCTGCTCATTTTCAGCTTTTACTCTGGCACTCTTGCTTTGATTCTCGTTGTTTTTATTGCTCATTTTGTCAATCATAGGTTTTATGTTTCTTTCATAAAACGATGTTTCAACATTTTTATAATCAGCCTTAACAACATCTTTGCCAAGTGTTTTCATTCTGCGTAAATTTTTGTCTTCTTCAGTACCTTTTCTTCCTAAAAGCACTACAACAATGCATAAAGCAAAACAAGCATATGAAATAACTATAAAAGGTATCATAATAACACTTCCTTACATTTTGATAGTGGTAATTTTTTTGATAAGTAAGAAGCAGAGAAGTTCTAATCCACCGGCAACACAAAGAAGTATTATACCGATTTTTTCGTGGAACATAGGTGTTACGAAATCCGAATTTACCAAAGCAAACATACCTAATATCGCAACAGGCATACATCCTACAATTGTACCTGACATCTTACCCGAAGCGGTAGCAGATTTAAGTTCCTGCTGAAGTTTCATTCTGTCCTTAATGGTATCTGAAATATTTTCAAGAATTTGAGAAAGGTTACCACCTGTTTGCCTTTGGACAAGAACTGCCGAAATCATAAGCTGAAGATGCTTACTTTTAATTCTTGTTGACATCTTATCAAGAGCTTCTTCCATTGAAGAACCCATACTCATTTCTTTAATTACCAATGCAAACTCACTGCTGATAGGGGCATCCATATCTTTACTAATAGTTTCCATAGCCTGTGAAAAGCTAAGACCTGATTTTAAACAAGAGCAAGCAATAATAAGCGCATCACTGAGCTGGGATTCAAACTTTTTAACTTTTTGCTTTTGCTTAATTTTGATTAAGAACATCGGCAGGAAAAGGCAAACAACCATAACAGCCAATGCAACAATCGAGTTTTGCAAGAATAATACAATAAGACCTGCCGGAACAACCGTTACCAAAAGCCAAATTGTCAAAAATTCTTCAGGTCGCATTTTCATATCGGCTCTTTGAAGCTCAATATAAAGTGCACTTGCAAATTTTTCAAAAAAGCCGCCCTGCTTTTTCTTTTCTTTATTTTTCGCTTTAATTCTGCTTTCGTGCTTTACTAAAGCAAAATTTTCACTGTCGCCCTCATTTTTTTTGAGCTCATCAAGTCTTTTATCGGCAGCAACTTGATCCTTTGTAAGAATAGAAGAAATAAGAAATGCCAATACAAAACCGAAAAGAGCAATTGAAACAGCAAAAATGATTGTAATTATAGTAATATTAGTTGAGGAACCAGTCATTGTTTACACTCACTCCGTTTTCTCGTATTTTTTCAACACATTTTGGAACAATACCTGTTGCTTTAAACGAACCTTTAAACTTACCGTTTGCATCCATTTCACCCTCTGTTTCATAAGTGAAAATATCCTGCATACGAATAACATCGCCCTCCATACCTACAATTTCAGATACAGAAGTTACCTTTCTTGTACCATCCCTAAGACGAGCCTGCTGAACAATAAGGTTAATAGCGGAAGCAACTTGGTCCCTAATAGCTTTAGACGGAAGTTCCGAACCGGACATCATAACCATTGTTTCAATACGCGAAATCGAGTCCCTTGGGGAATTTGCGTGGATAGTAGTAAGTGAACCGTCATGACCGGTGTTCATAGCCTGAAGCATATCAAGTGTTTCTTCACTACGAACCTCACCTACGATAATTCTGTCAGGCCTCATACGAAGGGAGTTAACAACTAAATCACGAATAGAAATTCGACCTTTACCTTCCATATTGGCTGGACGCGCTTCAAGCGTTAAAACATGCTCTTGGTGAAGCTGAACTTCGGCAGAGTCTTCAATGGTAATAATTCTTTCATCAGTCGGAATATATGAAGACAATACATTAAGAAGTGTAGTTTTACCTGAACCGGTACCACCTGAAACGATTATATTAAGTTTACCTTTAACAGCAGCTTCAAGGAAAAGGAGCATTTTAGAAGAAACAGAACCCCAAGTCAAAAGATTTTCTGCCGAAATAGGTGTTTTACCGAATTTACGAATTGTAAGAATTGGGCCTACGAGAGATACGGGAGGAATAATTACATTTACACGCGAACCGTCAAGAAGTCTGGCATCACACATCGGGCTTGATTCATCAACATGCCTACCTACACGGGATACGATTCTGTCAATTATTTGCATAAGGTGCTGGTTATCTTTAAATTGAATATCGGTAAGTACAAGTTTACCGTGTGATTCAACATAAATATGGTCATAGCCGTTAACCATAATTTCAGAATATTCATCACTGTCAACAAGGCACTGAATAGGGCCGTAACCCATAATATCATCATAAAGCTGCTCTTTAACAGTATCTCTGTCAACACGGGGAATATTGTATTCCGGCTTTTCAACATATTCATTGATAAGCGCACGCATTGAATCATCTGTTACAACTTCGCCGGAACTTATTTGCTGTTCTATGATTGCGTTATGAATTCGAGTTTTTGTTTCAGCAAATGGATCTTCAACAGCAATTCGTGCTAATTTATCATTTGAAGCATCGTGAGTTAAAGGACTCACTTGCATTGGCTGTGTTTCTCCATTTACGCCGTATCTATCTAACAATCCCATTTAATTATTTCTTCTTTCCAAATGCTTTTTTCTTCTTTGTACCTGCCGTTAAAGTGCCTTCTCTTTCCATAATAAGCTTATTAGCAAAAGAAGAAATATCTTTGGCAATTACTGCTCTCGGCTTATATGTAATAAGCGGCTGACCGCTGTTGAGTGAGCTGTTTACTGTTTTCAAATCACTTGAAATTACAGCATAAGCATCTATGCCGAGAAGATTTTCATAGTCGCTGATTTTTACATTATTCTTTTTAACATTTTTATTTATAATAAGTTTTACTTTATCCTGCTGGTTGATTTGAGACAATACATTTTGGCAAAGCTTTGCACGCTTTAATGAAAGAATATTAACATCATTAACCATAAATATATCATCACTTGATTCAAGTGCTGTAATTACAGGGTCAGTCAATGCACAGCCACAATCAAGAATAATATATTCATAATAATTACGCGCTACATCAATAATTGCTTTTGTATGATTTGACTGAATATACTCTGCAAGTTCAGGCGAACTTGGCGAAGCAAGCACCGAAAGACCGGAAGCGTGAGTACAACAGCAGGAAGATAAATTATCAATAGAAATACCGTTAGTATCTCTTGCAAGGTCAACTATTGTTTCACTTGGGTTAAGGTCAAGCGCCATATCTGCGTCACCAAACTGCAAATCAAGGTCAACCAAAAGTACCTTTTTGCCGAGTGTTGCAAGATATACAGCAGTATTTGTACAAATGGTAGTTTTACCTACACCGCCTTTACCGCTGAAAAATGCATAAACTCTTGAACGAACTTTTTTAGTAACATTAAAATTTTGATTAAGCTTTTTTTCGTTACCTACGATACTTTTAACCGTATTTAAAAATTCTTCATTGCCGATATTGACATTCATTACGCGCCTAATACCGCTTTGAGCCGCGTTATTTACAAGGTCGACCGTAACATTATCAGTCATAATGATTGCAGAGCAACCAAATGAACCCAAGTTAATATCTTCAACAAAAGTCAAAAATTCAGGTGTTATTTCATCACTGTCTAAAACAAAAACTACAACATCAGGAACAAAACCCTGAATTCTCATTTTAGATTCAGGCTGAAAATCAGCGTAACCGATAATTGAAAGTTCATCGTTTACGATTTTATTCTTAACTGCAACTTTATATTCTGTTTTTTCTGCACATACTACAATGTTTATACTGCTCATGGGGACTCTCCTCGTAGTTTATTAGCGTCTTGGATTAAGTATAAGCTTATAATCGTATTCGCTTTCGATTTCATAAAGCTTAAGTGCCTGCTTCTTGGTTACTTCAACAGTAAGGGTGCTGTATTTAGTAATCTTTGTTCCGCTTTGAGAAGCACTTGAATTTTCGGCATTTGTAGAAACTCTTAAGATTTTTAAATCTTTATAAGCTATTTTTGTTGTAATGTTACCTGAATCATCTTTCTTGTTAACAAGTACATCAACTGTATCACCTTCGCTGATATAACCGTCAACGCTCTTTACACTGGCTGCATCAAATGAATAAGCAACCTTACCCTGCGGAAGTTTAAGTGAAAGGGCAACATCATCACCGTTTTTATCCTGAAGTCTGTTCTTATTGATAGGTTCATTTGCATAAAGTTTGTCAACAGTAATCATATGAACATTATTAGCATCATCAACAAGCTCTTTTTGAGCTTTGATATAGCTGTCATTTGAATCGGCAGCAAGAATTTCTTTTGTGATAATTTGAGGATTATCGCCTTCAAACATATCTGCTGTGATTTCAACATTTTTATCAATATCGGCAGTAGGTATCAATACTGTTACCATATCTGCGTCTTTAAAAGTTGTTTTCTTATCAATTTCTGTTGCAAACATATATGTAGCAACACCTGCAATAATTGCAAATATTACTGCTATTAAATAAACCTTTTTCATAAATCTACCTCTTAGATAATATTAGTTACATATATAAT
>ERZ1026868.1049-NODE-1049-length-15056-cov-5.983468_pt1 | contig 15056 bp, 15 predicted proteins | sample MGYA00380164_ERZ1026868 | MGnify/ENA primary metagenome ERZ1026868 (study PRJEB33269, sample SAMEA4719800) | human gut metagenome | biome: human-associated habitat; feature: organic feature; material: feces | place: Cameroon | collected 2013-10 ... | reverse complement strand
GAAAACCAGTAACGAGAGAAGCGTTCTGGAATGGAGCCGACTGGCTTTCTTGCGAAAAAAGGATGGAAATTACGCCACGAGTCACCCACTGGATGCCGCTGCCTGAACTGCCGAAGGAGGTGCTCCCTTGTTGACCATGCAAACCAAAATGGACGGATTTCCCCAGGAAACCATTGAGAAGCCAGAACCGGCTGTGATTCCATTACCATGTAACGGAAATTTAAGTCTCGGACAAGCCGCTGAAATTTTTAAATATCGGCTGGACGATAAAACAGTCCCGATCTGGGCAAAAGTCATAGCCATTGAAAAGATTTCAGCCCTTGAAACACTGAACGGCGTTACAAAAGACGAGCTGCGACACGCCCTGCAATGGCTGTTTGCGCATTATGATTTTGATACATAGGAGGGTAAGGAAATGAGTGAAAGACAAGAACACCGTCAGCGCCTTAACGCTAGAATCGCTTACGCCGCCGCTATTGAGCGGTGGGCGAAGAATCAGCCGTCACGCATTCGGTTCTTTGCCGTCAGACGCTGGCTGAAAGAGATGCCGAGGAAGGAGGATTTTTATGCGGTTGATTGATGCTGATTTACTTACAACTGAGATTATAAAAATTTCTGGCGTTATACCTAATTTTAATGAGGATGTGGCGCTTTGCTCGGTCGATAGCATGCCCACCGTGCGAGCTGTGCCACTCGCAGAGTTTACGTGTGTGCAGAAGCAGCTGATTTTGTGCAACGCCCAACTGCTGGAAGCGAAAGAAAAAATGAAATCCATGGTGCCGGTGGTCAGGTGCCGGGACTGCGAGCATCTTGTTAACGCGACAGTTAACACTAACGGTTTTCTCATCTGCGGCGTCAGCGATATGGAGGTTGCCCCGGAAGATTTTTGCAGTCATGGAGAAAGGAGAAAATCGAATGAAAATTACACTTGATATTCCCGATGGTATGGTCTGCGGTTCCCTGAGCGGCGTAGTGGAAACACACAACAAACTAACAATGGTGACCTATGCACTGGACAGCCATGATCTGCACAATGGGGCAGAAATCAAACTGCCCCGGGAGGAACTGAAAAATGGTTCTGTTTAAGCTTAACTCGCTGAATAAAGAGATCGACCGAGTGTATAACGAGCATTACAAAGACTGCAAGCATCAGGAAGTACACGATTTTTACAGGGCAACGGTGAAACGATTCAGAACCGCCTACCAAAAGGATCATGTAAGGGTCACTCCCATAATCTGCTGCCGAGAATGCAAGAACTGGAAACCGGATGGGAGCAAGGCCACCCGCAATTTCGGCGGCCCATTGGAACGGTATGGTGCGTGTGAGATTTGCAGCGGAGGGCGTTTAGAAAGCGATTTTTGCAGTTACGGGAGAATACGGGAGGTCGGAGAATGAGCAATGAACTCACCTACATGGACTGCTGGCACTTTATCGCCCCGCTGATTCCGGTGGACACTGACTACACAATGGATATTTACGTCATGGTGTTTAACGCCCTGAAAGAAGCGGAGAAAAAGCGGATTGCTGAAAAGAAAAAGGGGAGGCAAACTACATTGCCGATATCGTAAGAATTAGCAGTAGGAAAAATAAGGAATTGGAGGTACATGAATAATGGCAGAACAGGATTTCAAATTTGATGATGCGTTGCTTATGAAGGCTGCACGCGAGATGCTTGCAAAAAAATTGACCGAAACAGTGAAAGAGGTCGCCAAGTCCGGGGAATGGGAGATAACCACAGTAGAGCAGGAAGAATCTGACCCGGAAAAGATTCTCCGGAGGATGTTTACAAAATACGCATACGGCAACGTCCCGGAGTGGTTCGCCTCTGCGGTATCTGCGACGTTCTATGTGCTGTCTGTGGACAAGGGAAAGGGGATTGAGTGTATTTCCGTCTTGCGCACGGCAGCGGAACGGGCACCGGCTGAAATTCGGATGACGGCGCAGACAAAACTGCTTAGGGTATGCCAAGAAACCGGGATGCTCGACGGGATTGGGAGTTTTCCTGTTCTCTAGGGGGCAACATGGAGTACAAGGATAGCAGGAAGTATTGCGTCGGGTGCCGGTATTTCTTCGGATACTACGAGGGCAGCCGGTGCTGCAATTACATATTCGTCCGCGGTGGGAAGCGGCCTTGCCCGCCTGGGAAGGATTGCACCGTAAAGAAGAAGGAGCGGCGAAAACCCCGAAAATGGTGCTAGCTTTTTGTGGGAATCTTTGCTATTATTACGGTATAAGAAAACTTTTCAGAGCCTTGAGCCGAAGCGCCGTTATGGTTGCTTCGGCTCATTTGCTTAAAGGGGGTGGCAAGACTGAAGCTTCTGGCAAGCTATGTGATTCCGCTTGACCCGAGGACGAAGAAAAATTCCCAGATGATTGCGGGAACCGGGGCGAGGTGTCCGGTATGCGGGAAGCGGGCAAAGCAGTACATCCGGCAGGGGCACGCCAACACGGAGTATTCTGCCATGGCTGGGCGGTATCTTCGGGGGAAGCCCAAAATTCCCATATCCGGAGAGGTGCATATTGTCTACCGGCTGTATATGCAGACCCGCAGGCGGGTGGACGACCTGAACCTGTATGCTTCCCTGGACGATATCCTCACCCGGGAGGGAATATTGAAGGACGACAATATTTCCATTATCCGGAACCGGGACGGCAGCCGGGTGTTCTACGACAAGGAGCACCCACGAGCGGAAATCTACATTTACGAATACAGAAAGGAGGAAGACAATGCAGCGGGGAACGAAAATTTACACCGTTGACAAATTTTTGGGAATCAACGAGGCGGCGGACGGGGACACGGAGCTGAAAATGGGAGAGGCTTCCCGGATGGAGAACTTTCTCATTACCGACGCATACAATCTGACCCTTCGCCCGGGAATCCAGCGGGCGGATTTCGCCGACGAGCGAACCCCCGCCCCCATTCTGGGAAGCTGGGCGGGGCGGGTCGGAGAGGACGACCTTCTGGTGATCTGCGATTTTTACCAGAACGCGGACAGGCTTTTTGTGTACCGGAGAGGGGCGGACGGAAACCGGCATATCCTTCACCAGCAGACCGGGGCGCTGGGGCTGACCTCCGGGGAAAACGCTATGGTGAAGATTTTCCCCTTCGGGGGGAAGCTGTACGTCATGAGCAAGGGGAACACGGTGGTATACAAAGACGGCGCGTTTGCGGCGGAAGCCCCCTATGTGCCCCTGGTGGTCACCGGGGCGGCGCCCGCCGGAGGGGGCCCCACGCTGGAAAACCTGAATCTTCTTACGGCACTGCGGCGGATTGAATACAGCGCCGACGGGGAGGCCACGGCCTACGTGTTGCCGGAGGAGGCCATCGGGGTGACGGCCATCACCGTGGACAATGTGTCGAAGGACGTGGCGGCCAGCGGCAGCTTTGATTTATCGAAGCACACCTATACCTTTACCACCGCTCCCATCAAGGGAGTTGCCAATGTGGAATTTACCTACACCACGGATGCCACCCAGGCGGCGGAGAACCGGCTGAAGATTCTGGGGTGCCCTCTGGCGGAGGCATACAACGGCGCCACGGACACAAGGCTGTTTGTGGCCGGGGACGGGACGAATCTGTGTCACTACACCGGGGTTCCCCAGTCGGGAGAGGTGACGGAGCTGTATTTCCCCGCCATGAACGAGGTGGCGGTGGACATGTCCGGCTCCCCGGTGACGGGGCTTGTGCGACACTACTCAAAGCTCTTGGTATTCAAGCCCGACGGCGCATTCACCATCAGCTATGAGCCGGTGACCCTGACGGACGGCAGCACCATTGCGGGCTTCTATCTCCGGGCGGCAAACCGGGAGTTCGGAAACGACGTGCTGGGGCAGATTCAGACCGTGGAGAATTTCCCCCGGACATTCAGCAAGAACGGAATCTACGAGTGGCGCATCACCTCCAGCTACTACAAGGACGAGCGGTACGCCAAGCGGGTCTCCGACAGGGTGATGAACTCTCTGAACCGGGCGGACAGCGCGGGGATCGTGACCTGCGACGATAACTACAGCAAGACCTACTACGTGTTCCTGAACGACGACGACGGCACGGTGCTGGTGAACCGGTACGCTCTGGCGGGGGACGGGGGGCTGTGGTGCATTTACAAGTCCACACTCTGCAAGAGCGTGAAAAACGCCATGGTGCATGACGGGGAAATGGTCTTCTTCACGGACACGGACATGTTCTTCTTCTCCCAGGAGGGGCTGTCCCGGGACGCGCCGGTGACGGCCTCCGGGGATGCCACGGCCATTGGTGCGGTATGGGAATCCGGCTTTCAGGCCTTCGGGGCGGACTTCCAGCGGAAGTATTCCAGCGAGATTTACGTTTCCATGCTGCCACAGAACAAATCCCGGATGACCATCACGGCGGCGACGGACAGGCGCAGCGAGTATATGGAGAAGGAAGTGAGAAACGAGCTGTTTTCCTGGAGCAACTGGGATTTCGCGGACTTCACCTTCGACCTGAACGACACCCCGCAGATCAACCGCATCCGGCTGAAGGTGAAGAAATTCGTCTACTACAAGCTGATTTTCAAGGTGAACACGGACGGTGCGCTGGCCACGGTACTGGGCTACGACCAGAAGGTGCGCTTTGCGTCCATGGCAAAGTAAGGAGGAACACATGGTAACGGTACAACAGGTTTTTGACACGGCCATCCATCTGATGGACGAGCAGAATGAATCCAACGGCGGAACCCAGACCGTGGACACGGACGAATACCGGTTCCGCACGATCTCCATTCTGAACACCGCCATTCCGGCGCTGTATCCCTACTCCGGAACGTATTCCACGGAAGGGACGGGGCGGCCGTTCCCCGGGATTCTGGCGGCGGAGGATTACAAGAATCCGGATTTTACCCAGGTCATTCCCCTGGACGACACGCTGTGCCTTGCGCTGCTGCCCTATTTTCTGGCGGCGCAGCTGCTCAGCGGGGAAAATGAAGATCTGGCGGCGTGGTTCTTACAGCGGTACCGGGAGTCGCTGCAAGACCTGAAAGGGAAGCTCCCGGGGGAATTTGAACCGATTTCCACGCCCTACGGGCTGTTTTGAGAAAGGAGAAATCACATGGAGGAAAAGAAAATCGAGAACGTGACCCAGGGCGCGGGAACCGCCGGGGGGTCGTGGTACGACAGCCTGGGCAACAAGCCCAAGGACGCGGCGTATATCAACAAGATGTACGACGGCAGTCTGGAAAGCCAGAAGCAGACCCTGACCCAGAATTACGACACCGGGGTATCGAACATTGCGGCCAGCGCGGAGAAGCAGCGCAAGGCCACGGACGCGAACCTGAACAGAACCTACGTGGAAGCCGCCAAGGCGGCGAAGAACTACGGGGAGGTACAGAACGCCTACGGCCTGTCCAGCGGCGCCATGGCACAGGCGAGGCTCGCCCAGGACAATCAGCTGCAAGCCGACCTGACTGCCCTGAGAGCGGCGCAGACGGATTCCGACGCCCAGTTCGAGCGGCAGCGGAATCTGCTTGCCAAGGAATACTCCGCCGCCATTGCCAAAGCCCAGGCGGACAACGACTACCAGCGGGCGCAGGCGCTGTACAACGCCGCCAAGGCGGACGAAGACCAGCTGATGCAGATGCAGAAGGAGGCCGGGAACCTGATGGCGGGGGTGGGAGACTACTCCATCCTGGCAAAGCTCTACGGCCTGACGGACGAGCAGCTGGCACTGCTGACGCAGAAGTACGGCGGCGGAGGCGGCGGTGGCGGTGGCGGCGGTGGGTACTACCGCCGGCGCAGCGGTGGCGGTGGCGGCGGGACGGATTCAAAAGTTACTGCGGAGGAACTGCTGGCACAGCTGCATGGTGATGACGGCGCTCCCACAGGGGGAATCACCTTTGCCGACGTGGACAGAAGCGCAACAAAGCTTGCCAAGAGCGGCGGAGATGCGGCTGGGTACATCGCAAAGGCCAAATCGGCCGGGTACATCACCGCAAACCAGTACAGACAGCTGAAGGCAAGGAACGGCCTTTAAGGAGGAGCTATGGCAGGAAAGCGGGAAAAGATTCAGGGCGAGTTCCTGAAAATGCACGAAGCCGCCGGAGGCACTTATTCCGGCGCCGACGCAGAAGGCTACCAGCAGGCTGTAAATACGCTGCGGGATACTGCCCAGAAAAGATACCAGTCGGAGCTTTCGTCCAGGATTGCCCAGAAGCAGCAGAAAGCCCGGGAACAGGGCGCGTCCACCGGGCGCACGTTTGCCCGGTTCAATTCCATCACCGGCGGGCAGGGAATCGATCTTGCCAAACAGGCGGCGGACAATGTTGCGCCGTATCTGCGGGAGGCGACCCTTGCCCAGAAGGCATACGACGATTATGTGAAGTCGCCGGAATACCGGAAGAAGCAGGAAAATATAATCGCGGAAAACTTCTCCGAATCGGAATCCCCCACAAGTTTGCCCCAGTTGGAGGATGACAGGGCGAAGGAGCTGAAAGCCAAGCGGGACTATTACAAGAATCTTTCCATGAAGGAGGACGACCGCAGAACGCTGGAACGGAATCTGGCGCAGATCGACCCGAAGGACGAGGAAGCCTTTATTCTGTACACGAAACTCCAGGACGGAGACGCGGCGGTGAGCGCGGACAGGGATGTTGCCACGTTCTATGACTTCGGGCAGATGAAGGAAGTGGCGGCGCCGCTGGAGGCGAAGTACGGAAAGGACAACTTCAAGAAGCTGGCCGAAGCCTACGGGCGGTATTACCGCAGCAAAAAGGCGGAGGAACTGACCGCTCAGGCGCAGAAGGACGTGGAGACGGTTCCCGGGGCGATTCTGGGAAGCGCGACCTCTGTGGCGACAAACGCCTTCGGCGGGTTGGGGGCGACGGCAAGCAGAATCCGGGAGCTGTTCACCAGAACCGGGCAGTTCCACACCCTAGACCCGTACACCGCCGGGGATATGGCGCAGGTGTACGGCGGGGGGCTGCGCGGGGCGGTGGCGGAGAACATTGCCGGAGACGGGGACAGCAAGGTAAGAGCTGGGCTGTCCAAGGCCTACGAGGCGGGAATGTCCGCTGCGGATTCGGTGGCAAGGGCGGCGGCGTTCGGGTCGGGGTCGCTGGCACTGGTGGCGGCGAGTTCCTTCTCAAGCACCCTGAGTGAAGCATCCCAGAAGGGCGCGACGCCGGAACAGGCGTATCTCATGGCCACGGCCAACGCCGGTCTGGAAGTGCTTACGGAAAAGGTATCGCTGGATTCTTTGCTGGATGTGGCGAAGGCAAAGGGCGGCAGCAATCTGAGGAAGGTTCTGCTGAACACCTTCGGTCAGGCCGGCGTGGAGATCAGCGAGGAAGAGGTCAGCTACATCGGCGGCCTTATCGCGGAGGCGGCGATCCTGCAAGGGAAAAGCGAATACAATCAGACCATCGGCGAGCTGGTGGCGAACGGCATGAGCTACGAGGAAGCCAAAGCCCGGGCAAGCAAGGACGTCTGGAACGAGGCGGTGGACACGGCTGTCGTTTCCGGACTGTCCGGCGGCATTTCCGGCGGCGTGGCTACCGGATACAACGCGGTTATGAACCGGCTGAACAATCCCGGGGTAACGGCCACGGATACGCAGGAAGCCACAGGAAGACCACAGGCAGGGGCTTTGCCGGAAACGTCCATGGACACCACGAAAGCACAAAGTCCTGATGCGGAGGCGGCAGGGACGCCACAGGCGGGAAATGCGCTCACAAACGCTCTGGACAAGCTGGCGGAAACGGGGAACGTGAGCAACAAGACCGTGGAGAAGATTCTTTCCGACCCGGCGGCCATGGAGCAGCTTTCCCGGCAGACGGGGCTTGACCTGTCCCAAATGGCCACGGCGTCGGAGAAGCGGAACGCGGTGAAGGCAGCCGTCCGGCAGATGGCCGGGGACGCCGCCCCCACCACCCTGACCCGGGAGGGGGCGCAGAGCCTGATCGAGGACATGGGGCAGGAGCTGGCGGAAAGAGCGCCTGCAAGGCAGGAAACGCCGGAGGTTTCGCCGAAGCGTCAGGCGGTACAAAAGGCCATTGACCAGGTTTTGGGCGTTGACACCGTAAACAACGGGAATTATAATCAGATTAACGAGAATCCGATACAGGGAGGTACGGAAAATGGAACGGGATTACAAGGCACTGATGGAACGGGACTACCCGGAGGAGCTGGAGCCGAACGGGTTTCTGGAGCAGACGCGGGAGCATTGCCAGTATCTGGACAAGCACCCGGAGGAATGGAAGCGGGAACCCAAGTGGTTCCGGGAGGCGTACAAGGAGAATCCGGAGGCGGCAATTCTCAAAATGACCTACGAGTTTCTGGAGAGCTTCGCGTAAGCGACAAATTACAGGAAGCCCAGAGACAGCGGGGAACACCCACTTATGCCGTAAAGGATACCACCGCCGACCCGGTGAGCTATGAACAGGCGTTGACTGCGGGGCGGAACTCCGACCCGGTAAACGGCTGGTGCGTTACGCCGAAATCCGCCCAGCAGCTGAAGGACGGCAAAGTCCGAACCTTCATGAACGACAACGGCACGGTGGGTGTGGGTATTGCCCCGGACGGGGACATTGTGGCAGTCTTCAAGAACAAGAACGGAGGCCCCCCGAAAGCCCTTGATACCATGATTCCCATTGCCATTGAGCAGGGCGGCGACCGGCTGGACTGCTACGGGGAAGGGCTTGCGAAACTCTACGCCAAGTATGGCTTTGAGCCGGTGGCAAGGGTGGAGTTCAACAAGGCCTACGCCAATGAGGGGTGGTCGCCTGACAAGGGCGAACCGTATATCTACGTGATGAAGCACAACGGGGACAGCGCGGACACCGTTGCTCAAAAGATGGGTACTTACCCGAAGATCACGGATGACCAGCTGGCGGCGCTGCCCACCTATGGTAAGAACGACTATGATGCGGCTCTGGCCTACCGTGATTCCCTGATGAGCAAGCCTAGTCCACAGCTGACGGACACTTCCACGCCGTCCCCGGTACAGGGACAATCCGGAAACGGCACTTCCGGCACCCTCGGTATGCAGAATTCCCCCTCCGGGGATATCAATCAGTCCAAGACCTTCACCAACTCCGGGCTGAACAGCGCAGACCCGGATATCCGCGCCGCCTATGAGCAGACCATGAGGGATACCCCGAAAGCCGCCGATTATGAGGTTAAGCATAATGCAGATACCAGAGCAACGGCGCAGGAGCGCACCTCCACCCCGGAAAGGGTTCAGGCTGAGTACAGCTATCTGCTCGGAAAGGCAGACTGGACAGCGGAGGATAACACCACCGCACACCGGATTATCAGCGAACTGCAAAAGAACGGCGGCGACGGTGCGCAGAGCCAGATCACGGAGATGCAGATGAAAATCCGGGAGATCAACGCCAATGCCGGGCAGCTCATTCAGTCCAATAGAATCGGGATGACAATGGAGGATGCAAGCACCCCCGCAGCCGCCGCTCAGCGGGCTGTCAACGCCATTATGGATATGGACGAGAAGAACTCCACCTTCCGTCAGAAAAAGGGCGGGCAGACCTACAAGCAGTGGCAGAAAGCCACGGCGGACAATCTGAACCGTATCGGTATGGAAATCGAGCAGGTAAAGGACGGAGACAGCGCCGGAATGCGGAACATTATCCGTCAGATCGCCCGTTTCAGGAAGACCACGGCGTGGTTCGGCACCTCCCAGAACCTGACAAAGGCCGCAGAGGCCGTTCTCGGAACGCTGGACTTTGACGACCTGAAAGTGGTCGCCTCCACCCAGCTTGCCGCCATGCCGGACGATTTCCGGGCGCGGACAAAGACGGAAGTTGCCATGGCTGTCCGCAAATCCCATATGCTTGCCAGTCTGAAAACGACTATCCGAAACCTTTCCGGAAACGCTTCCGCCGGATTCCTGGACGCTATGAGCGACAGCGGCGCGGGGCAGCTGATGGATTCTATGCTTTCCAAGATCACCGGGAAGCGGACAGTTGGAAACGACCTAACAAAGGTTGGCGCTTATGCAAAGGGCGCGACGAATGCGGCGAAGTTTGCGGCGCTGTGCGTGGAGCTGGACATCCCGGTGGAAACGGATTCCCTCGGCTCTTTCAGCTCGGCCGTGGGCGGTAAGAGCGGCGGAAAGTATATGGGCAAGACCTTCCGCCCTGACGGAAACGTCGCTATGCGTGCCATGTATGCGTTCCAGAAGTATATGGGCTATGACCTCGACGTATCCGATAAGATTTTTGAGGGCGGCACAAACAAAGCGGTATCGGAAAGCCTGGCCAATATCAAGAATTCCAACCTTACCGACGAGGAAGTGCAGCGGCTGAGCGAGTACACCGCAAACCGCAGGACGTTCAAGGACGCGACATGGATAGACGATAATGGAAAGCGGCACGGCTCCACGCTGTCCCGGGGCGCAGTCGGCGTAAAAAACGCGGTAAGCAGCATCGGCGCACCGGCTGAGATTGCAGCAGATGTAGTTCTCCCATTCGCCAGCGTTCCCGCAAACGTCGCCCAGACCGGCATTGACTACACCGTGGGCATTGCCAAGGGAACAGGTGAGATCATCTCCATTATCAAGGACGCGAAAGCGGGTAAGAATATCGATGTCGTCCGTCAGCGTCAGGCGGTTTCGGACTTTGGCCGGGGCGTAACCGGAACGGTCATGATCGCCGCGTTCGCAGCAGCCGCCGCCCGGGGTATCATTAAAGTCAATTCCCCCAAAGACAAGGACGAAAAAGCCCTTATCCAGGCAGAGGGGCGAAACGGCGCACAATTCAACTGGAGTGCATTCCAGCGAAGCCTTTCCGGGGAAAGCGACGGATGGCAGGACGGGGATATCATCACCAGCTTCGACTTCCTGGAGCCGTTCAACACCCAGCTGTATCTGGGCTATGAACTGGCGCAGGGGGACAGTGTTCTGGAAGCATTGGCAAAATACCCGGATGCATCCGTGCAGTCGGTTCTCAACTCCTTCATGGATACCCCCATGATGTCCGGCCTGGTGGATATCACTGAGCTTGTGGATAACCTTACAAGCGCAGAAACCGCCGGGGAGCGTGCGGACGCTTTCGCAGGGTATGCAGGAGACACCGCTTCCAGTTTCATCCCTCAGTACCTCAGGCAGGCGGCGCAGGTGGCGGACGGATATTACCGGGACACCCGGGGCGACACCTCCGCAGAATATGCCATGAATAATATCCTTGCGGCGATTCCCGGCCTTTCCAAGACCCTGCCAAAGAAGATAAGCGGGCTTGGTGAAGAGCAGCAGCGGGGCGGATTCCTGGAAACCTTTGCTGACCCAACCTACACGAAGCAGTACCGGAAAAACGAGGTCACCGGTTATCTGGAAGACCTGAAAGATAAGACCGGGGACAGCAGCTTCTTCCCCGACCGTCAGGCACCTATGGATATCAGGGTGGACGGAGAAACCATTGCTTTGGACGGTGGCGCCCGGGAGACTTACCAGAAGACCTACGGCAATCTGGTGAACGACTACTACCGCTCTTTGATCGACAGCAACGTGTTTGAAAGATTCACTCCGGAGCAGAAGGCGGCGGCGCTGAACAAGGCCAAGTCCTACGCCGTGGAACACGCAAAATCGGAGGTATCCGGCTACACCACGGACAAACCGAAAATCGCGGCAGAGGTTCGGGACGAGATTCTGAACGGTGTTGTAAAAACGGAATTTTCCAATGCGTTTACGTCCATGGACACATCCGCACTGGATAAGGCCTATGGGCTGTATCAGTCACTGCCGTTCTCCCAGCGGGAGAACTTCAAGCGGGACAACAGCGGCAGGGTCGGATACTACATCACGGCCAAGGAGAAGGGTGTAAGCGACAAGATGTTTACAAGCCTGTACGGCACCTACAAGAAGCTGGACGGCGATGAGGTCATGACCGACCAGCAGAAAGCGCAGGAATGGTCGCGAACCCTTGCAAAGGCCTATGAAGACGGAAAAATCACCAAGGCTGCCCACGATGCTCTGAAAGAGGAAATGGCCATCTGGCAGAACTTCCCCGTCGATACGGTGAAGTTCGACGCCATGACGGAATCCGGCCTTTCTTCGGACGTGGCAGACCGGATCATCAAGGGGCTTGCGGACTTACAGGGCACCGGCAGCGTGGACAAGAACACAGGGGAGAACAGGGTCACCGACCGGGACAAATGGGGCTATATCGCGGCGCTGGGCGGCCTGAGCGACAAGGAAAAAGACAGGGTCATGCTGCTGTATATGCCGGACTATAACCCCGAGGCGGAGAAGCCCAACAAGACGGAACTCAAGTATGCCTATCTCCGCAGCAAGGGGTATTCGGCGGAGCAGTTTACGCAGACTTATAGCGTAACCCAGGAGTTCACCAAAAAGGCGGACATGATCGCCGCATGGGTGGCGCTGGGGTACTCCAGGGAGGAAGCGCAGATGTTCTATAAGCTGTACAAAGCCGGAAAGATTGTGTGAGAAATGGGAAAGCCGCCCCATATCGGGGCGGTTTTTCAATCGTCTTTTCTCACAAGCACAACAGCGGTTGCCAGCAGCAGCCGCAGCCGTTCCGTGGATATGTCCTTGATAAGCTTGTTCAGTGCGCGGATGATTTCCTCCCGTGTCATCGTATGTTTTCCTCCATTTCTATATCAAAAGTTTGTTCGTGTATCATACAGTTCAATATGTCCAATAAACCGGACATATAAAAAAATCGGCATTTTCTACAATTTTTCATGTGGCAATTTGTCAAATACTTCCGTTGCAATTCTTTTCGGAATCCTCTACAATTGTCATAATGCCTTGTAATTGCCCCGCCACCCGTGCCACAAGGTGACGGGGCTTTGCCGCCGGTAACGCCGTGTGTCCCTTGCCGGTTGCACCTTTACCATAGTCCATACCACTGTAAAAGTAAACGCGCAAATCGTACAATCCGTTTACACGGCGTAGATTTCGTGTGCCAAAATGAAAGGAGCGAGTTGTTTTGCCCACGGAGGAACGTATTTTGGCGCTGCATGAGCAAAGCCTGACGTTGGTGGAAAAAATCAAGGCCGCCAAGCAGCAGCAAGGCAAAACCATTCAGCAGCTGGCCGACGAAACCGGGATACCGCGAACAACCCTAAACCGTTTCTTTGCCGGTACGCTGATGAACCCGGGCTTCATGGATGTGTGCTCCCTATGCGCAAGCCTGGAATTATCCGCAGATGAGCTTATCGGGCTTTCCCCGCAGAAAAGCGACGATTCCGTTACCGTGGATTTTTTGCAGCTGGAACTCAATCACAAGGATGAAATGCTGCAAGAAAAGGACAACGCAATATCCCGCCTTCTTGATCGGAGCCGGATTCAGGAGGCGGGAATATCTGCCAGGGATACCAGAATCCGCAAGCAAAGCGAAGCCCTTACGAAAAAAGACAGTGCGCTTGCATCCGCGCAAAAGGAAGATAAGCCCTTAATTTACGGGCAGTGCGCATTAAACATTCTGCTGACGGCGGTGCTCGTGGTCTATATGGTGCTGGATGCCCGGAACCCGGAAATGGGGCTGATTCGCTCCGAAAAGATTTCTGCGGTGATTTTATTTGGCGCGGCAGGAATCGCCGCTGTTTTTATGCTCACGGCATTTTTGATTTTCCACAAGCTTTTAAGTGGAGGCGAACGAAATGGCAAAAAGAAAGAAGGAGCCGGAAATCAGGCTCCCAAAAATTAAGCAGCTCCCCTCAGGGGCGTGGAGAACGCGCATTTACATCGACGGCCGCACGGTATCCATCACGAAGCCCACATACGACGAATGCGCGGCGGAATACCTCGCCATGAAGCACGGGGTCATTGAAGCGAAAGCCGCCCCCATGAAGCACGGGGTGCCGCTGGGGGACGCTCTCGACAAATACATTTCGACCCGGAAGGGGTTCAAGTCACCGTCAACGATTTATGCGTATGAATCCTACCGCAAGCAGCGCTTCCAAAGCATGATGGTGGCTGACGTGTACACCACCACGGACGAACAGTGGCAAGCCGCCATCCGCAGGGAAGCAAAATCGTTGTCCCCGAAATATATTAAAAATGTGTGGATGCTGATCTCCGCAGCGATATTCGAGGAAACCGGACGCAGGCCGCGGGTGACCCTGCCGGAAAAGGAACACAACGAAAAGCCGTACCTTGATCCGGATCAGATACCGGTGTTCCTGCAAGCCATAAAAGGGGAATCGATAGAAATTGCCGCCCTGCTGGAATTGTCCAGCTTGCGCAGGTCTGAGATGCTGGCGCTGACGTGGGACAAGGTCGATTTCAAGAACGAAATAATATATGTCCACGGGGCAAGAGTTGCCGGGGACGGCGGCAAGCTGGTTCACAAGAAGCAGAACAAAAACGATTCCTCCCGGCGCACGGTGCCGATTATTGAGCCGCTGATGGAAGCACTAAAGGCAGTTGATAACAAGGAAGGCTATGTCGTCAACCTGACCGGCGGGTGGATATGCACAAGGATAAACGAGATTTGTTCCGCCAACGGCCTGCCGAAAGTCGGGAACCACGGATTGCGGCACAGCTTCGCGTCTCTGGCTTATCACCTCCAGATACCGGAAAAGATAGCAATGGAAATCGGCGGGTGGGCAGATGACGGGACGATGCACAAAATATATACACATCTGGCACAGAAAGACATTGCAAAACGGGCGCAGGATTTTCGGAACTTTTTTGTGTCAAATGCGGATGAAAAAGCGCAAATTTGACACGCCATTTGACACGGATTTTGAAAAATCGTTGTATACCAACGCTTTTTTGAGTTTTAACCGCGGGTTCGATTCCCGTACGGGTCACCATGGCAGAAAACACCCTAGAACTTGTTTCTAGGGTGTTTTTATTGGTTTTACCGCTTTATTCTGAGAACTCCGAACTTTTCCGTTGTAAAATATTTTTATGAACTATAGATTTTTGGCACACATAATACAGTTTTTGGATGCAAATTTGACACGCCATTTGACACGAAATTTGCCACACTTACCGCTTATACAGCCCCTGCACCACTCCGACGTTCTCCGCCCGTTCAATATCCCGCTTGTGCAGGTACTCATAGACGGCCATCATGGCCGCAGGCGGTTCGCCCTTCTGCTTGCGGTATTCCTCGATGTG
>ERZ1026868.1045-NODE-1045-length-15097-cov-7.489031_pt1 | contig 15097 bp, 12 predicted proteins | sample MGYA00380164_ERZ1026868 | MGnify/ENA primary metagenome ERZ1026868 (study PRJEB33269, sample SAMEA4719800) | human gut metagenome | biome: human-associated habitat; feature: organic feature; material: feces | place: Cameroon | collected 2013-10 ... | reverse complement strand
AGTCCTCGCGACTTGGACTTGTCCTTGCTGATGTATGTCTTCTTGAGATGCTTGATTTCAATCATGGCAGTTCCCTACAAATTTAAAAAGTATAAGCTTTGAAACGAAATGTACTAATGTACTTTCTTTTTTTCTTCTATTCGGTCTAAAGCAGCCAAGCGTTTCGCTTCGCGCCTATCCGTTACACGCTTTTTCTCCGTCCTACGACGGTACTCGTTTAAGGCACGTTCATATTTGCCTTTATCCTGCCCATGGTAGAAAACGAGATGTTCTTTTCCTTCTGGCAGATATTCCAGTCGATACCAGCATTCCGGATCATCATATGGATACCTATCCAAAGAATCCGTTCCATAAGTCTTTAATCTTAGATAGTTTCTGACATGAACTGGTGAATCATCTAATTCAGCCCTAGCTTGTTCAATAGCATTAGCTGATCCTCTAGACTTTGGGGATAATGCCAATTCTGTAACCGTAAATGAAAGCGGAAGAGCAGCCTCTGGTATTCCTACCTCTCTGGCTACCTGACAAGCATGATAGCAGCGATCGACAGCCTGAGGATTTGCTAATCCAATATCTTCATAGGCAATCACCCTTAAACGCCGAATTAATCCTTCTAAGTCCCCACTCTTTATAAGTTTTGCCAAATAGTAGATGGCAGCATCAACTTCGCTTCCACGAATGGATTTCTGAAATGCAGAAACCGTATCGTAATGTTCATCTCCATCTTTGTCTGAAAGATAGTTTGGCCTGTTTGCGATTTCCTTTGTTTCATCTAAAGTTATCAAATGATCTTTGGAATAACTAAACGCAACAGCTTCTAACTGGTTATAGGCAAAACGGAAATCACCGGCAGAGATTTTAGCGAGATAAGCGATAGCATCTTTTGCAAACTGTCGTTGATTATCTAGCCCCTTTGGAGAAGTCAAAGCACGATTCAATCCGACTTCAATTTCTTCTGGTTTCAAGCTCTCTGTTTCTAAAAGACGGCAACGAGAACGGATGGCAGGATTGAGAGAAATCAAAGGATTCGCTGTCGTACAACCAATCAAATAAAAGTCACCGTTTTCTAGGTGAGGAAGAAGCAAATCCTGTTTTCCTTTATCCAATCGGTGGATTTCATCTAAAATAACAATGGAGGGAGAAAAACGGATGGCTTCATCAAAAGCTTTTTCCCTCTTTTCCTTTTTATCTAAAACTGCATTAAGGAAAACACAATGGACTTTCCTTGAGTTTGCAAAAGCCTTGGCTAATGTGGTCTTACCTGTTCCGGGCGGACCATAAAAAACCATGCTTAAAAGAACATCGGAGGATTTTAGTTTTTCAAGGAAGCTAATGATTTTTCTCTGTCCGATGACTTCTTCAAGATTTTCAGGTCGCCTACGGTAGGCTAATGGCTTATCAATCATCTTCCATGCCTTTCCAAAGGACTTTCAGGGCAATTTCTAAAAGCTTTTCAAAATTCTTAGAATTTTCTTTGCCCCTTTCCACAACTTCCTCATCGGTTAGCTTATGGCTGGAAATTCCTGTGCCATAATTTGTCAGAAGAGAGATTCCGATTGTTTTCAGTCCCCTGTGAGAACTAGCAATTGCTTCAATAGCAGTGGACCTGCCAACAGCATCAGCACCAAGATTATGAGCAAGAGAAACCTCTGCAGCAGTCTCATACTGAGGGCCAGTGAACTGCCTATACGTGCCTTCATGAATCGGAAGGGATTCTTTCCTTCCTTCTTGGAGGATGACTTCTCTGTCTTTTCTATCATAGACATCAGACCTATCAGAGAAGCGTGGACCGAATTCAGGAATGTTTTCTCCAATCAACGGGGAGGGTACCATCCTGGAAATCTGATCTTTCAAAAGAAGAAAAGAGCCCGGTTTAAATTCAGGATTTGCACTTCCGCAGGCATTGGTAAGAACCAGTCTTTTGATTCCAAGCCTCTTCCTTAAGCGAATAGGACGAACGCATTCCTCACTCGTATAGCCTTCATAATAATGGAGTCTGCCTTCGCTGATGACAACCGGAATATCATTGTAGAATCCAAATACAAATCTTCCTTTATGAGCTTTATTCGTTGCATGGGGCCTATTCGGAATTTCAGAAAAAGAGACAGAAACAGAATTGGAAAGCTTTTCTGCAAAATTGTTGAGACCAGTGCCTAAAACAACACCAATCAAAGGCTGAAAATGAATCTTTTGTTTAACAGATTCGGTCCTTTCCCTGTATTGACTGTATTTCACTTGTTTTTCTCCTAAATCTATTATAAATGCTTTTCCTTTCATATACGAAGGAAAGGAAATCAATTATAATATCATTATGCGTATTTTAATCCAGGAATGCCTACAGGCAAGCGTTGTCGTCAACGGAAAAGAAATCTCATCCATTCATAATGGTGAAGTGATTTTTGTCGGTTTCACTCAAGGAGACAATGAGAGGATAAGGGACAAAAGGCTTTCAAAAAGGAGGAAACTAAGAATTTTCTCTGATGAAAACGGCAAAACGAATCTGTCTTTAGATCAAACAAACGGAGAAATCCTCTGTGTCTCCCAGTTCACTCTCTATGCCAATCTAGAGAAAGGAAACCGTCCTTCCTTCGAACGTGCAAGGAAGGGAGATGAAGCAAAGATCCTTTATGACAGGTTCTGTGAAAAAATCAAGAAAGTTGCCAAGGTTCAGTTCGGAATCTTTGGCGCGGACAGGAAAGTCCATCTCATCAACGATGGTCCATTCACCATCTTCAGGGATAGTAAGGAGTTAGTGAAATGAAAGAAAAAGTTTTGCTTGGTCTATCAGGCGGAGTCGACTCCGCAATAGCAGCCTATCTTCTTAAAGAGCAAGGCTATGATGTTACTTGCTGTTTCAGGAGAAACTGGGATAGTATCACAAATAATGACATCAAAGGCAATCCTACCCTTATGGGAAGCAAATGCTCCCAGGAGTTCGATTATGATGATGCAGTTGAAACAGCTTTTGAGCTTGACCTTCCCATCATCCGCAAAGATTTCATCGAAGAATACTGGGATGAAGTTTTTTCGATGTTTATCAAGACTTATGAAAAGGGATGGACACCGGACCCTGATGTCTTTTGCAATAAATTCATCAAGTTCGGCCATTTCCTTTCTTATGCAAAAAGCCTAGGATTTGATACCATTGCAATGGGCCATTATGCTAGGAGAATCGATGAAAACGAAGAAAGCCATCTTTATAAGGCATATGATAAAAACAAAGATCAGTCTTACTTCCTTGGGCAGATCAGCAAAGAACAATTGAGCCATGCACTCTTCCCACTTGCTAACTTTACAAAGCCCCAGGTCCGCGAATTAGCCGAGAAACTTAATCTCAGTGTTGCAAAGAAGAAGGATTCTACGGGCGTTTGTTTCATCGGTGAAAGAAACTTCAAGCAGTTTTTAAGCAACTATCTTCCTGCCAAACCAGGAGACATTGTCGATAGGCAGACAAAAGAAGTTCTTAAGAAGCATGACGGCGTCCTCTATTACACCGTCGGACAGCATCGTGGGCTTAATATCGGCGGAATCAAGGGCCATAGTATGGATCCATATTTCGTTGTCGGCAAAGATGTAAAGAAGAATATCCTTTATGTCGCACAGGAGAAAGGCAACAACTTCCGAAAATCTTATCGCTGCTCTTTAGAAGGACTCAACTGGATTGGCTCTGATCTTCCTATTACGGATTATAACTGCTACTGTAAATTCCGTTATCGAGGTAAAGACAGGCCTGTTACTTTTTCTCTCCAGCCAGATCACACAAAGGCATGGCTTACTTATCCCGGTTATGATTATGTAGCCAAAGGGCAGATTGCAGTTCTTTACCAAGGAGAACGTCTTTTAGGCTCTGGCATCATTACAGATACCTATGATGAAAACAGGAACCGGATTCTTTTTTAAATAGTTTAACCTCTTTCGTTGGTTGATTTCTTGATATTGGCCCAAACTAAAATCAAATTGAAATCCAAGAAAAACACTTGTAAACAGAAACCAAAATTAGTAAAATGTTTTTCGGCATTTTAGAAACGAGGTGAGTTACTTTGCCAAAGACTATTGTCAAGGATAATGAGAGCTTAGACAGGGCCAGGAAACGTTTCAAACGTCAGGTCAACAAAGCCGGCACTATTGCCGATTACCGTAAACATGACTTCTTCCTTAAGAAGGGTCTCAAACGGAAGCTCAAATCCGAAAACGCCCGTCGTCGTCACTAGAGGGTAGAAAGGCTGCTTCGGCAGCCTTTTTCTGTATTCATCCATTATTTGTATTAAAATATACTTATCTATGAAATCATTAAAAAATCTTCTAAGGGAAGGACCAGGTCCTTCTTCTAGTCATACCATCGGTCCTTATCGGATCAGTAAGGATTTTCTTTCCTTGCTTCCGAAAGAAACCAAGTTCATAAAAGTGACTCTTTATGGTTCTCTTGCTTTAACTGGTAAAGGCCATGGAACGGATAATATCATTCGAAAGGCATTCGTCCCTCTTCCCTGTGAAGTCTTTTTCGACTATAAGGAAATGAATCTCACCCATCCAAACACCAGGCAATGTGAGGCCCTGGATAATAACAATGCTATTTTATTAAAGAAACGATACTGTTCCTTAGGTGGCGGTTCCTATGCAGAAGAAGGAAAAAAGCCAAAAGAAAATGACATCTACCCATTCAACACCTTCAACGAAAGGAAAGAGTATAGGAAACAGAACCAAATTGAAGATAGGTATCATCTAATTGTCTCTTTTGAAGGAGGGGACATACTTTCTTTTGCAAAACACCTTCTCTCTGTTTCCTTCCATACCATCGAGGCATCGAGGCAAAAAGAAGATGTTCTTCCGGGTCCTCTGAAGCTGAAAGCCGTAGCAAAGGATATCTTCGAACAAGCAAATAAAAGCACGGATCCCTTTGAAAAAAACAGGAGGCTTCTCTCGGCTTTTGCCTATGCGACAAGTGAAGCAAATGCAAGAGGAGACATTGTTGTTACTGCACCGACCTGTGGTGCTGCCGGCGTTGTACCAGCTGTCCTGTACCATCAATATCGATACAATCATAGAACCATCGAGGACCTAGCGAAGGCCTACCTCATTGGTGCCTTGGTTTGTGATTTCATTAAAAACAATGCATCAATCTCAGGAGCCGTTCTTGGCTGTCAAGCCGAAATCGGTTCTGCCTGTTCTTTTGCAGCTGCTTCTTTGTCCTATCTTAATGGGCTCTCTTTATTTCAAATCGAATATGCCTCTGAAGTTGCTAGGGAGCATTTCCTCGGCTTAACTTGTGATCCCGTCAATGGATACGTCCAGATTCCCTGTATTGAGCGTAATGCTATGGCTTCCATCCATGCATTCACTGCCTATGAATATGCAAAGGAAATATCCATCTATCGGACAAACAAGGTTTCTTTCGATAATGTCATCCTTGCAAGGAAGGAGACCGGATCCGAACTTTCTCCTGATTTAAAGGAGACAGCTCTCGGAGGCCTGGCAAAAATTATCCGTTGCTAAAAGACAATATTGCCTTCTCCAATTTCAATATTATCAACAAAAGAAGGGATATTCTTAAAACCTAATTCTTTCTTATCTAGTTCTATCCCTTCTGACTCAATGGAAAAAACAATGGGCGTGTTTCCGTTTTTCATTGCTTGTACATAACGATCAAAGAACACACGTGCATAGAGAGGAGACACTATTTTCTTCGTGATTCCTTCTTCTTTTCCAAGATAAGAGAAGGACCTGATTTCCTTTACTTTTTCATAGGAAAACAAAGTCTTTCCATCACTCCTGGATTTAAAATAGTTTTCTAGATTATCACTCCTTTTCTTTTTCCTTTTTTCGATGGAATCCCTCTTGTTATCATAGGAATCGCTCTCATAGTAATAGATTTCGGAATCGATTGGCTTAGCATCGAGGAGATTCAATAAAGGATAATTTTCAAACGAGACTTTACCAACTACATCCCTTTTTTTCTCTTCAATCCTTTCTTCCTCAAGATAAGTCCGAATCCCTGCTTGAAAGGAAAGAGGCTTTCCTTCCTCAAAGGAATCCGTTAAGATTTGGCCATACCTCTCCTCATAGGTTTCCTCTTCACAATCCAGTATCCTTTCTGCATAGATTTCAGGATTGTTCTTATCCAGAAGAAGAAATTCAATGGGAGTTGAAAACGTCTTTTCACAAGTAAGATAAACAGTCTTTTTTGCTCTATAAATCCTGGCTGAAACATATTCATTCGGATTTTCATCGGATTCTTCTTCAAAGCGAAGAGAAAAAGTCAGTTCTGGTTCATGCTCCTTATCAATTTCATAACTCACCCTAGTGCGTTGGCCTCTTTTCCTCTTTAACTGTTTCTTCCTAGAAATGTTATAGGAAGACGGATACAAACCAAGATTTCGGTTAAATAGAGCAATGCCTATACCTCCCCTAATTAACAGAGATGCTGCCATCCTTGGCAAAACAACTTTATGGAGCTTATCTTCCATGATGTTTCCTCCTCACGAGCAGAAAGGGATAACAACTACCCCTTCTAACTAATATGGGAACGGAATGAGCTTTTTTTCTAAAAAAGTATAAAAAGCCAGCTTACTCAGCCGGCTTTGAAATCAAAAGAGGATAAGAATATTAGGCAAGAAGGGATTTGATACGATCCGCAATCTTTTCCGGAGTGAATCCGTAAGAATCTAAGACCTGATTGGCTGGTGCGGAAGAACCAAAGTCATCGACACCAAAGACGTTCTTGGCATAACGATAGTTTCCATCCGGTTTTCCCATTTCGATGAAAACACGATGGTCATAATCATTGCCAAAGACTTCATCCTGATAGGATGCATCCTGTTTATTGAAAATCTCAGTACAAGGCATAGAGACAACACGGACATCAATCCCATCTGCTAAAAGAAGTTCCTGAGCTTGAACCGCTAAATTGACCTCGGATCCTGTGGCAATCAGCGTTAGGACTGCTTTCTCCTTTTCCTTAGAAACAACATAGCCACCCATTAAGGAACCTTGGAAGGAAGACTGCGGATTATTGAACAAACCCTGACGCGATAAGATAATCGCGGTTGGATGATCCACGCTTTCAAAAGCAGAACGATAAGCAGCACTTGTTTCAATGGCATCCGCTGGACGGAAGAGATTCAAACGAGGAATGGCGCGGAGCCTAGCAAGCTGCTCAATTGGCTGGTGGGTCGGTCCATCTTCACCAACAGCAAGGGAGTCATGGCTGAAGAGATAAATAGCAGGAATTCTTTCCCTAGCAGCCCTACGGATAGAAGGCTTCCTGTAGTCTGCAAAGACCAAGAAACATCCGACATACGTGCGTAAGCCACCGTGGAGAAGGATACCATTCTGAATAGCACCCATTGCAAATTCACGAATACCGAAATTGATATTCTCTCCTTTTCTGTTATCCTTACTATAGTCCGTAAAGGATTTGACATGAGTCTTAACAGAATCGGCAACATCTGCGCTTCCACCGAAGAGATTGCTCAATTCGCCGGCAACAATATTTAAGAGAGCCTGAGAAGTATTACGAGTTGCATCTTTGAAGCCGTCTTCGTATTTTGGTCCGTCCGTAAAGAGGTATGGAGCAACATTATTGTCCTTCAAATCCAGGAAGCGCTCATACTCTTCTTTATGGAGTTCCTTATAGTTAAGAAGAACTTTCTTGTCTTCTTCCTCAGCTTTCTTTCCACGGGCAACGAAAGTGTCTTTGAATGCCCTATAAGCTTCTTCTGGAACTTCAAACGGAGGGAAACTAACACCAAGGTTTTCCTTGGTCTTTACAACCATTTCAGCAGAAAAAGCCTTGCCATGGGAAACATGGCTACCAGCTAATTCAGAGCCATATCCAATAACAGTGTGGCAAATGATAATCGTCGGTTTTTCCTTCGCTGTCTTAGCCAGAATCAAGGCATGATCGATTTCTTCAATATCATTGCCGTCTTTGACTTCGAGAACATTCCAGCCTGCCGCAAGGAAGCGGCCTTTCGTATCCTCGATGGAGGAATTGGATAACGGGCCATCTAAGGTGCAATCATTCTTATCATAAAGAAGAATCAGCTTGTTCAGATGCCAGACACCAGCTAAGGAAATAGCTTCCTGGCTGATACCTTCCTCTAAGCAGCCATCCCCTGTGAGACAGTAAGTATAATGGTTGCAAAGCTTTCCGCCATCTGGATAAATCGAAGCAAGATGGGTTTCAGCCACTGCCCTACCGACAGCCTGAGCAATACCTTGGCCAAGCGGACCGCTAGTAGCATCCACACCAGGAGTATGTCCGACTTCCGGATGTCCAGGCGTAAGAGAACCTAATTGACGGAATTGACGAAGCTGTTCAATCGGAATCGAATACCCAGCCAAGTGAAGCAAAGCATAAAGAAGAGCAGAACCATGACCGGCAGACAAAATAAAACGATCCCGGTTAAACCAATTGGGATCTTCCGGATTCGCATTCCTGTGCCGGGTATAAAGCGTATAAAGCAGCGGAGCAGCAGACAGGGCCATTCCAGGATGGCCGCTTTTGGCTTTCGAGATTTCATCCAAAGCAAGACCACGTAGCGAAGCTAAGGCAATTCGATCGTATTTCATTTGTTCCTCCTAAAAACTATTTCTATTTTACTCTTCTGATTTTGTTTTTTAAACAAAAGCAGGCAGGATTGCTCCTGCCTGATCTAAGATGGATGGGTTTTTCCCCATGAATAAGTGGGTGCTCTCCCTTATTCGTCAGGATTCCTACAGAAAAGATTTTCCCCTCTCGTAGGCGTTCAACACAGAATAAGCGTCTAAGCTCCCGATAAAAGATTTGTCGGAAAAGCGCATAATGTTCTTAGACACTAAGAGTATAGCTTAGCAAAGAAAGAAAAGAAAGAGATTTACCTCTTGGTTTCCTTTGTCCAGTTTTCAAGATAATCGTCGCCTTTAATGGTCTCCGTCGTTGCGAGATTGGGATAGCCTTCCTGACGAAGAGCTTCCGCTAAGACAAGAGCCACACTATTGGAAAGATTGAGACTTCTGGCATTGATAGCCCTTGGAATCCGCATTGTCTTGTCCCTATGAGCTTTTAGGACTGGTTTTGGAATACCAGTGCTCTCCCGTCCGAACCTGAACCATTTGTCATGAATACTGTCGGATAAGTCAAAAGAGGAGTAAACGTTCTTAGAGTATCGGGTAACATAATACCCTTCTTCATTGCCATGGACTTTCCTGAAATCCTCAATCGTCTCAAAACGCTCGATTTCAAAACCGATAGCATAATCCATTTCTGCCCGTTTCAAGGACCGGTCAGAAAGTTCAAAAGTCAGGTTTCCGATGATGGTAAGCTTTAAATCAAAAGCAACACAGGTTCGGATAATGTTTCCGACATTTGCCGGCTTCTCCGGTTCAAATAGAACAACCCGGTTCATTTAGCGATACAAAGGAGCAGTCTGACGGACAAGATAGGCAAGAAGATCCGGGTCACCCTGGCAATATGGTGCAAGTTTTTCAAAGACCCTGTGATGGTAATCATTCAGCCATTCCAATTCATCCTGGTCAAGCCTATCGACATTGATTCCGCGACGATCATAGGGAACATAAGTGATGGTTTCGAATTTATAGAAAATACCATCATCCGTCTCAAATGCAGGGACAACAAGAAGATTGTTTTCGAGACGAATTCCATAATGATGGGCTTTATAGACACCTGGCTCAATCGTGATAATATGGCCAAGCTGTAATTCGGCTTTGTCTCCACGATCTGGATTGTCATAGAAACGGAATCCAATCGGGCCTTCGTGGACACAGGACCTATAGCCGACACCATGTCCAGTGCCGCACTTATAATCCCTTCCTTCTTTCCACCTGATTTCTCTTGCACTGATATCGATAGAATGGCCGGTGCAGCCTTTTTCAAACACTGTCGTTGACAGAGCAATCTGGCTCTTGAGGGTCAAAGTATAGTCGTGTTTGACCTCTTCGCTGACATGTTTCGAAACGATGAAAGTTCGGGTTGTGTCGGTAGTGCCACCATAATACTGTCCGCCGGAGTCGACCAAAAGAAGCTGATTTGCTCTTGTCAGAGGAGAATACTTTTCCTTGGAAGGAGCATAATGCATCCTAGCAGCATTCGAATCGGTCGCAGCAATCGTTCCGAAAGACAAGTCAAAGCACCGCGGATTGCTTCTTCTTGCATTGTCAATGTATTCGGCACAATTGAGTTCATTAAGTCTTCCGGTATCAACGGTCTCATCGATGTATTTCCTAAGCTTCAAGACAGCAATGCCATCAATGGCCTGGACTTCCTTCGTGTTTTTGATTTCGGATGGTCCTTTGACAGATTTCTGAGCAAAGACCGGAGAAGGTGCAAAGATTTTGTTCTTGAGTTTAGCGCAAATGAAGGCGTTGGTCTTATTCGGATCAACAAGAGTCGGAACATCCTTCACAGAATCGAGGAAGGAAGCAAAGCTGTCATAGGAGTGGACTAGGACCTTATCTTCGTGGAAATTATCGGGAAGCTTATTGGCATCAATAAACAAGTGAATATCTTTGTTTTCATCGATATAAAGATAGGAATAAAAGACCGGAGTGCAAGGAATATCACTTCCCCGATAGCCAAGGACATAAGCAATATCATCTAGCCTAGGGACAACAATGGCCTTCGCTCCTTTCTTGTTGACAGCCTTCCTTATAGCATCTACCCGTTCTTCTCTCGATAACGAAAGAAGGTTCTCATCGACTTTCCAGATTTTCCCATTCGGGAAAGAGGGCCTATCCTTAACCCTATAAGAATAAGAGACCTGACGGATTTCGTGGTGGCTATCTAGGAAGAAGGAATTGAGTTCTCCTAAAGAGAACAAAGAGCTATCTAAGCCAAGAGGATAAAGTTCGTTATCTTTGACAAAATCGCTTAAAGACGGAACTCCTGCTTTGCCAGCATAGACAAGCTTGCAACGGCTGGACTGGATTTCGCTCTCGGCTTCCGTCCAGTAACGGCCATCTGTATAAATATAATAGTTATCTAAAGTAACAAGAAGAGTGCCATCATTGCCTTTGAATGGGCAGAAATAGAAACGTTCTGCAGCAAAACGAGAGCAGCACTCCTCGGACCTATTCGGATCGGTAGAAGGAATAATATAGGCTTTCAGTCCATCTTTTCTCCTCTGCTCCTGAAGCGAAGCGATTCTTTGATCGAATTCATTCATCATCAATCCTCCTTAATAGGCACGGGCGAAATAGACAACATGGTCTGCTTTGTTTCCGGTCAAGGCATCCTTTTCATCAAAGACTTCTTGATTGAAAGGCATAACACGTGGCGTGGCATTGAAATCTGCTTTCAGCTTGGCCTCATCTTCGGCTTCATCCTGATTATTGGTCCTTGTCTTGGCAAAACCGCCACCAGTAGTCACAACCTGCTTGATTTCCTCATAGCTGTGGACTTCGTGGATATGGGAGTTCAGGAATGCAAGCGCCTTCTGGTACCTTCCTTCCTGGATTTCCTTGAGAAGCTGAGGAATCTCCTTGACGGCTTCTTCAATCGCAAGGAATTTCTTTTCTCCAGAATAACGGATGGATAAAGCAAGAGTTCCTTTTTCAATATCTTTCGGTCCGATTTCGATACGGAGCGGAATACCTTTCCTCTCATACTGGCTGAACTTCCAACCCGGAGTCTTATCCGAACTATCGATTTCAATGCGAACACCTTGCTTGGCTAATTCGTCTTTAATCTGATTTGCAGTCTCCCTAATCCGCTTATCTTTATCCGCACGGATTGGAATAATCCTGACCTGAGTCGGAGCAATCATCGGAGGCAGAACAAGTCCTTCATCATCTCCGTGGATCCTGATCAAAGCGCCGATAAGACGGGTCGACCTTCCCCAGGAAGTGTAATGCGGATAGCAGATCTGGTTTTCCTTATTGAGATAGCGGATATTGTAGGCTTTGCAGAAATTCTGTCCAAGGTAATGGGTAGTTCCACACTGAAGAGCTTGTCCATCCGGCCTTAAAGCCTCAATGGTGTAGGTATCCACGGCACCAGCGAATTTCTCACTTTCAGGTTTCTTTCCCCTGACAAAAGGAATAGCAAGCAAATCACGTCCCATTTCGTTATAAAGCCGGAGAATGGAAAGTGCAAACTCGCGTGCTTCGTTTTCACTTTCATGAAGTGTATGTCCTTCCTGCCAGAGGAATTCACTGCCACGAAGGAAAGGACGGGTTGTCTTTTCCCAGCGGACAACGGAACACCACTGGTTATATTTGACAGGAAGATCGTTATAGGAATGGACGATATCTTTGAAATGGTCGCAGAAAAGTGTTTCACTGGTCGGACGGACAACAAAGGGTTCACTTAAGTCCTTGCTTCCGCCACGAGTGACAACAGCACATTCCGGTGCGAATCCTTTGACAAAGTCTTCTTCTTTTTCTAAAAGACTCCTAGGAATCAAGCTCGGAAGGTAGACGTTCTTGACCCCTAACTGTTTGATTCGTTTGTCAAAATAGCTCTGGATTCCTTCCCAGAGGGCATATCCATCCGGACGATAGATAATGAATCCTTTCGCCTGGGCGTAGTCCCTTAATTCTGCTTTGGTGCAGACATCCGTGTACCATTTTGCGATGTTCTCGCTCTTTGACGTAATGCTTTTAACTTTTTTGTCAGCCATGTTGGTTTACTCCTTGTATTTTTTTCAATCTTCTTTGTTCCCGAGATTGAGAAGAAGGTTCTGCTTCGGTGCAAGCTTCTTGGCATCATCAATGAAGAAGCCGACTTTCTTTGGATCAAACGGTTCTAAACGACTCGATGGCAGAGCAAGCGAATCGCAGAGGAGATATCTTGCTCCATAGTGGCTTGCAAGTTCTGCCTGTTCCGTTGTCTTTAGTCCGTAATAGACAAAGGGGACCGAATATCCCTTATAGTTGTTCTGGATGGTTCTTAGGTCACTATGTCCCTTATCGTTCCTATCGATGGATGCATACTTAGGAGGAACGAAGAAATATCCGAACTGCTTTAGTATACGGCTTCTTAGGACAGGTGAGGTAGCATCAAGCAAAAGTGCTGGAATAAATCCCCTCTTTTTCCTCTCACGGATGTTTTTCCTCGTAATATATATCTCTTCGCTGGAATTCAGAATATCGACTTCGGATAGCAGGAAAATGAATTTATAGTCTGCATTGGAGTGAGAGAAGATGATTTCGGCATTCTTCCTCTGAGAATAAGGAAGTTGGAGAACAATGCTTGCTTTCTGTTTAGAGCTCTTGCTATTCCTTTCAAAGAAAGCATTCATTCGGCCAAAGAGATCAATGGATGCACCTGGCCTATCTTTCGTATGGGCATAGACGTCTTCCCTGCCTTTGATGTACTTCCTTCCATAAGGGATGAACTCGGCAAGATAGAAGGTCGGTTTGATCTTGCTCCTGTCCGTCTGCGTGGACGAGAGATCGAGGCAAGGTGTGTAATAGAGACGGAATGTCTTGTTCCGGATCCTGTTTTTGACTTCCCTCTGTTCCGCTTTCTGCGTCTCGTAGTTTGTAAAGAAAGTGGAATCATAGAAGAGGAATCGCTGTTTTTTCGCCTTTCCTTCCCCAATCGCCCTACACATCTTCAAGGCCTGCTGAATAGCAATACGGAAATTTCCTTTGTGGTCCTGAGCTAAGGAAGCACCGATTCCGACAGTCAGAGTCCGGGTGGGCAGTCCCCTATTGACCTGCTGCTGGAGAGAAGTTGCTAGAGTCGAAGCAAGGTTCCTCGCCGAGAATTTGGAGAATGTGGTCTTATCAAGAATGATAAATTCATCAGGGGTGTTCCTGAACAAGCGCATTTTCTTTCCTAGAAAGCGGGTCAAGGAACGATAGATAGCATCATTCTTCTTTTTATTTTCCTCTTTGGTCAAGACGGAATCGGAGAATATCTTGATAGCGAAGAGAGCACCCATGCTTTCCTCGGTAGAGGAAGCAAGGAATTTTCTTGCGTCTTCCTCTTTCTTGATAAGGTAATGATTTGCACGGAACTTATTGATAAACGTGCTCTTATCCGAATGGGTGTTCTTAGAATACGGGACAAGATAGGATTCAAAGTGAATCCTGTGTGCGGTCGGATTAATACTCGTAACTTCCCTGATGGTAGGACAGGTGCGATTCGCTTTGTTAAGACGAATCTCAGCAGAGAAATATTCTTCATAATCTCCACGGCTAATCGAATCAATCCATGCTTTGACTCGAAGCTTATCCGAAGGGGCAAACTGATGGAGAAATTCCTCTTGAGTGAAAATTTTCTGATTGGCAAGGTCTTTCTTATCAACACAATAGAATTCCTTAGTCAGCCTGTTCCTGCGATATAAGCGGACATTATAGTCGTGCCTCTCCGACTCTTTTTTCCTGTTATGGCCTTTCCTTGCTAAAATAAGAATGAAAAGAGAAATGCCGATCAAAACAACAAGAAGTGCGAGCCCTCCGAACCGGAAGAAATCCTCTTTACTGAAGCTATAACTTAGAGCCATGGGAAAAGCTAAATAATTCATAATATAAAATCATTTATTATTATAGTTAGTTAAAAACTTGTTAGCAATTTCGGATTGAATATATTATAGTATTCGTGCGCCGATTGACGGCATCTTACCAAACAGGGAGGATAAAGAACTATGGACATCTATGCAAAACTTAAGGAAAGGCTCAACGAACAGATTAAGAAAAAGAGCTTTGACATCAATTCTGTCACTCCGGAAACTGACTTAGATGATTTAGGACTTGACTCTCTTGATAAAGCCGAGCTCAGGATCAACATTGAAGACGAATTCGGACTTCCGGAAATCTCTCAAGATGAGAGGATGGATATCCAAACCGTCAAGGATGTGAAGGACCTGATTGAAAAGAAGCGCAAATAACCCTTGCAAATCTAAAAAAGATTTGATATATTAGAACCCGTGCCAACTTAGCTCAGTCGGTAGAGCAACCGGCCGTTAACCGGTAGGTCGTAGGTTCGAATCCTACAGTTGGCGCCATTTCCTTCGGCCTGGTGGAGAAGTGGTTAACTCACATCCCTTTCAAGGATGCATTCACGGGTCCGAACCCCGTCCAGGTCACCATGAACCTAAAGGGGCTGTTTAAAAACCTAGGCTGAAAAGTCCGGGCCGGCAGCCCCTTTTTC